>ERZ1740062.737-NODE-737-length-15341-cov-5.057962_pt1 | contig 15341 bp, 12 predicted proteins | sample MGYA00581741_ERZ1740062 | MGnify/ENA primary metagenome ERZ1740062 (study PRJEB43018, sample SAMN04849747) | marine metagenome | isolation source: floating plastic debris | place: Pacific Ocean | collected 2008-09-01 | study: EMG produced TPA metagenomics assembly...
TGAAATCATTGCTGGGGCCTTACAAGACAATGATATTGGTACTATCGTGGGAAGGCGTTCCTTTGGAAAAGGATTGGTACAGCGCGAAATGGATTTGGGAGATGGCTCCGCAGTACGGTTAACGGTTTCCCGTTACTACACGCCCACGGGGCGCTCTATCCAAAAATCCTATAAAAAAGGGCATAAGGATTACTATCACGAATTCATGAATCGCTACAGCAGCGGTGAACTGGTTTCTGTAGATAGTATTAAAGTAGCAGACTCATTAAAGTTTAGAACCCCGAAAGGAAAAGTGGTCTATGGTGGGGGTGGAATCATTCCTGACGTATTTGTGCCGATTGGGAGCAATGAGGAGGAGGCCATTGAAAGTATGGATGACACCTATGAATTTTTCTCAAGATTTGCTTTTGAACACTTGGAAAAAGACCGTAAACAGTACGCCCACTATTCCAAAAACGAGTTCTTGGATAACTTTGAGGCCGATGATATTCTTTTTGATGACTTCATACAGTTCGTTTTGAATCGAAAAATCAAGTTGGATTTTTATGCTTTTGAAGAGAAAATCAAAGATTACATCAAGGCGAACATCGCAGAGCAATTGTTCTCGCCAAACGTAGCTGCGCAAATCAAGGGCCAACACGATTCCATGCTGACCAAGGTTTTAGAGTTGGATACGGCCAAATCCCTTTATGAAGGCGATGCAGAAGCTTTAGGACTAAAAAATTAATCTTCTTCCAGTTTGTCCTTTATTTTCTTGGAGGTCATAAAAATGAGCAAAAGAATAATGGCGCACAGTGACGCCACAATGCCGATAAGGGCGATGGTACTATCCCCTTGAAATGGATTGTTGAAATCTACCATAGTGACATTATACGCAATCAGCGCAAGGGCAAAAACAATTAAAACTACGGTGAAGGTTTTGTTCATGATTTTTTACAAACGAGGTTACAAGAGCTGGTTGATGTTGGTAGCGAATAATTTTACCGCGATAGCCAACAAAATCACACCAAATACCTTTCGAATGATTCCCAACCCATTTTTGCCCAGCAATTTTTCAATCCGAGCGCTGGATTTTAGCACCAGATAAACAAAGATAATGTTTAGGATAATGGCGACCACAATGTTTTCCACAGCATACTCGGCGCGAAGAGACAAGATAGAGGTCATCGTTCCAGCACCGGCGATGAGTGGAAAAGCAATAGGAACTACTGAAGCGCTTTCTGGCTCCTCATCACGATAGAGGCTGATGCCCAAAATCATTTCAATAGCCAAAAAGAAAATAACGAATGCTCCTGCTACCGCAAAGGAGTTAACATCAATACCGATGAGATGAAGAATACTTTCACCCACAAACAGAAAGGCAACCATTAAACTGGCTGCGACGATGGAAGCTTTTTCCGATTGAATGTGTCCAACCTTTTGTCGCAAACCAATGATAATGGGAATGCTTCCCAAAATATCAATCACTGCAAAAAGCACCATGGTGGCCGTAATAATTTCCTTACCGTTGAAGTTCATTTTCCATTTCGATTTTGGCGCCGCAAATGTACCACCAAATTGTACTCATATGCAACGGTAAAAACAACTCAAAACACCGAAATCTTGAAGTATGGGTTATTTTTGTGTTATAAGTTCTGAATTGATGTTTCAAATTGGCAAAACCATAGTTTCTGAAGATATTCTTGACCACGATTTTGTATGCAACCTAACGGCTTGCAAAGGGGCCTGTTGTGTGGAAGGAGCCTATGGCGCACCCTTGGAAGAAGAAGAGACCACTATTTTGGATAAAATTGTGGAGAAGGTCAAACCCTTTTTAAGGCCAGAAGGTATCTCCGCATTGGACTCGCAAGGTGCATTTGTAAAAGGTGAAGATGGGGAGTGGGAAACCCCTTTGGTGGACGGGGCTGAATGTGCGTATACCATTTTCGAAAAAGATGGTACCGCTAAATGTGGAATTGAAAAGGCTTACAACGAAGGCGCTGTAACTTGGAAAAAACCAGTTTCTTGTCATTTGTATCCTGTACGAACAAGGGCTTATTCTGAATTTACAGCTGTCAACTACCACGAATGGGAGATTTGCGACCCAGCCTGTACTTTGGGCAACGAACTTAAAGTTCCGGTATATCGTTTTGTTAAGGAAGCGCTGATTCGAAAATTTGGAGCAGAATGGTACTCAGAACTGGAGGAAGTGGCGGAACGTCAAACTAAATCGTAGGGATTTCCAAAATAACCTTGGTCCCTCTAGGTGTCCCATGGTCATCAAAAAGGTCCACAATGTGTACATCGAAATTATGTTGGTAGTCCTTAGCGAAATTGGCCTAGCGTTCTTTTGTGATACGAATTCCTTCTGTCTTTCGCTTTAGCACCCTGTTTTCTTTGTTGGTTTCGGCGGCGGTGCGACCCACGCCATTATCTACGATTTCGATATTGATATGACTGTCCGTTTTCTTGATGATATTTACATGGATTTCTTTTTCACCTTCCTTGGGAGATAAACCGTGCCATAAAGAATTCTCCAAAAAGGGCTGGAGCGTTAATGAAGGAACCTTGATATTTTCCGGATTTACCTCAGGGTCAAGGGCAATTTTGAAGTCTATTTCATTGGAAAACCGAATGTTTTCAATGTTCATATATAATTCCACCGTTTCAAGTTCTTCTGCCAAAGTGATTTCCCTAACGGAGGAAGCCTCTAAAATTTTGCGTATCAACTTCGAAAACTTGTTCAGGTAGTGAACTGCATTTTTTTGTTCGTTGTTGATGATGTACAGCTTAATGGAGTTCAAAGAGTTGAACAGAAAATGAGGATTCATCTGGCTACGCAGCATGTTCTGCTCCAAAGACAAAACGCGTCTTTCGTTTTTGCTTTGGTATTGCCGATACAGAATGTAAAGTATGGATGAAATCAATCCTACCACCAAGGCGCTGACCAATAAGGTAGTTTGGTTCTTTTTAAGTCGTAAACGAACGATTTCATTTTCTTTGGCCAAAACGGAAATCTGATTCGTCTTTTTCTCAGCTTCATAACGCACGATGATATCCGTCATGTAGCGAAGGTTGGTAGAGCTTGTTATTTCCTTGTCGTACGCATCTGCTTTTTTGAAATGCTCATATGCTGCTTTGTAGTTTCCTTGTGCCCGTTCAAAATCTGAAAGTTTTTGATAGCCATATACCAAGTTGCTTGGCATATTGTGCGTGCGCGCCATGTCGATGCCTTTTTGATAAAAGGATTTTGCCTTTTTGTAATCCCCCAGTTCAGTGTGAGCCCAACCGGTATTGATAAAAACCGAAGAGGTCAAGAAATAGTCGCCAAGTTCCTGTGCCAATTCTTGTACAGGTTCTAACAAAACCAAAGCGGCATAGGGCATCTCTTGCTTGAGGTAAACTTGTGCTAAACTGTTTTTGCAAATAACACGACCAAAATCTGAATCAATTTCTTCATTGTACCCCAAAGATTCTCGATAGTTTTCCAAAGCGCCTTCCAAATCCCCTTTTTGTTCCAAACACTTTCCAATGTTCTGATGGTTGATGGCCAGTCCAAGTTTGTTGTCCAGTTGTTTTTCAAATTTTAAGGCCCGTTTGAATTGGGTTATGGCCAAGTCGTACTGCCCTAATTTTTCATAAAGGTTGCCTATGGCATTCAAGGATATATTGACGTGCCTTTTGATATGGTGCGAGGGCTTTGCAACATTTTCAGCAAGTTCGAGTGCTCTTTGGTGATGGTCCAAACCTGTTTTTATGGCATCGGTTCGCTGATATACTACCCCGAGCATATTGAGGCTTAGTACTTTGAATTCGGTATTGTTGATTTGCTCTGAAATAGCCAAAGCCTCACTATGTAAGTCAGCGGCTTTCTTGAACTGTGATGTATTTCGATATCGAGCTCCCAACTGGTTCAGCGCATAGGCTAACCCTTCTAAATATTCTTCTTGCTTGCATTGGTCTGCGAAGTATCGGATGAGTGCAGTATCACGTCTATGGTTTCGTAGATTTTCATCAATGGGGCCGTAGGTCCTTGCGCGAAAGTTAATGACCTTTTCGACCTTCTCTTTGAATTTATCTGGTATTTCTTGTGCGCTGAGAAAAAGGGGAGTACAACATAAAAGTACGACGGTACACAAAGCATGTCGCGGGAAAGATTCGGTTTTGTGCAACAAAAATGTAAGCACGCTTTATCTACATATTACAGCATATCCAAAAAGTCGGATTTTTTTTGCCGTGAGACAGGTATTTTGTGATTTGATTCCAAAACAACGTACCCATCGGTTTTTAGAAACTCCTTAATCTTGTTGAGGTTTATGATATATGAATTGTGTATTCTGAAAAAACTGCGTTCTGGTAAAATGGCGTTGACTTCTTTCAACTTTTTGGTGAGCAATATTTTTTGCCCATCACTTAAAAACAGTGTACTGTAGTTGCCTTCTGATTCAGCGTATAGAATATCCTCATTATTCAAAAAAAGTAATTTGCCATCGGTGTTGATGGTTATTTTCTTTTTGGAAGACTCAGCGTTGAAGTTCAACAGTATCTTTTCAAGCTTTTCAGCGGTATAGTTCTTGGCGTTGAATTTTTTGATTTTATCAATGGTCAATTCCAAGTCATCTGTATCAATAGGCTTGAGCAAGTAATCAATGGCCTCGTTTTTCAGGGCCTGAAGGGCGTATTGATTATAAGCTGTCGTAATTACCACAGGAAAATCCTTGTTTTTAAGATTCTTTATAAACTGAAAACCATCCATAGCCGGCATCTCTATATCCAGAAACAAACAGTCTGGTGTATTGGCCTCCAAATAACTAAGTGCTTCATGTGCATCGGTGAAGGATGCAATGATGTCCACCTCGTCACTTAAATTGGTCAATTCCCAACTGAGACTCTGTAGAGCTTTTACCTCATCGTCAACAATTACGGCTTCTAACATGTACGGGGTTATTACTGTAATCAAAAATAGGATTATTTGCCAAATCGAATTCAAAAGATGTGTTGATGGCAAGATTACGGGTACAAATGGGTAAAATCGTTGCATAGAGCGTTTTGTGGCAATTTTCTTTGTCTAAAGCGCCTTTTTCCCACAGCAACCCCCAATTTTTTCAAGCATAAACCATCTATACAATAAAAACGACCGATTACACATCGAGGTATGATTTCAAAAAAAGGGTTGATTAGTTTCACTTTAGCAACGTAATGAGGTATGCCTCAATCAACGAAAATGTTTGGTGTATAATAACGTTGCACTTCATTCACAAGTTCATCGAAAAGTATTGATATAACCATAAACGTACGGCCAGAGCAACCAACCTCTATGTTTAGAAATCGCTTGCACAAACATTCTTGCTATTCTAAGGCGTCTTTGCGACTTTGGATTTCGGGGGAACTATCCAAGGACAAAATGTACCCAAAGGTATTGTAAGACGGCCGTACCGTTTAGGTTAATCATTTTTGATTTCCCCGACCTTCATTTCATAAATCGACAATTTTTCACCGGTCAATTTTCTTGTTTAAGCTTTCCTAAAAAGGCGCAGAAAACAGAATCTTCCTTAGACCCAATGATTATGGCCTGCGAACCTAGATGTCAACAAGTTGTGTTAAAAACTTTGGGCTTGAAATACTGAAACAAACTTTAGTTTTCGCGTTCATTTTTAAATCTTTGTTAGCCTTACCCTTGGGTATTTGTTTTTCCTCTTTTAATCAGCACACAAAAAACACTATGTCAGCAGCAGTAGAACCTATTTTAGCCGAAAATGAAGATCGATTTGTAATATTTCCCATCCAACACCACGATTTATGGGATTGGTACAAAAAATGTGAAGCCTGTTTTTGGACTGCTGAAGAGATAGATTTACATCAAGATTTGACGGATTGGAACAACAAGTTGAGCGAAGATGAGCAATACTTTATCAAGCATATTCTTGCTTTCTTTGCTGCTTCCGATGGAATTGTAAATGAGAATTTGGCGGAAAACTTCGTTAACGAAGTACAATACTCAGAAGCTAAGTTTTTCTATGGTTTCCAGATTATGATGGAAAACATTCATTCCGAAACCTACTCTTTGTTAATTGACACCTATGTCAAGGATGAAAAAGAGAAAAACATACTTTTCAAGGCCATTGAGAATTTCCCAGCTATCAAGAAGAAAGCAGATTGGGCATTGAAATGGATTGAGTCCCCAAGCTTTGCTGAGCGATTGATTGCCTTTGCTGCGGTGGAAGGTATTTTCTTTTCAGGTGCATTCTGTTCTATTTTCTGGTTGAAGAAAAGAGGGCTAATGCCAGGATTGACTTTTTCAAACGAATTGATTTCACGGGATGAAGGCATGCACTGTGACTATGCTGTTCATCTACACAACAACCACTTGATAAACCAGGTTCCCAAAGAGCGTATCTCTGAAATTATAGTGGATGCCCTTAATATTGAGAGAGAATTCATCACCGAATCTTTACCGGCAAGCCTTATTGGAATGAACTCCAAATTGATGACCCAATATCTTGAATTTGTAACCGATAGACTTTTGGTCGAATTACAATGCGAAAAGGTATATAACGCCACCAACCCATTTGATTTTATGGACATGATTTCGCTGCAAGGAAAAACCAATTTCTTTGAAAAGCGTGTGTCTGAATATCAAAAAGCGGGCGTACTCAACAAAGAAAAAGATGCTGATTCCCAAAAAATCAGTTTCGACGCAGATTTTTAAATAACCCACCAACTAAACCCTCTTTGCCCCAGAGGGTTTCCATGACCTTAACCTTAAATGTTAATTTTTTAACAGTTAAGACTATTGGTTTTGCCAATAAAAACATATCACATAAAAGAAGAGTAGCAAATGTTCGTAGTAAAAAGAGATGGAAAAAAAGAGCCGGTGATGTTCGATAAGATCACCGCAAGGGTAAGAAAGTTATGTTATGGCCTAAATGGGTTGGTAGACCCAGTGAAGGTGACCATGCGCGTCATTGAAGGGCTTTATGACGGGGTAACTACCTCCGAATTGGATAATCTTGCTGCAGAGATAGCTGCTACCATGACTACAACCCACCCTGACTATGCCAAACTCGCGGCACGTATCTCTATCTCGAACTTGCACAAAAACACCAAAAAGTCCTTCTCTGAAACCATGAAGGACCTCTACGAATATGTAAACCCTCGAACCGGAAAAGAAGCACCCTTGATTTCGGATGAGGTATTCGAGGTTATTAGTAAAAACGCTGAAACTTTGGATTCTACCATTATCTACAATCGTGATTTTGGCTACGATTATTTTGGTTTCAAAACCTTGGAACGTTCCTATTTGCTCAAAATCAACGGAAATATTGCAGAGAGACCTCAACATATGCTGATGCGGGTTGCTGTTGGAATCCATTTAAATGACATGGATGCTGCCGTTGAGACCTATGAGCTGATGTCTAAAAAATACTTTACGCATGCTACGCCAACCCTGTTCAACTCTGGTACACCGAAACCTCAAATGTCTTCCTGTTTCCTGTTGGCCATGCGCGAGGATAGCATTGACGGTATTTACGACACCCTGAAACAAACCGCCAAGATTTCCCAGTCTGCTGGGGGTATCGGCCTTTCTATCCATAATGTTCGAGCTACCGGTTCGTACATTGCAGGAACGAACGGTACTTCCAATGGAATCGTGCCCATGTTGCGTGTTTTTAATGATACGGCGCGTTATGTAGATCAAGGAGGAGGAAAGCGAAAAGGAAGCTTCGCGAGTTACGTGGAGCCATGGCATGCAGATATTTATGATTTCTTGGATTTGAAAAAGAATCACGGAAAAGAAGAAATGCGAGCTCGTGACTTGTTCTATGCAATGTGGATTCCGGATTTGTTCATGAAGCGCGTTGAAGCGGATGCGGAATGGACGTTAATGTGTCCAAACGAGTGTACAGGACTTTTCGATTCGCATAGCGAAGAGTTTGAAGCACTTTACACAAAATACGAGGCTGAAGGCAAAGGAAGAAAAACCATCAAAGCTAGAGAGCTTTGGGAGAAAATCCTGGAATCTCAAATCGAGACAGGGACCCCTTACATGCTGTACAAAGATGCAGCCAACCGCAAGAGTAACCAGAAAAATTTGGGTACCATTCGTTCATCGAACCTGTGTACGGAGATTTTGGAGTATACTTCCCCCGATGAAATCGCAGTTTGTAATTTGGCATCCATAGCGCTTCCTATGTTCATTAAGAATGGTGCGTTTGACCACAAAGAATTGTTCAAGGTCACCAAACGGGTCACCAAGAACTTGAACCGTGTTATTGACCGGAATTATTATCCTGTAAAAGAGGCTGAAAACTCCAATATGCGTCATCGTCCTGTGGGGCTTGGAGTACAAGGTTTGGCTGATGCTTTCATTATGTTGCGTTTGCCTTTTACTAGCGATGAAGCCAAAAAACTCAACCAAGAGATTTTTGAAACCCTGTATTATGCCGCGGTAACCGCTTCCATGGAGTTGGCTAAGGAAGAAGGGACCTATTCCACCTACAAAGGTTCTCCAATCTCCAAAGGAGAATTCCAACACAACCTCTGGGGGATAAAAGATGAAGAACTCTCAGGAAGATGGGATTGGGCTAAGCTGCGTAAAGATGTCAAAGCGCACGGTGTACGAAATTCATTGTTGGTGGCTCCCATGCCAACCGCTTCTACTTCCCAAATTTTAGGAAACAACGAATGTTTTGAACCCTACACATCCAACATTTACACAAGACGTGTACTTTCTGGAGAGTTCATTGTGGTAAACAAGCACCTTTTAGAAGATTTGGTCTCCCTTGGACTTTGGAACGAAAACATGAAGCAGGAATTAATGCGTGCGAATGGTTCCATTCAGCATATTGATATTATTCCTGAGGACATCAAGGAGTTGTACAAAACTGTTTGGGAATTGAGCATGAAGGATATCATTGATATGAGTCGACACAGAGGCTACTTCATCGACCAAAGTCAATCCTTGAATTTGTTCATGGAAAATGCCAATTATTCCAAGTTGACTTCCATGCATTTCTATGCTTGGAAAAGTGGTTTGAAAACGGGAATGTACTATTTAAGAACAAAAGCCGCTGTGGATGCAATTAAATTCACTTTGGACAATACTAAAAAGAAGGAAGTTCCCGTTAGTATAGCAGCAGAGGCCGAAGTTGCCGCTGCTGCACCTAAGGCGGCAGAAACACTTAATGTGGAAACGACACCGGTAAGTCAACAAGAGGTTGACATTCAACCCATGACACCGGAAGAAATGAAAGAAATGATTGCACGCGCCAAAGAAGGCCAAGCAGACGACGACTGCTTGATGTGCGGCTCATAGTTTGTGCTGAACTTATCAGTATGTGATAGTGTTTATTGATTAGATACCCTGGAAAGGTTCATAAGATGTTGAACGTGTTCCAGGGTATTTTATTTGGCATAAAAAAGCCCTTCAGAAGAAGGGCTTTTTCTTTTTCATGTTCTAGTCTTTTTTACAAAGACCAAGCTCTGTTTTGCGTTAAGGTCTCAACGTCATCACAAGCAACATATTGACCTGGAATGGGCAAATAGGCCAAAACCTCTTCCCCAATGTATTCGGTGTTCTTATAAGACCATACCGTCATATCACGAAGGGAATTGGCAAATGCGAAGCAAGCGATTTCATCATCCAAAACCGCACTACCTTGCTCTTCGATAGCCATAAAGTAAGCTTCCATGGCTTCTCCATGTTCCTTTTCCACGTCTTTGGTACGTTTTTTAAGGTAGGTGCTCAAAATAGGTGTGAAACCTTCCTCATCTACCTCTGCAAGCGTTTCTTTTTGCGTTTCCGTCAAAACTTTACCAAAGAACTTTTCCATGGTCATTTTCATGAAATCTTGATGTTCTTCGGGAAGGACTTCTTTCGCAAAACTGTCAATAAACACATGAACGTTCATTTCTGTGGCCGAAGGCGTATCCGTTTTGGGTAATATCATATCCACCAAGGTATGAATCGCCGTGCCCTGGTCCTTTGTCAAAAACTCAGGAGTCCAATCCAATACCTTTTTGCTGCTACAGCTTTGTACAAGGTTCATTAAAGTAGGAGCCGCCACGGTATACCCAAAGGCCATTCCCATATTCTTGAGCGCTTTTCTTCTTTCCATTATACGTTTCCTTTTTTAAGTTCTTGCGCAGCGTGATTTGCCGCTCTTGCCGTAAAGGCCATATAGGTTAGCGATGGATTGACACAACTTGCGGAAGTCATGAATGCCCCATCGGTGACATACACATTTTTACAAGCGTGTACTTGGTTGTATTCGTTTACCACTGAGGTTTTGGGGTTACTACCCATACGGGCTGTTCCCATTTCGTGAATACCGAGTCCGATGGCGTAAGGTCTATCGTATGGTTCAATATCCCTAGCACCCGATTTTTCCAACATCTTCACTGCTTGGTCTTGCATATCCTTACGCATGTTGATTTCGTTATCCCTGATTTCAGCATCGAAGGTAACTGTGGGCAACCCCCATTGGTCGAGCTTATCATAATCCAACATCATTTTATTGTCGTGGTATGGAAGGATTTCACCAAAAGCGAGCATATTCATGTTCCAACCTCCCGGTTTCAGCATTCCATCTTTGAAATCTTTTCCAAAGGAAGCTTCGGCAACCAGATTTTCATAATCTCCTCGACCTGCTCCACCTTGGTAACCGTATCCACGTTTGAAATCCTTCATGTCACTTGCTCCACCAAGGTTTCTGAAACGAGGAATATAAATACCGTTGGGTTTGCGACCTTTATAATATTTATCATCAAAGCCATCCATTTTCCCTTGGGCGCCTACCAAAAAGTGGTGGTCCATAATATTGTGTCCTAGCTCGCCGCTATCATTTCCTAAACCGTTTTCAAAACGGTCAGACTTCGATTGCATCAAAATACTGGTTGATGCCACAGCGGAAGCACATAAGAAAATTACTTTGGCCTTGAATTCAAAAGTTTCTTTAGTCACCCTGTCAATCACTTTAACGCCAGTAGCTTTTTTGGTGTCAGGGTCATACATGATTTCGTGAACGATGGAATCTGGTCGTAGGGTCATGTTGCCGGTGCGTTCTGCCGCCGGCAAAGTAGAGGAAACACTACTAAAGTAAGCTCCAAAAGGGCATCCTCTCACACAACGGTTTCTGAATTGGCAACGAACCCTTCCATCTCCTTCAAACTGTTTGTCACTATTAATGTGCGCCACACGTCCTGCAGTGATGATTCTACCATCAAAATGTTCTGCTACCTTTCCTTTAACATGGTCTTCTACACAATTGAGTTCCATCATGGGTTCAAACTGGCCATCCGGTAATTGGGGAAGCCCCAATAATTCACCAGAGACCCCGATATACGATTCTACTTTATCATACCAAGGGGCAATATCTTTGTATCTAACGGGCCAATCAACGGCAATACCTTCGTTGCCATTGGCCGCAAAGTCCATTTCACTCCAACGATAGCTGTGACGTCCCCACATAATGGAACGTCCTCCTACATGATATCCGCGCATCCAATCAAAGCGTTTCACTTCGTTGTACGGGTGCTCGAGGTCATTTACGAACCAGTGTTTTGAAGGGGCTTTTACGGTGTATCCCGTTCTTGCCTGTTTTTCTTGTTTTTTCAAATCCTCTGCAGTGGGTTCACCAGCATGTGGAAAATCCCAAGGGTCAAGATTTGCGGTCGGATAGTCCTCTCGGTGCTTTACCATGCGTCCTCTTTCCAACACCAAAGTCTTGAGACCATTCTCACAGAGTTCTTTGGCAGCCCATCCACCACTGATGCCCGTGCCCACCACGATAGCATCATAAGATTCCTGCTCCTCGTTGTAATAAAACTTACTCATGTATTGTGTTTGTTTAATCATTAAATGTATTAATTATTAAATTAATTTTCTACATTTAAACCCTATGTTTGTTGAGAATTCCGTACTATAACGTTGTAGTTTTTCTCAACTCTTCATAATCCGTTAAAAACAACCTAAATGAGGCGACGACGATTTATCAATCGAGGAATCCAAGCAAGTGCAGCAATATCTATTTTAGGATTGACTTCCTGTAAGGATGGCAAAAAAACACCTGAAGCAACTTCTGAAACCATTGAACCAGAACCAGAACCAGCCGAGGTGGCGATACAATTGTCTTTGGCGCAGTGGTCTATCCATAGAATGATTAAAGAAGAAGGATTAGACCCTTATGCTTTTGCTGAAAAAGCAAAACAATGGGGATTTTCAGGATTGGAATACGTGAGTCAACTCTACGAAAAAGAGCTATCCGAAAAAGGATTTTCCCAAGAGGCTATGGATGAGTTTGTCCAAAAGTCTTTAGAAACGAGCAAAGCGCACGGGATGGAAAACCTAATAATAATGGTAGATCATGAAGGGGATTTGTCTGCTGCCGATGAAGCCGAAAGAAACGAGGCGGTTGAAAAACACCAAAAATGGGTTGACGCGGCCAAAAAGTTGGGATGCCATTCCATTCGTGTAAACCTGATGGGGAGTAAAGTGGCCGAAGAGTGGATGCCAGCCTCCATAGATGGACTCAAAAAACTTTGCGCCTACGCGGCTCCTAAAAATATTGATGTCATTGTTGAAAACCACGGTGGTTTCTCTTCAGATGCAGGTATGCTTGTTGAAGTGATGAAAAGCGTAGATATGGACAATTGCGGAACCTTGCCAGATTTTGGAAATTTTTGTGTTGAGCGCGAGGATGGTTCCTATTTTGAATCGAAATGCATCAAGGAATACGACCGCTATCAAGGCATAACCGAACTAATGCCCTATGCGAAAGCCGTTAGTGCAAAGTCGCACGATTTTGACAGTGAAGGCAACGAAATGCATACCGATTATACCAAAATGATGGGCATAGTACTTTCTGCAGGTTATAAAGGATACTTAGGTGTTGAATATGAAGGGAAGGAACTCAGCGAGGAAGATGGTATTTTAGCTACGAAGAATTTGCTTTTAAAAGTCTTGGAAACCTCAGCGTAAATGTCCGTGCATGAAAGGATTTTTACATCAACTTTTTGATTACAACTTCTATTGCAACAAAAAGCTCATTGAACATTTCAACCAAATGGAACATGTGCCGGAACAGTGCATGGTGCTTTTTAGCCATATTTTGAATGCCCATCATATTTGGAATAGCAGAATATTGCAAAAACCTGCCAAGTATAAAGTTTGGGACCAGCATGATGTTTCCGTTTGGGAGGATATGCATTACGAAAACCAAAGAACTACCTTCGAAATCGTGACCAACGCAGAAGATTTGAATCTTAGGATAGATTACGAAAATTCAGAGGGGCGTTCATATGGTAACGAGCTAAAGGATATGTTGTTCCATGTTATCAATCATGCAACCCACCATCGCGGGCAGATTTTGGCTGAACTTCGGACAAATGGTCTTGAAAGCTTCCCGCTGGACTACATTTTTTACAAAAGATAAACTGACTAAATCAATTCCATGAATACAACAGTGAAATTCCAACTGTCATTAATGATGTTTCTTGAATTCTTTATTTGGGGCGGCTGGTTTGTGACTATGGGCATCTACTTGCCCAATACTTTGAATGCTTCGGGAGGTGAAATTGCAATGGCCTATTCTACGCAATCTTGGGGAGCCATAATAGCTCCATTTATTATTGGTCTGATAGCCGATCGTTTTTTCAACGCTGAAAGAATACTCGGGATTTCCCATTTAATTGGTGCATTCTTTATGTATCAGTTGGCCAACGCGGCTGATTTTGGCGCATTCTATCCTTATGTTTTGGGTTACATGATTATTTACATGCCTACATTAGCGCTGGTGAACTCTGTAGCCTTTAATCAAATGAAAGACCCCTCCAAAGAGTTTGCCTTTGTTCGGGTATTTGGTACGATAGGATGGATTATTGCGGGATTGGCCATTAGCTATTTCGGATGGGATAGTGAAGCGGGAGTGAAAGAAGGGCTTTTGAAAAATACATTTTTAATGGTTGCTGGGGCTTCAGCTTTATTGGGACTATTTAGCTTTACGTTACCCAAAACACCACCTACCGGCTCAAAAGATGAAAAGGTAAGAGTCTCAGATATTTTAGGATTGGATGCGCTCAAACTTTTAAAGGACCGTAATTTCTTCATCTTCTTTTTGGCCTCGGTGCTCATCTGTATTCCCTTGGCATTTTATTATCAACATGCAGGGCAGTTTCTTGGAGAGATAGGTGTTTCAAATCCTGCGGGGAAGATGACTATCGGTCAGATTTCAGAGGTACTATTCATGTTGTTGCTTCCGGTGTTCTTTAAAAAGTTTGGATTCAAGAAAACAATCCTTGCGGGAATGCTCGCATGGATGATACGCTATTTGTTGTTTGCCTACGGAAATTCTGGTGAATTGATTTTCATGTTAATTATTGGTATCGCACTTCATGGTATTTGCTATGATTTCTTTTTCGTATCCGGACAGATTTATACCGATTCCAAGGCAGGAGAGAAATACAAGAGTGCTGCTCAGGGTTTAATCACCCTTGCCACCTATGGTGTCGGGATGCTTATCGGATTCTGGGTTGCAGGTAAGATTACGGATTCTTATTTGGTTTCAGAAAATGTACACGAATGGTCTAAAATTTGGACCTTCCCTGCTATTTTTGCTACCGGCGTACTCATCTTGTTCGTCATCCTATTCAAAAACGAAAAAATAGAATACAAAGAATAATATCATGCCCAAAAAAATACGTCTTGGAATCTTTGGCGGCGGAGGGGACTCCCTAATTGGAGTACTACACCGTGTAGCCTCCTACATTAATGACAACTACGAAATTGTTGGAGGGGTTTTTAATGCCCAATATGAAGAAAGTTTAGCTTTCGCTAAAGAAATTGATATCCCCACCGATAGAATTTATAAGGATATTGATGATTTTGTCACTTCCGAAAACCAATTACCAGAAGAGGAACGCATCCAAGTTTGTTCGGTATTGACGCCAAACTTTTTGCATTTTCCCATGGCCAAAACGCTATTGGAAAACGGTTTTCATGTGATTTGTGAAAAACCTTTGACGACCAATTATGAGGAAGCCAAGATTCTCCAGCAGACGTTGCAAGCAGCAAAAAAGGTGTTTGCCGTAACGCATACCTACACCGGCTACCCAATGGTGCGCCAGATGCGTGAAATGATAAAAGAAGGAGTATTGGGTAAAATCCATAAGGTGGATGCGCAATATTACCAAGGTTGGATTAACGGTATTATCCACGACAAAGAAAAACGTTCTACGGTATGGCGGTTAGACCCTAAGAAAGCTGGAATTAGTTCTTGCATGGGTGATATCGGTGTGCACGCTTTCAATATGATTGAATTCACTACCGGTCTTCAAGTAAAATCCATTTTGTGTGACTTCAATTA
>ERZ1740062.738-NODE-738-length-15302-cov-6.661048_pt1 | contig 15302 bp, 19 predicted proteins | sample MGYA00581741_ERZ1740062 | MGnify/ENA primary metagenome ERZ1740062 (study PRJEB43018, sample SAMN04849747) | marine metagenome | isolation source: floating plastic debris | place: Pacific Ocean | collected 2008-09-01 | study: EMG produced TPA metagenomics assembly...
AGAAACCAACCGACGGATTCTCCGCAAAGCTGGAGGGAAGTCGGGTCTCAGGTCAGAACGATCGAGCGCAGCTTGAAGTCTGGCGTGAAGCTTGGGCGGTTCATCAAAATCGGGCACTCTCCCGTAGCGGTGAGGATGGCCGCGTTGATCATCGTTCTTACGCTCGCCAGGGCCTCGATAAGGAGCCAACAATCCACCTCGGCCCCCATGCAGCTGAGATGGATCGCAACGGTATCGAGACCGACCTGGCGGCGATGAATGATCTTGTGCGGGCTCGTAACGAGCTGGCTGCTACCGTCACGGAATCTGGTGGTGTGCTCGATGCCAGGATCGCCTTTGAGCAGCGCAAATTCGAGGGCTGGGCTGAGCGCAAGCGTACGGCTCTTGCTGCCGAAACTACAGCGCGAGAACACGCCTTTCTGGACGAAGCCAGCAAGAGGTCTCAGGCGATCGAGCGCGAACATGCCCCTCAGAAGGCGAAGTTGTCAGAAACACAGGCCACAATTGATGCGCGGCTTGCAAGTCGGGGGTTTCGTAAGGTTGTCCGCGATCTCTTTGGGCGCACGAAACGTGATCGCCAGGCGCTTGCCATCATCAAAGCACAGCGCGCTGAGCTTCAGCGCGCCGTCATAAGCCAGAAAGCCAAGGTTCAGGAAACGCTGAGGGCCGAGAGGGCCGCTCAGAAAGCCGAACAGGCGAAGGAAGCGGCTTTGCTTGAGCGCGGGATCAATCGGGCACGAGCGCGGCGAGAGGGGCAAAATTGGGAAGGCCAGGCAAAAGCCTTCCAATCCCGCCGCGCGGAACAGGAAATGCCCCCTGCCCCACCGAAGCACCGCAAAGCAGCACAGACGCCACCATCGCTCCCGAAAGTCGATCCCAAAGCTAAACGCGCAGACAAAGCCGTCGCGCGGCGTCAGAAGCAGATTGAAGCTCTTGCGAAACGCCTGGAAGCTTCACAAGGGCTGAAAGCGCCTACACCTCAAGAACCTGGACCCAGCCGGGACTTCACCCAAGCGCGGAAGAACGAACGCGATCGCTGAGGCACGCCACCCAAGGTACCTGCCCTCGCTTCATTTCTGGAAATCGTGCACGACCGCCAAGCGAATACGAGCAGATAGCTATCCGATATCAATAATATAGCTAGTAGATACTAGATAGCTATCTAGTAGCCTGTAGATATCCTGAGGATATCTCTGGTTATCTGGTAGCTATCAGGTATCATATAAAGAAAAACATATCAGGAGGCCGAGCATGCCCGTCATATCCTTCGCTAACCCCAAAGGGGGTGCTGGAAAAACTACAACCGCACTTCTGCTCGCCAGTGAGCTGGCCAGCAAAGGTGCACATGTCACAATCATCGACGCAGACCCAGAAAAATGGATTTCTCAGTGGGGCGCGCTGCCCGGAAAACCTGAGAACATCGAGATCATCGGGGATGTCACGGAAGATAGTATCGTCGATCAGATTGAAGCGGCCTCTCAGCGCGCGCAGTTCGTCGTCGTCGATCTGGAAGGAACGGCCAGTCTCATGGTCGCCAACGCGATCGGCATGTCCGATCTCGTCATCATCCCAACGCAAGGCTCGTCCATGGATGCGAAAGGCGGGGCCAAGACCATCCGTCTGATCCGCAACCAGGAACGCCTGGCAAGGCGTCCGATCCCGCATGCCGTTGTGCTGACCCGCACCAGCGCGGCCGTGACCTCACGGGCGCTGCGCAATGTCCAAGAACAGCTTTCCCAGGCTGGGATTGAAGTGTTTGCAACCTCAATCGTCGAACGCGCAGCGTTTCGCGATCTCTTCGATTATGGGGGAGCATTGGAAGCCCTTGATCCGGGGCAGGTGAGCAATGTTGAAAAAGCTCGGATCAACGCCCAAGAGTTCGCAGGCGAAGTCTTGGCGCGCCTCAAGGCTGCAAGTCAGCTTGCGGAGGCCGTGTAACATGGGAAAAGAACGTACAAGTCTCGGCTTTGGCGATGAGCTCGAAAGCTTCGATCCGCAAGACTGGTCGCCCCGCGAGACCAAGACCTCCAATGATCGCCCGAAGCCCGAAGAGGCACGGCAGGTTGCCCAAGCAGCAGGGTTTCAGAGCCGTGAGCCAGTGAAAGCAAAACCCGCCAGCACGCAGCGCAGGCGGCGCACCGGACGCAATGCGCAATTCAACATCAAGGCCAAGCCTGAGACCATCGAAGCCTTCTGCACAGTTGCAGACGGGCAGGGGTGGGGGCTTGGTGAAACCTTGGAATATGCCGTTGCGTTACTCGAAAAAGAATACCCGCCAAAGGCTTAGGGACGGCCGCGCTTTTCAAACCAGCTTTTGCAGAACTTGAGGAAGTGCCGCTCGGGATGCTTCGGCTCGATCTCTTCCTGAGCGAGCCAGGCGCGCCACTCGTTTTCAATGTGGCGCACATCCCAGCCAGGGGCGAGACTACGTGCATCTTCATAAACATCGCTGTTCAATGAGCCACGCCAGGGCTCGGGTAGGGCAGGGGTCATCGTCCCCCGATTGGTGAAGGTCACCATATCGCTCTCGGAAGCAAAAGAGACGCTGTAATCGGGCAGGTGATCGAAGGCGACCAGATCGCGGATCATCTCCCGAAACCGTTTGAGCGGGCTCTGTGAGCCGGTCTTCTTCAGCAAAGTCGGGAGACCGATCTTCCACTCAGATTGCTGGCCGCAATGCTTACGCGCGATCTCATAGACCCGGCGCTCGATCGGCTTGCGCAAGCGAAAGTAGTCCCGGTGCAAGGTGAGCACTTCTTGCGATCTGATCGCGTTAAACACCCAGTCGGAGAGTTTGACCTCGCACCAGAGCAGCCGCCCATCGAGACCATGCTTGCGCCGGATCGAGGCCGTATCAACCAGCCCAAACGTATCATACTGTTCTTCATCTGCCGTCTGGATGTTCGTACTGATCCGCGTGCCAGCCAGCCGGTCGATTGCTTCAACCAGGGCTGCATAGTCCTTCCCAGCCGTGCCACGGTTGGTGAAGATCAAGAGATCGCGGCTGTTGATCCGTACACGTGGCGAGACAGGCTCCCCAAGCTTTAGCTTCGCCATGATTTGCGAAATGCAGTAAATCAGAATGTCTTTGTCGTAGATCGTTGCCAAGCCTTTGACGCTTGGAGTGATCTCAATCCAGTTCTCCTTGTGCTCATAACGCCGAACATTCGTCTCGGGCTTCTTTGAGAGCGAGTAGAACGGGTGCTCCATATGCGCCATCATGTCCTTGAGCACTGCATCAGCCACATCGCAGATGAACAGATCATGCTGCGGATGACGATCAGGCAGCAGCGGAGCCGCTTGTCTGGCATCGCCATGATCTGTGGTAAAATCAAAAAGATTCGGGGTATCAGTGACCATATAGCTAATTTCGGTGTTTTAGTGTCCGGCTGTCAAGATTCGTGGTTTTAGTTTCCCACAGGCTGATTCGGGGTTTTAGTGGCCAAAGTTCGGGGTATCAGTGACCGAGATTCGGGGTTTTAGTGACCGTCAGGACGAAGTCTCTTTTTAATTTCAATATCTTCGAACATCTTATCCACAACGTAACACAGACTCTAACACAGATTTAACACTGTCCCTTGGCTTGTCAGCAGACCAGGGCAGTATCGCGAGAACCGGCAAATCTTTGGTCTGCAAGGAAAAACGCGGCCTAATTTTAAGCATCAAAGAAGAGACTTCAGAACCCACCAAAAGCAGATGCGCTTATCGGGAAGGCCATCACCTTGCTTAGGAAAGAGCCCTCGACGAGGCTGAACCTCACCGCAAGGGGTGGGTCCTCGCCATGCTCACTCCGCCAAGCTCCGCTGTGCGTGGCTCCGGTCCCGCATGCGCGCCCTTGCGCCGAGGACCAGCATCATCGCAAGACGGGCTCAAGCAAGGGACGGCTCCGAAAGCAGATCAGTTTAGGCGTGAAGCTAGACACAAAGAAGGGCAGGGGGCCCCGAGGTTTAGGCCAGAAACCTCTATCCAAGCACCCCGAAACAGCCCTTGCCATCATCAGGTCTCCACAGTCTTCACACAGGCTCCAAGTTCAACCGCTGAGCGCGATGAAATTGGACGGGTGCTTCGACCCCTCCTAGGGGTGTAAGACGAATACAGGGGTAAATTTAGCCGGTTTCCGGCTAAATCATTGAAGACATCGCCCGAAGGGCGAGCTGACGCAGTTCAGCAAAGAAAAACTTGCGAACTTGGTAACAAATATGTTACTATATTCTCATGGTTGAGCTCGTTGTTTATGTTACCGAAGATGGAAAAGCACCCTTTGATGAGTGGTTTGACAAGATCGACACGGCGGCAGCGCTGAAAGTGCGCACCGCACTGGCACGCATCGAAACAGGCAACTTCGGCGATGTGAAACCCGTAGGGCAGGGCGTGTCTGAGCGGCGCATCCCCTTCGGACCAGGCTACCGAGTGTATTTTGGCCAAGATGGCAATCGCCTCGTGATCCTGCTCTGCGGCGGCACCAAGAAGCGGCAGTCCAAGGACATCGAGCAGGCCAAGGCATTCTGGGAGAACTACAAGGCACGAAAGCTGAAAGGAGACTGACATGCCACTGTCCAAAGACTTCAAAAACACCATCAAGGCCCGCGCAGAGCGTGATCCTGAGTTTCGGATTGGTCTGTTCAAGGAAGCGCTCGAAGCGCTTCTCAGTGACGACCTTGAAACCGGCAAGGTTCTCTTGCGCGATTACGTGAATGCGACCGTAGGGTTTGAGACACTCGCGGCCGAGATGAACAAAGACCCGAAAAGCCTGATGCGCATGCTTGGTACCAAAGGAAATCCACGCGCGGACAACTTGCTAGGTATGGTTGCCCGTCTCAAACAGCGAGAAGGGGTCTCCTTCTCCCTCTCCTCCAACTCAAAACTAACGACGTAAGATCATGTGCTTGCAAGTAGCGGGATGGACTGCGTCTCTGCCTGATTACTCACTAGATTCCAAATAAAAATCGTGAAATTATACACTTAGACGCTTCGACCGTACCACTGCTCAAGAAGGGAACCGATGTCATGAACACCTGGGAAATTGATGCGCTCGCAAGCGCAATTGCTAGAAAACTAACCGCCTCTCCCACCCAACAAGCCTCTCAAATCAATGTAAATGCACTTGCGAGCGCTGTTATGCGAGCCGTCGCCAACCAAAGCAGTTCACAATATGCGTCAAGCTCCGTAACTGCCGCATCCAGCACTGCCCCAAGTTTTGCGAGCTCCGTTTCCGTGAAAGCAGCCAGTGGCATAGCGGCCAGCCTCGCAAGTGACGTAACGAAAAAAATGGATGACAAGCTAAGTACCTATATTGCGAGCGCGGTAATGCATCGATTGAATGAAAAGACTCTTGATGGTATCGCTAGTCAAATAGCTAAACGAATTGCTTCAAAGTCCACGACTCAATTACGAAGTGCTGGCCTAAAAGCGCATGATACATCAATTGATGGATGACGAAAATTTGACGGCGAATAAACTGTCGGAAGATGAATATTGCAAGCTCCTGTCTGCTAGCGTCGAATATAAAGCCAGTGCCGTGGAGTTTCCTAAATTCGTGTTCCGTAACTGGCAGGTCCAATCACTGGTAAGCTCTAACCTGATGCAGGGCATGGATAAAGATAAGTCCAGCTCAAGGGAGAAGCTATTTCATACTACGAATGCCATTCGCGCCTTTAGCAAGGTACAACTGAATGCACTTATGGAAGTTTGCCGCGCTTTTTCGGGCCAAATTGAATACTCGCTACTAAAATCGAGCGCGCTTCGCGTCGCTTACTATGACGATCCAATTTCACGAGTTGGCTGGGATATAGATATTGCGGTTGATAAAGAGAATATTCCGGCTGCAACTGTAAAACTACAGGCTTTAGGTTACGAGTTTTCACAATTTGACAGCCAAACAAAGCACTTTTCTCCTGCTGACCCAATGTTACGTGCCGCTGTGGAGGCAAAACATTATGAATTAGGATTCTTGGCGCGCAGAAACCGAATAACAGGCCTCTCCCAGGAACAAATGGATAGCATAAGTAGGGTACATAGCGATGGTGGACAATGGCATATTGGGAGCGATGGACAGTTTTACTGCTACACTACAGTAGATGTACATCATGGGCTATCTCTCGATCTATCTGTTGCCAACCTGGTGAAAGAGGGTGTGGAAATAGAGTTCGAAGGGCAAGGAATCAGTATTCCAAGGGCATCTTGGCTAGCCTTTCATGTTATCTATAAGATTTATTGGGAGGGCGTTCATGCCTACGGCAAAGGATTATACCAATATGCCGACCTGGTTCGATTAATTAAAAAACTAAGTGAAGTGGAAGTGCTGAACTTAATAAAGCTGATCGATGATAGCAATCTTCGCGTTGCAGCTTTATATGTACTTCGTAGACTCCCGTATCACTTCGATACACTTTTGCATCCTCATTTGCAGAATTACCTCGATACAACTATGCCTAAAGTCGGCTCTGACCCTATGAAACTTAACGACTTAGGTGATATGTGGGAAAAATTATGGGGAAGATATGGCGTAGCTGATGTTCGTTGCTTTTGAAGGAATTGATGGGGCGGGAAAGTCTTCCGTTTCAAACGTACTCTACGAGATGCTGACGGAGGCAGGGATACCATGCCTTTATGTCAGAAAAAAAAGCGTGTCTGCTCGTGACGAGTATTTACAATCACATATTGAAAGAGTTCGTACGCTGATTTGGGGTTACCCCCATGAATCCCCTATAGAAAACCTTGGTGACGGGCATTGGCTCCACTTGATGGCATCATGGTTTTATTTAGTGGAAGTTCTGGAGATTGAACCAGCAATAGCAAAAGGTGAGTTGGTAATAATTGAAGGATGGACAGCCAAATTTATTGCAAGATATGCTATGAAATCCCAAGAACGACACACGCAGGCCGCTGACGCAATGCGAGACTTGCGACGGCCTGACGTCACTTTCTTTCTAAATGTGAAGCCGGAAATTGCGGCTCGTAGAAAAGGGCAATTTACGCCCTCGGAATGTGGCGCTCTAGATAATCCAGTATCAGTGAGTGCGGATAGCTTTGTTACCTACCAGACTGGTATCGCTGAGATACTAAAAGGGTTTTCAGACGATGATGGTTGGACAGAAGTAGGAATAGATAACGAGCCGCCTGAACAACTTGCTGAACACTGTTTCGAAATCGTTCTCCGTAGAAAGCACGATCTTCAGTCACAATAGGAATGCCATATACGCGCAGTATGCATGCAATTCGCACATAGGGTCTTGATCTCGCTATGAATGGTAATCATCCTAGCAAGCCGGTAACAATCACTAGCGCTGCGCATAGTAACAGAACTCTAGGTGGCGTACAGGTCGCGTCTAAAGCAGCTTGCCTACATTACATCGACTTGGGCTTCTCAATTCAGCGAACGCAGTTTGAACTCCGGCGTCCTGAACAGATGGTCAGTGATCTTGCCAATCCTCAATATCCAGTTTCACGAATGGGAAAAGACGGCATTATGGCATACCATAAGGCTGTTAACCGTCTTCTAGACGAGGACAAATTTCGGGAATTTAGAATTCTTGGAGATCATCTAGATACAGAGATTGCTGTTCACGCGGAGTCCATTTCGCAAGCACAAATTATAAAGAACTCAGTGCATGAGGAGGCAATAAAGTACGTAGGTAGCCAGTACTTGAATGCGTATGGAAGTTGGAATTCTCGCGGTTTGGAGAGATGCAGTTCACTTGAGACAGCAAGTCTGGCTACAAAGCGTGAATATAGCGCGATCAAGGAAACGATTGCTTCTTACTATCATGCCGACTTCTTGGACTACTTATCTGTTCTCAAGATCAATGAGCTTTACCGCAATCACGCTGTGTGGAAAGAACTTCATGCTTTGGGCTCAAACTTTGTCTTTGTATTAAATTCGGGAGTACGACTATATCTGTCTATGTTTGAGGCTTTGGGAGAGCATACCGCTATCTTTGTTGAGATTCACAGAGAGAATGATGCTGCTGAGTTATTTAGGAAGCAGGATATAGCATATTTAGAACGTGGCTCAGTGAGGAAGGACAAGACTTTTGTGATAGTGGACATTGCATATACAGGTGGAACAGTGCTTGAAGCAAAGAAAAAAGTTTGCGAAATTTATGGGCCGGGAATTAAAACAATTACCGTTGGTGTATTCCCAAAAACTTTAGAAGCTGTTTTATCGATGGATTACTCCTTATATGCGGGCAGATTGCTGCCCACGCGAAACTCATCTCTCAAAAGGGAAAGCTGGATGCACAGGCTTCTTGAGGATGACCAGAGTGATCTCTGAGGTAGTTAGACGCCTTGATTACCAAGATGGAAGGTTTGCTCGCATTGTGAGTCGAATAATAGAAAGGTGGGATGTCTGTATAAGCTATGATGATGTAAAGGTAGAGGCACTCATCATTGATGTTCTGTCGGAACTCTGTGAGAACTCTGGGGTTCTTTCAGAAGAGAGTTATCATAATTATAGTACAATTAGGTCGCCTATCCTGTACTTTATTGACCCAATTGACGGGTCACACAACAGAGAGAGAAGCCTGCCTTATTTTTCGATATCAATCTGCAAGTATGTTAATGGTCGCGCATCGGCATCTATGGTTTTCATTCCGGATTGGGGGACTGTATATCTTGCTGATACGCTCAGAGCGTATAAATGTGGGCCAACGGGGACAAGCGAAATTAGCGTCTCGCAGCACCGCAAGAAGAAAAATAGAGTGGTATCAATGTTTAAGCGTGAGGTTCAAAAACTGCCACCATTACATGAAAAAGTGCGGTCCATTTCATGTTCTTCTATTGAGCTATGTCTCTTGGCTCAAGGTAGCTTAGATGCTTTCATTGATCGCATTGGGTATGAAAAACAGTGTGACGTCGCAGCGGCTCTGTACATACTGGAGAAGGCAGGGGGAGTATTCTGTTATGAAGGATGGGGTCGCAGTGTAACGCTACCGTCAGAAGACTGGTTAATTCCAAGAAAGCTGATCGCAGCTTCGACCGAGGAGTGTTTGAATGAATACATATAGTATTGAAGATGCGGTGAGGATTAAAGCAAAGTGCCTGGCGAACGGAGTAAGCTATAGTGAACGCTTCTTAGAGGCATACTCGAATGATGGATCAGTGATCCAGAAGCGAAGAGCGTATGGAAATAGCGACCATTTGCAAGGATTGCAGAGACCCAGTAAAGTACCGCAGGAGTTTAGGATAGGGCATTTTTCATGTGCTACTAACTTTAATGCCAATAGTCGCATTGTAGTTGATATAGAGGATGGTCAGTATGTTGTACGTTTGGGTGGTCAGGAGGTTCCAATCGAGTTCACTAAAATGCCGAAATTCTATGCTGAGAATTTGGATGACTCTGAGAAGCCAATAAATAGTATCGCTACGGTGTACGGTGGTTCGACGATAGGTTTTTTTACTGTTGGCACCTGCTACTATTTTGGTGAAGGTACCCAGTGCAAGTTTTGTTCTTTGAAAAGCGCCCGTAAGGTGGTTAAAGGCGAAATCAGCGGGTATTTAGATGCGGCGGATATTCGGGAGGCCTTGAAACGAATAGTAGAGCTCGATCCTGAGAGTTTTGATAAGGTGATGCTTAACGGTGGAAATCTGAGAGATCATGACAAGGGCTTCGAGAGACATCTGCGCACTGCGGAGGCAGTTAGAGATGTTTGTGATAACAATGGTCTCACTGTGCATGTCATTACTATGCCGCCGAAAACAGTTAGCTTGATAGATAATGCAAGTGGCTTATTCGATAAGTTAGTTTTTGATCCTGAAGTCTTTGATGAAGAATTAGCAAGTTTGTTTTGCCCCGGTAAGGTGAGAGACTTCGACTTTATGGGCTACGAGAGGTCTTTTGAGAGGGCGGTTGATGTTCTCGGTTCGTATAAGGTGCATGCTGGCCTTGTTGCTGGCCTTGAATCGGTAGAAAGCTTGGAGCGAGCATGCGAGTATTACTCTGAGCTTGGTGTAGTACCTGCTGTAAATATTTTTCACCCGGACCCCGATACGGAACTCCAGAATTTTGTTCGACCATCCTACGAGTTCATAACGGAAGCGACGGATATTCTCAGTAAGGTGTACGAAAGGGATTTGGATAGGACGCCGTTTTTGATGGGGTCAGGAAGAAATGCTATAGACACAGAAGCATATATGATGGCCAAATCCGGTATTCGCAGGGTTGCAGCGGGCTGTAGCGCAACTGTGCAATGATTGAGGCCCCATGCGCTGCATGTCTGGGGAATTTTAGCTCTGGCCTTGATGATCTTGTAGTGCGTTTTGCGCTTGTCGAGGTTGGCCAGTGTGTCCTCTGGAAATTTCAATGATCAACATACGCGTCGGAAGTACATTAGCGGAGCGTGCATAAATCAAGACTTATGCACGCCTTTTTCGTCTCAATGATATCAATCGCTTGGAGCGTGCATAAATCGCGTGCATAATGGCTGTATGAAAATGATCGGCTATGCGCGCGTTTCTACTTCCGGCCAGACCCTCGATGCTCAGCTCGAACAGCTTGGCGCGGCAGGGTGCGATCCCGTGTTCAGGGAGACGATGAGCGGGGCGCGGAACGATCGGCCTGAGTTGAAGAAAGCCTTGGCAGCCCTTTCGGAAGGGGATGTGCTGATCGTCACAAGGCTCGATCGCTTGGCACGGTCAACACGCGATCTTCTGGATATCGTCCACACAATCGAAACCCAGGGCGCGAAGTTGAAGGCGCTTGCGGAGTCATGGGCGGACACCACCACGCCTACCGGGAAGCTCATTCTCACCGTCCTGGGTGGTCTTGCAGAATTCGAACGGTCCTTGATTGCTGAGCGCACCGCAGAGGGCCGCGATCGTGCCAGACGGGCGGGACGGCGGTTAGGCAGACCCCCAAAACTCACACAGCATCAGCGCGAAGCGGCTCTCAAGATGCGTCGTGAGGGGCAGGACAATGCCGAGATTGCACGTCTTCTCGGGGTATCCCGCTCTACGGTTTCCCGCATCAAGTGACGCTACAAAGCTGACCCCCTGAAATCAGACAACAGATCGAACTTGTCATGCAGGGGCACGCTTTTCCTTCTCGCGCCAGAACTTTGAGCGCGCCCTCACGGCCTTCTTTCTTGGCATCCCTGGCAGAGCCCCCCAGCCCTGGCAACGGCATACGCCGTCTTTTCGCTTCGCCCGCCCCTCCGGGGTGCAAGGGCTGTTTGGCCCTGCCTCTCCGGTCGCCATCAGGCCGCGACGGTCGCGGCTCCAAAGAGGCGAAAGGAGAAAGCGAATGGCCCCCAAGACACAGAAATTCGATGTCCATCAGGAGATCACCAACCGCATCGTCGATGCGATCGAAACCGCAGGAGACTTTCGGCTCCCCTGGATCAAGAACACCGGCGGCAGCTTCGCGCGTCCTGTAAACGTCGCCTCGAAGTACCCCTACAACGGCGTCAATGTCGTGAGCCTGTGGGTGTCTGCCCTGGCCGCCGAGTATCCCTCCAACGTCTGGGGCACGTATCGCCAGTGGCAGGATAAAGGCTGCCAGGTGCGCAAGGGCGAAAAATCCTCACTCGTCGTCTTCTACAAGACCTTCGAGGTCGAAGACGTGAATGAGCAGACCGGCGAGGTTGAGGCTGGAGAGCGCATGGTTGCCCGCGCGAGCCGCGTCTTCAACGCCGCCCAAGTGGAAGGTTTCGAGATCGTGGCCGAGAACCTTCCCGAAGAGCCCGCTTTCGACCCGATAGCGCGCGCCGAGAGTTTCGCCGCAGCCACCGGTGCACAAATCGAAGAGGGCGGTGGCAAGGCTTGCTTCATCCCGTCCCAGGATGTGATCCGCATGCCCGATCGCCGCCGCTTCATGGGGACGGATACCACCACCGCCGCCGAAGGCTTCTATTCGACCCTCGCACACGAGCTGGTGCACTGGACGGGCGCAGAAAAGCGTCTCGCGCGCGATCTTTCGGGGCGCTTTGGTGACGAATCCTACGCGATTGAAGAGCTCGTGGCCGAGCTTGGCGCGGCATTCCTTTGCGCTGATCTCGGGATCACGCCTGAGCCGCGCGAAGACCACGCCTGCTACATCAAGAACTGGCTCGCGGTCCTTAAGAACGACAAGAAGGCGATCTTTACCGCCGCTGCTAAGGCATCTCAGGCTGCGACTTGGCTCGTTTCCCAGAAGGATAGTGCGGCTTAAGCCGCACCTCTTGCCCGGTCTGGGCCAGAGGCAAAGCCACGCTGTTTGAACAACTTCATCCCACAAGAAGGGTGGTTCTCGTCTAGGGTTGTTCCAGATCGAAGCTTGGGTTCGGATCGATGTACATATCAATCCATTGATCTATGTTGGAAATTTCGTCTGTGTGATGCTCAACCAACTCGGAAAGCTGGGAAGCGAAGAGCACCATGCGCGCACGGTTCTTCCTAGCTTCCGCAGCGCGTGCTCGAATTTTCTCGATGTCTTCAGCAGTCGCGTTGCGTGCGATCCTTTCGGCGGCGTAGATGTCCATCTGATCCGCATGAGCCCTCGAAAACGCGAGTAGCAGAAATGTTGGAACCTTTGCAGCGTGGGCGAAGCCTTCGAGCTGCTGATATTCAATGGCCGATCTGTCCTGTAGGATTCCGTCTAATTTTTCTTTTCCGATGATGGTCTGCTCGGGCCTACCCTGCTTTCTGTCCTGATGCGTACGTAGCGTTGTGTAGACCCGGTTCTTCTTGCCATCAAAGAAGCGATTTATCAGGTGCACAATGATCTTGCGTAGCACCTGAGGGTTCAGGCGTTTCTCACGTTCGATTTGCGGCGGATCAGGCACTCTACGAGACATCTGAGCTTGCTACACACAGAATGACTCCGCTTCAACCTTATTGCGGCTCAGCCGCTTTTTTCTGGCTGGACGACATATTGCGGTTTTGCCGCCTTTTGGTCTCGGCCCCGCAACATGCGTGCTTAGCAGCGCATGTTCGGCGATACCGCCAAATTCCTGAAGTGCTGGAACTAACCGTTAGGGGGTTTTGAGGTGCCGAATGTGGTGGCATGCTTGTCGAATGGACATTGCCAAAAACAAAACCGACGGGCGGCTCGTAGCACCGATTCGGTCGGGATGCAAACCGATAGTCCGAAAAAATCGGTGGTGCTGGCCTGGAAGACCCATAAGGGAGGGGGACGGACTATGAGTTTTGGGGACCAAGAACTTATCAGGTTTTTCAAGCAGAAGACTATGCAGCAGACAAGAAGTAGGTGGCGAGGACATGCACACTAAGTCGAACGTACACTTCGCGTTTTCGGCGGCGGGGCAAGCGCCCGTCGCGAAGCTGGGCGACCGAGCAATCTCGGTTGCCCTTTTTATTGCCGAACAATGACAGGAAGGAGGTGGTCAGAAATGCACATATCACGGCCCATGACACCACGCTTGACTGAGCGTGGTACGGCATCGCGCGATCCGGCGGAGCGTGGGTTGTTAGAAGGGCCGGCATAGCTTTCGCTATACCGACCCAGCACCTCCGATCAGGTGCGTGTTCCGGTTTGCACGCCTAGAGACACGCACCGAGCGCTTTGCAGCAAGGAGGATAGGTTATGCCTCTCCAAAGTCTTGAGCACGCCAAGATGGCAATGAAGTGGCTTTATTTCGTCTGCGGTATGGCGAAGTGGGGCAAGTGGGCTGACAGCGCCGGTCCGGTTTACACCGCGTATTCGGTGTTCGCACCTGGAACTATGGATTTGGCTTACCAAGTGGCTTTCACCGGGTACGCTGTGCTTCACATCATCCTGACCATCTCTGCCGCCTTTAACAAGCGGCGGAAATGATAGCATGCTTACGGGGGTTCGGTCCGCCGGACCCCCAACATGGGTTCTAAATGCGAGTTTGAGCGAATGGTACCCCACGAAAGCATGCCCCCTTCCGAACGGGTAGACGTTTATGCACTAGAAAGGTGCGCCTTTAGGGAGCGCAGGTCAAGGTTTCTTCTGTTAACGGGTCGTTCTGGCAAACGGCAGCCTGGTTCAGACTCGTCTGACATTGGGATCAGTCTAAACGTGCGATGCTACAACTTGAGCGCAATAGGTAAGGCTCGTGCCGCGCGCTTCGTTCTTCCAAGGCACAGGTTGACCGGTATGTTTTTGGCGGTCCGGTCAAGCGATCCCGCAGGAGCCAGCGGCGACGAGGACAGCGCTTGAGGGGATCATCTTTCCAGCACACTTGATCCTGCCCTGTTCAATCCCATTGAACGGGGCTGCCTAGCGGCGAGTGTTCTTCTTCTGCCCGTCAGGGCTTTCTTCTCTTTGATAGACAGGGCGGGATGCAATCCAGCCATTCCGATGCGACCTATCGGATGCGCCGCGTGACATGCGCAAGGCGCATTCGCGTCAATGGCCTGCCCGCTCCATTCGCTGCCGCTCCCGTGTTGGCCATGACCCGCACCGCTTGAGCGATCCGATCCTTTGGTCCGCACCGGCTGGAATGAACCAGCCCAGCAACAAAGGAGAAATCCCATGACAGACAGAACTCAATCCCCCAAGCCGCTCTACCGCGTGACCTTCTCACGGATCATCGGGCAGGATCGCCAGGGCCGTGACGAACTTGCCCGTCCCAAGGAGATCGGGGCCGTGTGGCCTCGCAAGAACGGCAAGACTGGCGGTGTCCTTCAGCTCGACATCATCCCGATCGAGCTCACGCAGCGTCAGGGCGTGATCTTCATCGTTCCCGTTGATGATCAAACCAAGGGCGGCTCTTCGTGAGCCCCCTCCCCCTTTCACCGGCCGCGCTTTCGCTCGCTATCGGCCTTCCGTGTCCACTTCGTGTTATCGCGCGGCGTCGTATCCATGGCGGGTGAGTATGTTTTGCTTTCGCGGATCGGTGCTTTCTTGCCCGGACGCTTGTCTTGAAACGGCGACATCGCGTCAATCAGGCTGCCAAGGTCTGAGCTGGGGCCAGACCGGCCAACCGCTTTGACGGGGGCCTGTTTTTTGGCCTTTGGAGGCGGCTCTAACGTGAAGTTGGCGTTTCGCTTTGCTGATTTTGGCCTTTCATGGGCCTTCTTCTCCCAGGCGTCACGGTCAGCCGTCAGGCGAACTTCTAGGGTCTTCAGTTGGATCGCCTGCGCCCGATGTTTGTGTTGGGCCTGTTCAGCATTCAGCTGGCTTTCATGTCGCTTCAACTTTTCAAGCTTATGTTCGAGTGCTGCCAATTGGCGCGCAAGGTCGGCCTGTTTACCCTTGTTTCGGGCCTTGTCGTTCTCTGTTTTCCGCGCACGTTCGTTGAGCTGGCTTTGCGCGTGTTGCAGGACCTCTTCAGTGTCGGTCTTGACCTGAGACCCGTTTCTTCCTCCAATTTGAGTTAGAGTCCGTTCCAACGAAG
>ERZ1740062.739-NODE-739-length-15299-cov-4.818027_pt1 | contig 15299 bp, 19 predicted proteins | sample MGYA00581741_ERZ1740062 | MGnify/ENA primary metagenome ERZ1740062 (study PRJEB43018, sample SAMN04849747) | marine metagenome | isolation source: floating plastic debris | place: Pacific Ocean | collected 2008-09-01 | study: EMG produced TPA metagenomics assembly...
GAACATCCCGCGTTGCAGCGATTATTTTACCTAGTCTAATCAATCCCTCTACGATATCAGTAATGTCTCGTTTTTCAAGCTCTTTTTCTTTCCGCTGTAGGGCTTCCTCTCGTTCTTCTAAGTATTCCTCGTAATCCATCTCCTCTTTGGCTTCAAAGCATTTATCTAGCTTTTTCCGTTGAGAAGCAGTGGGCTTTTTACCGTTATCAATAATATCTGAAATTTCATCTTCCGATATTCCCGATTCCTCTGAAATGTCAGCAATTGACTTTCCAGCAGCCTTCATTTTTGTCTTATAATCTCCCTCCATGTATTCCAAAGAAGGTTTTGACAACATATGCTGACGCATTTCAGAAACTTGCATTTCAAGTCCTGATATCGTTCCATAAAGACCTGTGTAGCTTTCACCCATGTTTCTTAAATTTTCAATTTCATAAATTGGTAAAACCCTGTCTGCTACCTCAATTGATTCTTTATCAATCAAATATTCCCGAAACCGCTGAAACAAATCAGCGCACGTTCCCCACGCACTTACATTCATAGAAAACTCAACTACTCCTTTTTCATACTCTGAGACTTGAAATTCAAGCTGCTTTAAACCCTTAACTGCTGGTGGTGTTTTTCCTAAAAGCGCAATGTGTCGCAAAGACAGCTTTCCAGGATAAGGATTGCTAGGGCTGGTAGGGAGATAGAAGCTGCTCGATACACTATGAAGCAATCCGTCTCGAACCCACTGCTTTACCTTTGGGGAAATCTTCTCGTACCCAGCCTTGAGAGTATCACCAACAACTTTGAGGTACTTAGGAACTCCATAACATAATTCAGAATGAGCTATTTCAGCGTCTTTAATACCCTTTGTGTCATGGGATACTATTGTCGGTGGTCTGAAATATTCGGGGTTAAATGAATTGACAGCTTGTTTTAAATCGCTAACAGAGAAGTTAAATTCTTCACCATTACTTGCGACCTGCTTACCAGATTTAAAAATTTCAATCTCAACGCATTTAGGCATCCGCTGTGCTAAAAGCGACTATTTAACCCTTAAGAAATAGCACAATCAGCAAAAAACAAGAACACCTACTTACCTACTTACTCGCTTTGAAGTTATAAATATGATGTGACTGGTTAAGTATTAAACATGGAAAAAACAACCGCAGAATTTCCCAAATGCGAAACCCTACGACTGAAAAGAATGCGACTAGGTTTGTCTCAAAGTCAATTAACTTGCTCTATGTCCGAGAAAGGAATTAACAGTTTTAGCAGCAATTACATCTCAAGGTTTGAATGCGGTTCTCAAAAACCCTGGAAGAAAGCAAGAATCGCCTTGTCACAATATTTTGAATGTAGCGAAAGCGAGCTTTTCCCGGAATTATTAAAGTCGCGCTAATTCTTTTGCACGTAAGTCCTTAATCCGTTTAGTTCTGTCACAAAGGAATCTCGCAATGCGGCTGCATAATCTGGGTCTTTGGCTGAATTACCATAATTACCCAACGAACCTCCGGTGGGAGTGTATTTATCTATCGAGCCATCATAAAAATAATCGTCGAATTCTTTTCGAGTCAACCTATCTCCGAGCGCCCGACGCACTTTGTTTACTTCAACTAATCCAGTACCGTCAGGGTCTAGCTTCTCAAAAGCTTCATCGAATTCTTTTTCAAATTCTTCCTTTGATTTTATCGGAGGCCGATTCCTTATTTCGTAAGCTTCTCCCAGTTCAGCTTTTGTTCCCCGCATCGGACTAGTGAAGTGTTCAATAGCTCCTTCTACTTCGCTTTCTGTTAATTGTCTTGTATGCAATTCACCCACACCATCAATTTTTAGATTTTGTATTCCTCCATCACTTTCTGAAACCTTTATCGTTTTTCCGTTATTTTTATAAGTTCCTGCTGGAACTTCAAGAAAATCTTTACTTCTATCATCAAAAGCGTCTAATTCACTTTTAGTACGTTTAGCTTCTGCTTGCTTCCGCCAATTCTGTTCCTGCTTTGTCGCACTGTCTTGACTCTTTGAAGTCTTCGGTTTAGTAGCTTTCTTCGGAGTAGTTTTTTTGCTTTTAGTCGGCTTACTCTTTTTGCTGCTGCTTGCCTTTTTCGCAGCCTGTAAATTCACAAACTCAGCAAAATTTTTAGCTTGACCCTTAAGCATTTTTCTGCAATCAAAAGCCTTCGAGATACAGCTACCACCGCAGGGATAACCCTTCTGACAGCTTTTCTGCTTCCCCTTCCCTTTTTTGGCAAAATCTACTATTTGAACTGGTAAATTCGACCAAATAAAAAAATTCGTGCTTTCACTGAACTCTAGAGATGATAAATCTTCCTCAAAATCTACTTCTCCTTCAGTATATCCACTTAGATTCTCAAATAATATTGATATAGTCATTTAACTGGTGAGTAATTGAGTGTAAATTCTCCGCCACTTGATTTTAATTCATAGGTAAATCTTCCAAATTCACTATCTCTATCAACAAAAAAACCGGAAGAGACTGTACCAGATTTCGGTTCATCATCTTCAATCACGTCCTGAGCTTTATCGGTGTAAATCGTATTAATCAGACCCAACATTCCTGCTTTTCGGAATTCTGCTTGTTTGTCGGGTTTAAGCTGGTCGTAAAATTCTTGGTATTGCTCTGGAGTGGCGTTTTCAGGTAATTTCATTGTTTCCGCTTCAAAATAACTAACAAATTTCAGCCTTAGAGACGTTTTTAACCTCTTTCGTACTGCTCGGAATTTTTATCTTAAATCCTCCAGGAGATTCTCGCGATATCTCACCAATCTTGTCAATATATTCATCAATCCTCGGTTCGTTATAAAAATTATTTCTAATATCGTTAACTTCGTCCAAACTTAGCTTCAATTTTGACCATAATTCCTGAGTTTTACCATACAAACGTTGATAATCACTATCTGATAAAAGTTTTTTATCGACATCCCGAATTATTTCATTAATTTCTTTTACCGTATTCCTATAACGATTAATAGCTGCGACCTCTATTTTGTCCTGTATAAATTCGTTCGACGAAGTATTTAAAACTCGTTTTGATAAATCCATAAATGCAGCTTCATCATTTATAGGTATAGTTTTTACCGATTCGTTACCCGGCGTTTTTACACCTATTTTTTTCAGCCCTTTGGAATTCGCTTCATCAATTATTTTTCGCAGTACATTTACCTTGGAAGCTGCATTCTTCTTATTAGAAATACCTCTATCAAGCTGCAAAGAGTTGATTACAGAAAGAGCGCTCGCATCATTTTTGTATTTACGTTTTAATTTATCAACTGTTGCATCATAAGCATTTTTTGTTGATAAATTAAGTAGCTTCAATTTCTCAATATCGCGAACAATATTTTTATATTTATTAATATTGCTCTTTACCGAATCTGCAACAATTGAATTCTGTTCCGGTTCTTCGATGTCCGGCATTTCAATGAAGCGTCCGTTTTTATCTCTCCAACGTCCGTTTTTATCTACAATATAATTACCTTCAGAAAAAGCAATATCGTCCTCGACAAATTCGATATCACATTTGCAATTGGGGCCACAAACACACTGTTGGGTCGGCATTATCGCTTCTTCCAGACTAACCGCACCCAAAGAAGCATAATAAAGGCAATCGGGACAATGTTCCGCTACCCCTAATTTACGAATAGCCTTAGTTTTACCTTCACGCTTTGCTGCTTGCTTTTTACCTAAAAAATAACTACCTCTACTGGATAAAGCATAAAGCCTGAGACGATATTTAAAACGCAGAGGAGTAATGCCAGATTTACAATCAAGAGCGAATTTTCGGAGATATTTATACTGCTCGTTTAATGCACGAGCCAATACTAAATAGTCTTCAAATTTTATATTATTCCTACCCCCTACCCCCAACAGAAACTGTTGAGCGTGCAAATTTTTCAAAGCTTGAGCGGTTTCTCGAAGCCAATCTTGAAGTAATGATTTCCCTTTAACTAGTTTTGAACCAATCTTGTTAAGCCTTTTTAATTGAATTTCGATAGTTTCAACAGTAAGCTCTTTGATGCGCTTCTTTGACAAAAACTTACCTGTTTTATTATCTCGATATCTGCCATTTTTATAACTATACCTTTCTACATCAAAGCTGCTGAAATTCAGAGACAAATCACTCACTTAAATTACCTCTTATCAGCCAGTAGAAAAAATATGATTGCTCAAATGTTTTGAATTTTAAATATTTATTAATAGTAAATGGGTTCGCACCGCACATTATCGCAATAAATTTGTAAAAAATATTTAATCTTTCATAATATATTTTATGGCTAATTCCACAGTAGTTAGTAACTCTTACAGTAAATAAAGGGGTATTAATATAAGCTGTTTGCTCAATCTCACCAATTGCCCAGGATATCCCTAGAGATGCATGAGTAATATCTAGGTGCTTAATTATTCTTAGAATTAGCATTTATCAGACCTATAGATTCGTTTCTGGTTTCCTCCAAATTCTTAACTGCATTATCAATGTCTTGCTCGTTGACTTCGGCAATTTCATCAAGCAGTTCTTTGGACAATATTTCACCCTCAGCCTGAATAAGAGCCGTTAATTTCTCAACAGCAGACTCAAACCTCAAAACAGCTTCTTCGTAATTAATATTATTTTTTTTATATTTTTCTAACTCTTTGCTTACTACCTCCTTAATACCCCCAAATTGAGATGCTGACATTTCAGCTAGGTAAGCATCTTTAGCGCTTTCTATTGAAGAAAACCCCAACATAAACTTAAGTTCATCAAAATCACCATCTTCAGCACTTAGCTGAGTCACTTCATAAATATTTTCGCTTGGGGTATCACCACTGAAAAAATCATCGCTTAAATAACAATCCAGCGCTTCCCCATCAGCACCAATATATTTACGAATATGTCCGTATCCGCATTGCAGCTTACGCTCGTGCTTAGAACCCTTAAAGCGAATATCTCCTGGACGATACTCGACACCAATATCAAAACCCTTCCACTTGATTACCTGGTGAATTAATGCACGAAAATCAATACTTTGAATCTCAGCTTTTACCAACTTAGGGATATCGTTGATATTAATTTTTGGTTCGTTAAAAGCTACTTGTAATTCCTCAACAAAATCAACTATTTCGACTTCAGTCGATAATTTTAAAACAGTTGAACCATTATCTTGAACTATTTTCAGAGCAGGGTTCTTTTCCGAACCATTACGAACAATGGTAGAATCCTTTGATTTCAAAGCAGTACGTTTATTGTAAGTTTTTACAACTTTACCAATAGCATCACCACCACCGTATTTCCAGCTTACGGTAGAACCGATTTTTATTTTTTCTACTTCTTTGAAATCGATGTTGTCGTAATTCCGCTCTAAAACAAGCTGCATTACAGTTGCTTCAAATGCACCTTGAAGTTCCGGTTCTTCAAAGCTTGAGTAATCAGTTTCGTGGTCGAATTCTTGACATATCGACCGCATAAAATCAATATTATTTGTCAACATCTAACTAATTTTAATCAAAAGGATTGTCACTACTTTTTGAAACAAATTTTTCTGTACGCGCACCCGGCTGTTTGTTTAAATTTAGTAATTCATTTCTTCTCTGTATCTCTTCTGCCGTCAGCTTATCCTCGTCTATCGCCGTCAATCTCTCTAATTCCTTTAATTCTTCATCTTTCAACATATTTACTTACTCCACCTCTTCTAACTGATAAACAATTTTTTTAATTTTAGTGTCAAATAAAGAATCGCGAAATTCAGTCTCTTTTTTACCAACAATTTTATATTTAACACCCTTCGGGACAATTACTTCATCCTCGTCAGGTGCAGAAGAAAGTCTTTTTACTGAAACTCCTGATTTGTTTTTAACTGATAATACTATTCTTAAATCATCGCTATCTGTCCCACCTTCACTGCTAAACTTATCAGCTGTCCTCATATTACTAGAAAAGCTACTAAGCGAGTCCAAACCATTTTCTAGTTGTTTTTCAAACTTCGATTGATTAAAGCCTGCCTGCTTTAGAGAAATTCCTCTATGAATTTCGCCGTCATATTTAGGGGCTTTTTCTATATAATTATAAATACTGTCAATGTGCCTTTTTTGTACTACTGATGGCTCTTTTAATCCTTTGTCAATTTTTTTGTAGGTAGGATAATTACTGGTAGTGAACATATTCACGCCATACACGGCTCTAACTGACTCTTGTTTCGTCATTCCATATTCTTTTTCTAAATATTTAGCCGCATTTCCCAATAACTGATGAAAGAAAGATTGATTTGCTTCATCGTCACTAATTCCAAGAGATAAATGCCCCTTCTGACTTTTTTTACTACTCTTTACTCGCTTGTTTAAAACAGATTTTTGCGATTTTCTACTGATTGAAGTTTTGCTTAATTTCAAGAATTCAGCATAATTTTTTGCTTGACCTTTTAATTTCTTTTTGCATGAATAGCTCTTACTGATACAACTACTTCCGCAAGGATAACCTTTGTTACAACTTCTTCGCTTTTTTTTCTTACTAAATTCAACTATTTGACTTTCAATATTTTGCCAGACAAAGTGATTCAGACCTTCACTGAATTCAAAACAATCAAGCGAATTACTATTGATTTCCTTGAATTCAATTTCAGTATACTCACTCAAATTTCTAAATAATTCAAACAACATACTTGTATTTATTTAATCGCTGATAGTAAGCCTTTGCCTTTCGTTCCGAAAAACTCAGACCAAAGCTATTTTCTTTTTCTTCCTCTGCTTTTTGAGCTTCAACTGCTTCTGTATCAATATATCCCTCACCATATACTTCTTTTAATTTATCCGGATTAATTTTGTAGCCCAAATTATTCAAAGTATTATCGCGATTCACTCTAACATTTAAATCTTCCGTTGATTTTAGCTCTGGGAATAACCTCCAAATCATTGGTGGTTTAGCACCTGGGACGTTGAGAGAAGTTATCCAGCTAGCCAAAACTCGATAAGGACCAGTTGATAAGCGGTCGCAATCATATTTAGCTAGAAGTATTGAAGATGCGTCAGTTTGAGTTGACGTTGCAGCTCGCGAACCAGCATTGTCTGGCAATTCCATACTCAAAGTTTCACCCAAGACAGCCATAGCCATCTCTTTATTGCACCAATCAATCGCTGATTGGTAAAGGTCTCCACTCGACGACCTTTGAGCCTCTAGTAATTCCAGCAAATAACCCGCTGGTAAAGTACCGTGACCAGAGCTAATAATTTTTTTGATAATTCCGTTAAAATTTTCTCTATCTTCCTTGCTCGCTTTCTCCGGTGCTTTACCGATTTTGGTTGGCTCTGCGTACCTATCAAGATAAATCAAACGTTGCTTGATAATTTCTTTCTTGAATTTAACCGCAAACCAGTAAAGCACCCTACCCAAACCAATTCCCCACGGGTTATCGTACCTATTCCCGTAGCAGTGGCACAAAAACCGCTTGTGGGGTACGCGCTCGCCAACATACAAATCAGATAAATTCAAAAGTCGAATTTCGTGTCTGCGATAAGTACCAATACTTTTAGGGGTTTTCTCCTTTTTTTCAGGCTTATAAAATCGAAATCTGTGCAGCGAGCGACCGGGAGCATCTTCGATAAAAGTCGTTTTCCCGTCGATTCCCCAAATCAATTCTACAAAGGAATTTCCCTTCAATAAAGAATCCTTGACTAAATCAGTTGAAAGTTGGTCAAAATCACATCCAAGCAACACATCCTTGACGACATCTGCTGCTTTTCTGTCAAGTCTTTTGTTGGAAGCTGGAACTACCTCCCACTCCCTCAACTGCACATTTCTGTCTCGATTCTCAAGTAAACCCTTCGCTTTAGAGTCCTTGGTGATTAAATCGTAATAGTCGGAATCTCCACCCAGCAGATAAAGCAATGTATCGTCTTCCGTCCAAGGAAGGTTGTTAAATAAATGGTGCCGAGGGTCGTTATTTGACGAAGCAATTTCTCTTGATAAATCGGAAGATAAAGGCATTTAAATCAATGACCGTGCTAGAACTAACTTGATTATTTTAAATTGCTGATTCGAGACTACCTCTGTTTTACTCCGAAAAAACAGAGGTATTTTTGTATGACTTTTTATTATGTGCCAATTTATTATCTGTCACACACTATATCTGTCGCTACCAGATACCGAATATATTTAATACATCAGCCGGGAGAGAGCAGTCACTACGAGCCGCCCGAATCAATATTTGAGGTTTAAAAAATGTTACTAAATCAAGCTATTGCCTGTCAGCAGGAGCTTTACGCTCAGGTACAAGCACAAATCGAAATTTTACAAGAGAAGCAGAGAGAGATTCAAGCTAATTTACAAAAACTTGGTAGCGTTGAAAGCAAGATGGAGTCTGCGGTTCACGTACTACTAGAAGCTGTAGCGGAAATCATCGAACATTGCACTGGGGAGATGCAGCAGTATCAGGAATTGGTGAACGGAGTATTTGGGGAAAAGCCAATAGCTCATATTACTGAGGGTAAAGATATAGAAGAAGTGGAAGAAGACAATATTGCTCCTCATGATGATGGTGGTGATGACAATTCTATAGATGTAGTTGCAGAAGTCGTAAGCGTTAACGAAGAATCGGATACTGATTCAACACCAGATATACCTTCAATAAAAGACATCAATACTGCCAAGAAATCAAACTTAATAAAAATGCTTGAAAAATTTGATTTAGATGTCACTGGCTCAGTTAAAGTCTTAAGAAATAGGTTAAAAAACTATTTAAATATGCTTGAAAGAAGCAAAAATAATTCTAATCAAACGATACCAGGATTAGAAGAAAATGCCGAGAAAACGGACTGAAGCGCAAATAAAGTCGGAAAAACGTCGAGATTTAAAAAATAAAAGTTTTGGTATCCGCATCACAATTGAGTTAATGGAAGAGATAAAAATGTATTGCTCTATAAACAATATTTCGATTCACCAGTTCATAATTGATGCCATCAAAGAAAAGTTAGGTAAGAAAAATTAGATTCGGCAAAAATCCCAAGTGTGTTATCACTGACAAAGCCCAAAAACAATCATAATTGCGATTACCCACTCACACTTCCCATACCAGGAAGTGTGTTTTTTAGAATTTACTTATAGTCTGATAAACTTCTCGCTCCTCACCTACATCAAAAATCGGTTCAATACCAAATTTTTCTCTTAAGTAAAGGTAGCAACCGACTTCACAAAACATTGCACTATAGTAAAGGTCATCAACGTGATTCTTTGGACGCTTCCACTTTCCAGAACCAGCATCGTACTTAGGTGCAACAAGGTGAATTAAGGGGGAGCGTTCTGTCGGCATTCCCAGCCATCTATCCCAATCCGAAGGCAATTTATATCTTCCCTCCAAAAATGCGTACAGCACAATTTTGAGAAACTTTTCATTGCGGAATTTCCAGCAACTATGCTCGTCACCACCTTCTCTGACAACTCCCTCTCTTATGTCATCGAGCATTCCCGACTGCTGGTCGGCTAATTCCAAACATGATTCACTCGCTAAATTTGCCGCTGCTGATATGTCTGGCTCGTTGTCAATTATCCCAAAATCGCAATCACTAATTTTTTCTAAAACCTCACCTTTAACTACATCACCAGCAAATACCACCTGACGCTTCACCTGTTCAATCTGCTGCGATAACGGTAACTGTTCCCAGTTAGAAGGTAAGTAATACTGGCACTTCCACAACCAATATTCAGCCCGTCCCTGGTCGATTCCACAAATCGTAAAATCTGGCTCCTTCGGATACGAAGGTCTCGATATTGCCTTCTTGAGAATTTCCAAAGTTACCCCGTCAGCACTACTTACGCTTGGTTCCCCTAATGCTTGCTGCTGCCAGTCATCGGTATTTAAAGTTCTTAGCCCTTCATTGATTAAACTTTGAGCTAAGTCCGACCTTCGGATACGAAGGAGGGGAGACAAGGTAATTGCAACCAACCGCTCTGGTTGTTTCTCTCCAGTTGGTAAATCATCCAAAAACTTTCTCAAATCAATTCCGGTTTTTATACATCGGAACCAAGACTGCGATCGCACTTCTGAGTCAATTTCTGTAAGACAGTTAGGGCAAGCGAAAATCGCTTCACCATCAATTTGCCACCAATTCAAAGGTCTGCCAGTTTGTGTTAAAAAATTACCACTCTTGTCTGGTTTAAGTAAGCATCCTTTCGGATGCAAAGGTTTTTCTGCTCCGCATTCGCAGCACTTGTAATGAGGGTAAAAGTGGTAGTCAGCATTTTCGATTTCTTCTTCAATCCCGTTTCCACTTCCTGGTGTTCCCAATTCCCTTATAGTTCGAGTTTGCAACCTACCAGCATCCAAACGTCGGTTTAACGGGTCAGACGCACCTGGGGGATACTGCGACCTTTCTTCCTTAAATAAAATATCGCGAGATACACCCACTGCAATACCACCAGCAGCAGCAGTTCCCGATTCGGTATCTTTCAGCTTGGAAGTAGAGACATACACAAATTGTGCAGTAGTTCCCTGAACCTGATAAATAGTATTATTTTTAGCATCTTTGCTACTTTCTTCGATTTTTCTTGCTTTTAACCACTTCTCCATCACCGGACGGAAATTTGAAGAAACCTGAATATTCAAGGAGCGCTCTTGGTCGTAACTCCACAAAGTATTTAACCCACCTTCAGTAATACAAAAGCACAGCAGTAAGCTGTGCATTAATGTCTTACCAACCTGAGAACAACCAGTAGTCAAGGTGTGATTAACTCGGAAGTCACCAATTAATTCAGCATATTCCAAATGCCAATTTTGCAAGCTTAGCTTTTCCCCACGCTCATTAATACCCCACTGCTGCAAAGCTGCAACAAAATTTTTACCACCAACCCGGTAGCAATCATCTACAAACTTTGGGGAAAATCTACTCTTTCTCTCGGAGCGATTGTAAACGTTGCTTAATTCGTTCTTGCATCGATTCCAACTCGCTAACGATTCCGTCCGCTTGCTCATCTAATAAAAATTGGTCATTTCCTAATATTCTCAAAGACTGCATCGTGGTCAACACATCTGGATAAATTCTTAATATTTTTAGCCATTTTTCTAAAGCATTAAGTTTATCGTAAAATTCTAACTGTATTTTTTCGCCACCAGTAACATCAGTTGTTATAGTAATTTTTTTAATTGTAGAAAAAGCTCTTGGATGCCATTTATTAATAGGCTTAAAAGTAAATTTTTCTTGAGTAATATCAATAATATCTGCCAAACTTGCGAGGGCAATTTTAGCAAGTTCGTTAGTTATTGTAGCTTCATTTACATTTAGTAAATCTCCAATATATTTGATTATTTTCTCGCTATTTAGCAACCTATTAGCAGCCGAAGCAGCAGCAGAATAGGACTTTGGGTTAAATCCTGCTTTGTAATAAGCTTGAGTAGCATTTAAAGATTTTGCGTATTCTCTACAGAAATTTTTCTGTTGTTCTGTCAGAAAATCATTGCTATTTTTAGTTTTTTTTTAGTCACCGAACATAAATTAATTTTATTTCTTCTACTTTATATCCAAGTAATCAATAATGATGTCTTGGATATTACGTAAATCTCGCTTAGGAATCTGGTTCTCTGGAATAATTTTTCTCTGTGGAATTCTCGGAGTACCACGCTGGTGAAACCTCGAAGGAAACCCAATTTGGATTCTTACTGATTTACGTTTTACAGTAATTTTCAATTTTCGCTTCATGTTACCAGATGCGACCAAAATATTTCTGGGATAGTTTTTACGCTCCTTTGCAGCTATTGTTGCAGGGGATAGAGGCTTCCATTTTTTGCCGTAGGGGTCAGTTTCTTTCCGAAAACCTTCCAAAACGCGACCTTCCCAGTAATCACCAATCTCGTCCATAAGAATAGATTGATTTTTTAATCGTGCTTGGAGTTTTTTAAGAAATCGAAATGTTGGTTGTAAGTCGAGAAATACTTTTATCATTAAAATTGGTCAAAATAAACAAATCCGGAATTAATGCATTCTTCTTTTTTGCAAACCGTATGCTTAAATTCTTGAGAGAATCCGTCCCTTATAATTATTTGGGTATAGCACATCTCACCCTTTTCTATTACTTTGTGACAATGATTGCATCTCATATGTCCGTTGCCACTACGCAATTTAGGTTTTCTCGCAGCAGTACCTCTATCTACTCGAATAAAATCTTTATAAAAATCCATAATTTATCTGCGTAAATGTTTGGGTGTAGCTGATGGAAATTCAGGTGCGCTTTTGGGCTTGATTTTTCTAAACCTGTAAAATTGATGACCTTCTTGGTTTCCCAAAACTGCATTAAAATTAACCAAGTCCAAGCAAAAGAAGTAATCGTTAATTTTAAATGTAACAACTTGCTGAGTATCTTCAATTCTAGTCGCGACACCAACAATTCTTACCTCTTGGTTGTTCATAGCCAGGTAAGATTCGTTTGGTAGTGGCATTCTATTTAAAGTAGATACGGTCTTGTATTGGCTCATAAATTTAAGTTAAAAGTTGAACTCATTAAACTGTATTAGAATATCAATTTTACAATTCTGACATGAGTTATTTGTCAAATACCATCAAAACAATTGAATTTAGGATTGACAGCGAAATTCCACATCATTGGCTAGATTTACTAACCAGAGTTTGGAATGAATCACTAAATATATTACTGTGGCACCAGTATTACAAGAGGTATTTAAGATATGGCTTGAGCAACAGCATTCCTACGGCTATTAATATTAAAAAAAATGGTAATAATTACATACCTAGCTGTACAATTGCAAAGGAATTCCGTAAAGATAGAAGCAAATCTTGGAACAAAGAAAACATAGAACTACGTCCTTGCTGTGACATAGTTAATCGAGATTGGTTGAGTCCTGCTCCCATAGAAAAAGCAGGTGCTATTGAGTTAAGAAAATACTTTGCAAAAAAACGGTGTGAATGGCTACAAGAGTCAGATATACCAATGGTTTACGTAAATGATTTTATTGGATTAACGGTTTTCAAAGCTTGGGAAGATTACCTCAAAGGAAATAATAGAAAACCCAGGTTTAAAGGCAAAAGAAATAAAGTCAATAGCCTGAAAAGTGCATCTTTTCGCGGTCAAGTTTCTATCAAAGAAAATGAATCTTTACAATTACCAGGAATGCGGGTTAAAGTTCAAGGTTTAAATAAGCGATTGGTTGAGCCAATAAATAAAATGATTGGGGATATGCAGGCTAATCCCCAAAATTACCCTGCATTACAAATAGATTTACCTTGCACCCAAACTTGATAAATATAGTCTCGCTCTTGAGAAGTTAAACATTTCATAGCATTATCAAGCTTAATTCTTAATTCATCTTCCTCTAAAGTTGGATAAAAAATCTTACTAGCAATATAGTCTTCAAAAGTAACCTCTGAATCAAACAAGTTGCTATTCATTGAAAAGTATTTTTTAGATGAAAAGCTTTGCCTCAGACTCTGCATCTTGCTTTTTATACAAAGTTTAAAATAATATTTGACATGGTTTTCTGAATCAAATTCGCGCTTCTTAAGTCGCTCATCTAAATACAATATTGCTTCAATAACTGCATCTTCTGGAGAGTAAGCAAATTCTGTATCGAAAGTAGTTGAATATATTTTGCGGGCTACCTTCAACCCCCATCCGTAAAGCTCAGTATATTGATGGTTACGGTGCCTGCGACAGGTATGTACCATGATATTATTTACTTCTTGAGCAACAACCACACCAGTTTATTCTTTTTATTAAATTTGATTCATGGAAATAACATTACGCGGTAAAACCTACAAAGCCGAGTATCTAACTGATTTAAATTATCTACCTTTAGGTAACTTATTCTTAGAAAGTGACGGTCAATTTGCTTTAGATGACGTTACTGATTACGAATCTTTAAGCAATCAAAGACAATTTCAACTAACACAACCAATGCTCAAGCGAATGAGCGACCCAGACGTAAAAGCAGCGGTCGCTCAATCATTAAGTGCAATATTTCCTTCGTTTCCGAAGGAATTGGTTAGCTATAGGGGAAAGGGTGATTTTAGTTTAAATATTAATTTACCGGAATTACTAAAAATTACTATTAGCTGTAGTACCGAGCTTAATAAAAAAATTCCAGAACAAAAAAAAGAGATTCTCCAGGCTAATCCTGAAGTAGTTGCAAAGCAAGACAGGATTAAACAATTGGAGCAAGAATTATTTGAACTACGAAACAATGTACATTCAAAAATGCAAGCCTAGACCATCAACAGCAAAAAAGCTATTTTAGACAAGTCTGTATAGCTTTAACTGACCTGTGGCTACATCCCCAATCTCGCTACTATTCAAAGCCATCGACAACGCTTCAGGGAAGATTGAAGGTGTTGTCGGTTCCCTCAGTAATGTCAGTTTTGCGTACAACAACATATCTTCTACCATCGCATCTGTTACCGCTCAGTCTCAGCAGCTGTACGCAAAATTAATAGGTCAAAACGTCGAGCTACAGCAGCAGCTTCTCTCTACTCAATCCTCACTAGCTGCAACAAATAAGATTATTTCCCAGGGAGTTGAAGTCACCGACCCGACAAAAGCGATTCAAGCTCTCACGGGGCCAGTTAACCAAGCAGTAGCTGATATCCGCAAAGGTTCCCTCGAATTGGTTGGTGTGACTTCTGCTCAACTAATCCCCCTATTCCAAATTACCGCTCAAAACTCTGCAAATATTGGCGCTTCGTTGCGAGAAAGCGGAGATTTAACACTATCTTTTGCAGCTGCATTAGGGACGCTGCAAATCCCTCTCGACCAAGCCAGACAAGAATTAACTTCGATTTATACCGCTCAAATTACCAGCGACTCTCAACTAGCTAAATCCCTGGGCTTAAATAACCAAATGATTAACCAGTGGAAAGCTCAGGGTATATTGGTCGAAAAACTAACCGAACGATTAGGTGCTTTCCGAGCAGGTAACGCGCTCGCTGCCAATACTATTGAAGGGGTTAGTTCCAACATTCAAGAAATCTTCGATGAAATTGCCAGAGTCTCTGGTAAGCCTTTGCTTCAGCCGATTGTATCGGCATTGAAAAAGATTTACGATTTTTTACAAAACAACGCTACGACAATACAAGGTATCGCTCAAGATGCAGTCAATTTTGTGTTGATGCTGGTTAATAAACTGGGGGAAGCTGGTAAAGCGCTACAGCCAGCAATCAAAATATTTTCCGAGGCTTTGTTTACCCAACTAGGAGCAGAAGCCAGCATCGCAGCAGATACATTGGTTTTAATAGTTGATGGTTTGGTTGGATTTGTTAAAGCAGCAGCGCCAGTAGTAGAAGTAGTTGCAAATATTACTAAATTCCTTGCAGAATTAGCTGCTACC
>ERZ1740062.740-NODE-740-length-15282-cov-10.063834_pt1 | contig 15282 bp, 7 predicted proteins | sample MGYA00581741_ERZ1740062 | MGnify/ENA primary metagenome ERZ1740062 (study PRJEB43018, sample SAMN04849747) | marine metagenome | isolation source: floating plastic debris | place: Pacific Ocean | collected 2008-09-01 | study: EMG produced TPA metagenomics assembly...
TGTTGGTTATTTTATTGAATTTACTTCGAAAAATTTTGTAGGGTTTTTTGGTTTTTATCAGGTATATATCTTTCAGTTTTAAAACAGCCCCCCCCCCCTTCCCATAATGCTTAGGCTAAGTTAGGCTTTGCCTGATAGTGATGGTGAAATGCTTGTGTACCTCGACATCAGCCCCATCTGTAGTATTGTGCCTCGTAGGCATGCCACTGCATTCTCCTTCCTTTCATCCTCAGCTTCCCTGCCATTTGTCAAGTGTATTCATAAATGCACATGACTATGCTGCGGTATGGTCCTATGATTATTTCGTTTTATCGCTCTCATGACGATTAGCTTCCCATTCTGTTACAGTGCAAAGAGCAAAAGATCTTATTTCCAAAGGTAAAAATGGTAAGTCATCATTCGGCTAGGACAGTTAAGATGTAGCCTAGCATGGCGCAAAAGCAGTGATGAACTAATATATTAAAATGACTTGACCACAGGAGTTTCTTACCTCCGGAAATGCATAAAACTGTTGCCTACCCGTGCTCACTAGCACACCGATTCCAAAACATTTGGCCACATTTGATGTGCGTATATAAATGTGATTATGTTATTAAATTTTAATACTGCCTCTGACATAAGCAGCCAACATCACACAGCCTTGGTCAGCCAACCCGAAGTAGCTGTTAACAGCTGCTAAAATGGTCAGGCCTATACTCAGACAGTCAGCCATGTGGTCTTGAAAAAACATAATTTGATTTTGATGTATGAAAACACTCAGTCTAGTCTAGTCTAAACATAAATTTTATAAGACATCTTACATAAATAAATCCAGCATCATACTCTGAACTAGCCGCAGTAGACCAGCAATTATTGATAATACTTGAGCTGGATGTGGAGAGTGTAAAACTCATGCGCCTACCAACAAAACCACTGCAGCTGAGGGGGAACTTGTTTTCATTTTGATGGCGATCCGTAAATTGTAGGATGAATTATGACTGTGTACTTTACTATGACTGAGGGATTACAACACTGAGAGCAATCCAAACCCTATCTCTGAAACCAGCAGCATGATACACAAAGTCATTACCATTGCCACTTCCTCATTGGATGTTTAACTAATGGTTCAATAAAATTAATTTATTTGCAACATATCTTGTGTGATATTGTAGGAACTAATGATGCCTTTGTCACAATTGCCCTGAGTGAGAACAAATTTCAGACGACCATCAAAGACAAGTCCATCGACCCTGAGTGGTATGAGGAGTGCGATGTGTAAGTACTTCAACTTTCTTATTAGCTGTGTATCTACGTAGCCCGATGTGTCATGAAACTGGCCTGCTATTACACTGTAAGATCAGATTGAGAATAATATGAAACGCCCATAAGCAAACTGGCCCGATGATTATTATTCATGTCTTGTTGCTGCGTTATTAATTGAAAGGATATGAAATGTGATGCTTGTCAAATTTTGACATTATCTCCGGATCAACATCCATTGTAACTCAGGACTGCTTGTGTCACCACAGGAATGCGTAATCGATCCAATAGGCTACTATTTGTGTTCAAGTTGATGATGACATTTTGTGCTTGCGTGGGGTGCTCGGTGTGTATCTCATGCCAATTCAGTATTGGTGAAAACCACAATCTATGCCCCCAAAACAGGCTGACACCAAGCCATCTCCACATTCATGTTTTGTAAGATGTTTTTATGTGACTTTTACAGACCATTACCTGATAATTATAATCAACACAAGCTTACCATACAGATATTTCACAGAAACAATCTTGGAATAGATCAATTTCTTGGTCATCTCGATCTTGCTCTACAGAACTTTGATGTGTACGACCCTCCAAAGTCAATGTAAGTTAAAACGCAGCACGTAGGGTATGGTTTATGAACAATTTTGAGGCGTGATCATGAGCATTTGCCACATTTCCTAAGAATTGGTTTGCACTGCCATGGCACTATGATCATCCTGACTTTCAAATCGGAACAGCTCAATTGTCAACTGTGAAGGTGTGACGATCGTCATCACAAAAATACATCAGCTCCTTGATCTATTGATGTAAACTCTATTATATGTATTTGTATATTTAATCAATGGTGTTATGGCTGTGTCATACAAAACCTTGCCTTTATAAAGCTTTGATGTCAAGTCCTTGTTCATCATTCTGGGCAACACATCATGCTTTGTCACAAGGAAATCGTATGCTGTGAGAGGTTGCTACAAATACCCATATGTGAAGTCATTACTGTGATTACGAAATGATAAGCTGGAAACATCAATTCTATTCAGTGACATTAGCACTCTTTTTCTCACAAACCATCAATCATTCCCGTCTCCAGGCTAATATCAGATTGTGATTCATAATAAGTTACGATGATCTCACACTTTGTTACAACTTCATTACGCAATTAGTCATCATCTGCAGCTACAGCGTGTATAGGGTTTTGGCCTCTGCTGTGTTTTTTTTAGGATCATGACCAAAAACAATCAAACTGTTTTTTCTTTGCCCATCTTTAATGATGTACAATAACATTTGTATTGTTTATTTGATCTGAACAAGGAGTTAGCTCCTTGATCCGAACATTCTGTTAGGGTTGTGCGGTGAGAGATACTTTTGCAATACTGTTTCTCATACAATAAGTTGCTCTATCTTTGATGATTTTACCAAAACTTACTATTATTAGATGGTATCCATTAGCATGCAAGCCTGGCCAGGATAAGTCAAATCCCAGAGGTGAAGTGGAGATTCGTATCTCATTCGAAGTTAAGAAGATGAAAGACATGGACTCATTATCAGTAACATCATCGGCTAGTAAACGGTTCAAAATGAGTAAGAAATCTATAAAACATGCTGCGGCTGCACTAGGTGGGTGGCTCTAACATACTAACCCTCCTAACACGGCTCTCTCACTTTCTCTACTCGTCTTAGAAGTTAGAACTTCTATTATCACTGTTACATAATAAAAAACATACATTGGTGATGTACACATAATATTGGCTATGTTTACGAGACAATTATGTGTGTTGTACACAAAAAAGCTCTTGATCTGTAGAAACAAAATTAAATCCAGCCTGATACATTGCGCTGTGGGTGAAGCAATAGCTTGATTTTGATTGTTGGTACAATTACTGAGAGAGCCGTGTTGGGAACCCTCACTTCAATAAGTACCTGTTTTTTTCCTCATCCCTTCACAAACTGTTGCTTTATAAAAATCTAATTCATCGGTGTGAATGTGGGCTGTCATTTTTTGACAACCACTTCCACAGCTTTTTTGTGACTAATCACCCACATTTTCAGCTCATTGCTTCTAATTTTCATCTCACCCCATGTGTGTAGGAGAGTTATAACCCTGTTGTATAGCTTAGTAATTTAGAAAACTGATATGACGTGTGTTAGTGTGTGCTGGGTCAAGCTCTGGTGGAAGTTTGGTAGGTCAAGTTTGATCCACTTTGTTTTACTCCACACGTAACTAATCATGCCACCAGCAGTATTCAAGGGAAAGTCCGTGTTAATGGGTGTTGAATGGATCCAACTGATCTACAGGCAGTTGGATGGAACTCCTTGGTTGGATGAAGCTTGTGCTTTATGTAATGTTTCCCTGCTCTGCTATCGCTGGTTTATAGGCCTTGTATGTTTATACAACCTCTCTGTCTTCAGGCTATAACCAGCTCAAACTTTTCCACAACCGTAAAAAAGGTAAACCCTCCTTGCTAAGCTGCTGTAATTGCTCATGTGTTTTGTTGTGAATGTTCGAGCAGAGTAAGATGAATTATGTATAAACTCATAATTATTGTAATTTTATCAATTTTGTTATCAGTTGTTATTACCCCATATGCGATTAGAGCATGGGTATATTCAAGCATGGGAAGATTTTTTGATGAACCAAACAAACCCTGTATGTATGCCCCCTTAGCAGTTTCCAGATCCAAACAAATAACATAAGTGGAACTATAGGCCTTCATCCTTCAATCAATTTTTGGCCATTTTTGTCCTCATCTAAATTATTAAGGTGAACTTCATTTATTTGTCATGGTGTTGACTACTGTAATCGATGTTGTTGACCTTTGTTAGATAGGACATCTACTTGAAAAAAATAAGTGGCAGATAAGATAGTGATTCCATCCATTGTCTGTTTGCTATGTTTGTCAGGAAGGAAAGTCAAAGGGCCAAAAAATGAAAAAACAAAAGACTTTATCCCTGATCTGAATGAATTACCAACTGGTGCTCTTAGTTTGGATGATATTGCTGAGAATTATAGTGCTGTAAGTAGATATACAATAGGCAATATCACTGGTGGCACTTATGTAATATTTGTTTATGTTCCTTATTGTATGCATCCCATACCGTAAAGTCTCGGTTTATAGTAGCGCGGCTAAATGGTGAGCACGGCTAAAATAATGTGAACTTAGTCACTGGCTAAATATTGAGTCATTTCCTTTTTACATAGAAATGGGACCAAAAAGTGAGACCATGCAATTTGAATGGACTCGTTTTTTAGCCACGGTGACTAAACGGTGTAATGTGTCTGAAATTAAAATTTGTTTTTCTATCTTGATATTGCATGATTCACCATTTAGCCGCGCGACTATAAAGTGCGACTTTACGGTACATGTTTTTAAATACATGAACATGGCATATTTATATATTCTGAACTTAAAACGGATGTGTTACATGCAAATCCATACTCATCCTATATCAACGTGATAAAAACTATATTGATCTGTGTAAGATACAGTTTCTGGTGTGTTGTGCTGGTGTGTTTTGATATTTCTACAAAATGTTACGGGTAATGTTTTCAGCCGGTATCGAAAACCAGTCTATCTAATACCTCATCTAGTCCAGCATTTGTACGTAGCTCTCCGAGAAGCAGTAAAGGATATTCTCCATTCTCGAAGCGGAAATCTAGAGGGGATCCCGAGACACCTACATCAAGTAACGCCTCCATAGAAGATATCAAACAGAAAACTGACGATGCTGACAGTTATGACGGGGTTAGTTAAAAAGTGTTTGACACCGCTATGTAGAATATGTTGCATAATTTTTATCCCGCTATGTGATTATTGTTGAGTAGTCTCGAGTCAATGGTTGCCAAAAGGGCATGTGAACACCATTCCCATAATGCAATTTTTGGCTGGAATTCCCGAAAAATACTCTGACAAAGTTTTTATGCTATCATTGACTGAGAAGTTGCGAGAGGTCCGACATAATGCATTGTTTGACAATGTATGTGATGAGGTTTTGTTGCTCTGTAAATGAAACCACCAAGTTTCTGTAAATCTGTCCACATTGCATTGAGTGTAGCTAGTTGCTACCAGATCCATGCCGGGATGTATTTTTGATGTACATCGTGTATTACAGTCGTTTGTGAGAACTCATAGGAGAGGGGGTAGCAGTGGATCTGATGCTGCACTCAGGGCTCAAAAACGTGAGTAGAAGTAGAAAGTACTATTTTGTACATTGACATAACACTGTACTGTCATATGAGCGTCCCAAGCTTAAAACTTGTGGTTATGAGTGATGGGAAGACTTTGCTGCAGACATGGGATTAAACGATCTGATTGCATTACCTTCAAAAATCTTTTTATTACGGACTAAATAAGTCTTTTGTGGCTTTGGTTTTGAAGAAAAGATCATTTCCATGGTTATGTCATCCATGTTTGCTCGTGGTATAGTTGCTTCCAAACTGCTATTTTGAATGCGTTAATAATAGGTTACACTTTTCACTTCCACACATCTTATGTAAAGTCAAGTAGGCCTTAACAATATTGTGCAGTTGATTTTATTCACAGTTGTACCCACGGGTCGACATAGGTGTTAGTAGAAAGCAACTTTAAGGAATGGTTTGAGGAAACACTGGTAGTCTTTTTGATCAAATACAAGTGTACCATCTGGTACCGTCAATTTCCTACGTAGCCGGCACCCATAATACAAACCCGTATACATAGTGTTATAACAGTGTGTTGTGGGCTAATAAATATCTGTATGTGTAACTGTTTTTTCTATGTTCATAGCTAACAGGAGATTGTTGACAGCTCGTCCTATGTCAACCAGTGCTGCCGATATCAGCTCTACACCGGTCACTGCGTCAGCAGTTGATGATAACGGATCTGTAGGTGACAGAAACTCTGGTATCATAGAGGAAAACACAGGAAGCTTACAGAGAACCAGGTATACTGTGCTGCTCAATATTTTCCTGTCCTGTCAATGATTTGTGTATATATACCTGCATACATACCACAACTACAGGTGGGGGCCGTGTAAAGAAAAACCACTCAACAGCAATTTTCTAGGCAATTGAATGATTGAATTTAAATGCTCATTGAAGTCGATTTATACATCCATATCCAATATATGACACTACTTATTGTAATAGTTGTTGCCAAACATGCTACAACTACCTAGCCTGGGACAGTCTCTTCTTTCCCAGATAACCAACTACCAATATTATGTGATTTTTTAAAAATATTGATTGATATCACCAAACCGCGCCAAGTGTATGGGCATTAGTTTAGTCCCCATGTGTTCCATTTACCATATCTGTGTGGGTATGTGCTTAGTGCTACCCTAAAAACTTTATAGTATACAGGGCTAACAGGAATGAAATACTCAAGGGGTACATTATGTTACATTATGTTACCAGATATTATATAAAAAAAAAACAAGTAATGTAAGCCATGATAGTGGTTGTCTTGTTAATGTTAAGTGTTCTCATATCTTCGATAGGATGAGATCAGCTACTTCTTCCAGTCAAGTCAGTAATGAAGTAGTTCCTGAAGAGACCATATCTACCAGTGTTTCACACAAGAGAAACTCCAGTGGTGAGCTTATCTGTTAATGCATGTGATGGAAAGCATTGCCTTTTAGATTTGTTTCTGTATCTCCTGGTATGCGTTATGTTACACTGTCATGATGACCACACTTACATGTACATGTTTTAGTTGAAAAGGTACCCAGTCGGTACCCAGCGCTAAATGTCAACAAGGAGTTTGATCTCAAAAGTTGGATTATATTTCAGCCCACATCCTCCCAGCGTATTTTATTCCTTGTATATGAAGCGCTTTAACTGCTGTCTTGACCACCTACCAACTTGATATGAGGTGTGCCACCAACAGGATATAAAAAAATATCTGGAGTTGAACTTTTAATGTTATGATATATTACAGTAGCCTCGACAAAGGCTTTAGCAGAACAGCCTGTATTGATAGATGATGATAGTGATGATTCTATGGATGGATACACTCCCTCACCAATTGTGCCTTTAGTCAAAAATGAACCTGATGATATTTTTACCAGGTTAGTACTAGTATTTGAAAGCCCAATACCGTTTGGACCAGGCTTTCAGTGCTGTTATATCAATTTCTATATATTCAGCCTTCAATGAAATGGGGTATTTCATTGATTCAATAGCAGAGATGTATATGTATGTTGGAGTTGTCTGCTCTTGATCTGATACCTAAGTCCAAGAGTGCGCCTGATTTCGTGTCTCAATAACTGAGCTATATCTCCATAACTGCCAGCTTAAACCCATGTATACGAAACATCTGTATTCAATCTCTTTCAGAATGGCTGCTCAGCAGGAGTTAGAAGAGAAGGATGAGTTTAATCTTGTGAAACATGAGGTACAACCCGGAGAGGAAGTGTTCACTCCGATCGGTAAACTTCAGCCTAAGCCTCTCCCAGCTGCTGCTCACTCCACTCCAATAGTGGAGGATAAAACTGCTGCCTCAGCTGATATTGAGCCTATCATTAAGAATAAACCGCCTATCGGTAGAGCTTCTGGGAGAGAGAAGAAAAACAAAGACAAGAAAAAGAACAAAGCGGCAGCAATGCCCGCAGCGAATGTGTTTGATTTGTTGATGGCTAGTGATGAGCCAGAGTATAATGTGGATGATACGCTGCCTGATGGCAGGAGGTCGAAAGATCGTCTGCAAGATTCCCCAGAAAACAATCCATTTAATGAGGACAAACCAGCAGAGAGTAACCCGTTTACTGAGAGTAAGGAAGAGGACAGTAACCCATTCGGTGCGCCAAAACCTGTCCCTCAGGCTAATAATCAGTTTGTGTCAATCGCTAATCAGTCTAGACTTATAGAGGACACACCATCGTCGGACACTAATCCTTTTGAAGTGTCGAAATCAGAGCCTTCAACCCAGAAAGACAATAATCCATTTGATGAACCATCTCCTGCCCACTCCAACCCGTTTGGAGCACCGGAAACCCCTGTTGATGATAAAAATCCATTTGGATCGAGCAGTAAAACTGAAGAGGATACCAATCCATTCGGTGAGCCAACTGTATCAGAGCTGCAAACTGCATCGGAGAATCCATTTGAGGAAAAGCTAGCAGAGAAATCTGCAAACCCATTTGAAGCTGAGGAGACTAATCGGTTTTCTGAGGAGCCTAAGAAGACTGTGCTTGGTCAGTCCGCAGCTGTCAGTAATCCGTTCGAGGATGACACAAAGAGTAACGCTTCGTCTAATCCTTTTGAGGATGAAGAGGACGAGGCTTCTGGTTCGTTCAACAGAACTGGTTCATTCGCTCGACACGGCTCATCTAGATTTGCTGGTAGTGGCAGAAACAAGAAACGTAAAGAAAAGAAGAAGGCAGCTGCCCCTGCCCCACCTAAACCTGAGAGACTTAAACTGGATAATGATACAAAGGTTTGCAGTTCATCCTCAGATAAACCTGCTGCTGACGTTACAGAAGCAAATCCAGATGACAGGCTCTCAATTAAGTCTGATTACTTCAGCAAAGATTCGCCCAGAAACTCTGAAGTGTATGTAACACCAGCAGCTAGTGTAGAGTCACCACGGCACAGATACAAGAAGGACAAGAAGGCACCAGCAGCTCCCACAGGCTCCACAGTTAGTAAACTCATAGATAACACAACTCCCAAACCTCGCAGCTCATCACACAACGTACTGCCTGAATCGAGGACGGAAACTAAACGCAGAGATACTGACCCGAGTAGGATGGAATCAATCATTAATGTGAGTGTTCAGTTTCATCATTTTGGGCTCCACGTAGCGACCAGTTTCTCTGACTAATGTCATGTCAGTTTTCTCTTGTACACGGTCTTTTCATGTCTTCATGTTTCATTCTTCTGTCTTTGAAGCAAAATCAGTGCAATTGTAGATGTATTTGTAAAATATGATAATGTACATGAATGTGAGTGATACCAGATTTCATCCATCTCAGCTTTCACAACACTATTTTTTCAGAGTAGCACCTCACCATCCCCGTCTCGCCACGAGAGGCAACCTGCGATAGGAGCTGAGGCTCCTGATGTACCTGCAGAACCTAAGGCTACAGTTGATGCTCAAGTGCAAGTCAATCTATCAAACAGCCAAGAACAAGTACCATCAGAATTCAGGCATATGTCCAAGAGCGTAAGTTGCAAGATTTCCTTGGTGACTCTTGTTTTCTATTTATTGCCATGAACTCATAAACATGCGCAAGTGTACGATCATTGCACAGGATAGTCAATTGGACTGACATAACTCTCACCTCTCACTCAGTCCATCCAGCATTCACTGTAAAAAAATTGAAGTTGTCCTTCCAGGCACATGTCAATATGTAGGTTGATACTGTAAATAAGACTCTTTCTGATCTGACTATAAATAAGTTTGTTACGCCATTCTTCCCGGTTAGGAACATGGACCTCACCAAGTTCTTATTAATTAATATTAAATACAGTTTAATCTTAATTTAATCAATGGATTTTAATAAAATAACCTTGTAAACGTCTTGTGAAACTCATTACGTCTCTAGTCTAGGATTGGTTGGGCTGGCACAAGTTTTAAGCCACGCAAGTTCAACTTATAAGTTTTAGGCCACGCAAGTTCAACTTATTTAAATGGAGAAAGTCGAACAATTGGTATAATTTAAGCTAGGAATAATTGATTACATGATGTTTCATTTCTGTGGCTTTACTTCTAAGGTATTAAACATGGCCATTCTATCTATGGAGTTGGTTGACTCTGAAACAAGCAATTATATTACTGGTTAAACAGTGCTTCTCGGCTACTATGTCTTCATTTCAGACCTTACTTCTGTGTGCACTGCATAGTAGATTACAGGTGAATCTCTGCACTAAGCTCATAAACTTAGTCAGAAACGTTGCAGAGTTGCCTCCCATAAAGGTCACGCAGATTGCTACCAGTGAGAAACTTCCATGTAGCATGAACCTTGGAGTTATTCCCTCATTCATACTCATACACTGAATATTGTAGGATATGGTTGAGATGATACAGAAGTTGAGACAGCAGGTTAGGAAGAAGGAGGAGCACACTAAGGATCTTGAAGAGTATATCGATAGTCTACTAGTTAGAGTCATGTCTGCCGACCCAAATCTTCTCGTAACATCAGCTTCATGTGGTCAGCAAGCCGCTCAAACTAACAAATACAGATAATTATTTATGCACAGGACAGTAAAACTTAATCGGCAACGATGTTTTATCACAGTCATTACCCATTTATTTCAGATGATGGAATCATACTTAATTATTTTCATATTCCAGCCATTGTGAACAAAGTTTTTTTGTAAAATTGCACGATTACCTCTCAAAATAGCTTCTTTAATTAAGTTTGACTCACTTTTTTGAGATTGTCCTGCAGCATTCCCATTAATTTCCTGTCAGTGGCAATGTTTATAATCATGGAACATTATGTGTTATCAATTTTGGTGCTATGAATAGTTGCTTACATGTTGTTTTGGAGAATGTTACACCAAATAACTATGCATGATGGCTTTGGTACTTATGTTTAAAGCTCCAACTTATAATGATAAAGCTAATTCTATTCTTCTATCACTGTTACAACATATTAACACCAGCTATATTGTATACACCTGTTATGATTTATACTGTTATGCAATACAAAAATGACAGAATTGATGAAACGATGAAATGTAGAAAAAAAGTTGAATTCCAAAACAGTAAAAAAAAATTTCTTTATAATATAGCTTCAATTTCATTATACAGTAGAATCCTGTTTGGCACCCATGGAATAGGTATAGCATAGCTATGGCAACATAACGGAAATTAAAATTCTGCGCAGCATTCAAATTGTTGACATCTCATCAAATTGGGGATGAGGAGGTTACTTTGTAGGCAGTTTTGACTAAAATCGGTCATCTTCATCATCACTCAACTCAATACCATATTTGGCCATGAGTTTTTCGTAGAAGTCTACATCCGTTTCGGATTCCTCAGTTATCACACTGATTCTACTGTGCATAGATACAGTATCAACGGGTTTGTTTAGAATAGCACCTGTGGAACTCGGTTGATCAAATACCGATGAACGCTTTGGTGCAGCTTTCGGCTCAGGCTGAACTGGTTTTGTATTAGTTTTGCTAGATGACTGAGCAGAGGCTTTGTTCGCTGGTTGTGTTGTTGTTTTACTGGCTGTTTGAGTGGTCTGTTTGCCTGATTTTTGACTTGCTGCAGAGGTCTTAGTTGATGGTGTGGGTTTTTTACTGGATTGCTGAGCCTCTACAGAGTGAAATTTAATGTTAGGTGGTGGCTTTGAGGCAGTTGAAGATTGAGATTTAGGTTTTGAGTCCGGTGGTTTTGTTGACGACTGATTTTTCGCACCGCTATTGTTTACTGTTTTTCCTGTGGTGGGATTTGTGGAAACTGGTTTTATCTGCTGTTTGGTTTTATGGTCTGGGTTCTGTTCTGATGGTTTAGCTGGTATGATTTTTTCCTCCACAGTACCTTCGGATTCATATATTTTTACTTCAGGTTTATTCCACTTTGACAGAGCTTCAGCATACCTCTGATCTTTAGCAGCCCTCTCGTCTGCTGAAGAGCTAGCTCTCACTGCGGCTTTGTTCGGTTCTGTTTGTGTTGTAGTCTGGTTAGCCTGTTTGCTGCTGCCAGTCTTTGCTGATTGATTAGCAGTTTGCTTACTGGCATTATTTACCGATGGCTTTGTAGATTCTGGCACAGTTCTTGCGTACTTGTTCGGTGGCTCACGCTGTGGGCTTTCAAGTAGTCTATCGTCATTATCTGTATAATTATTTAGATCTTTCAACATTTTCTCTGCTTCTTTTAGTTCTGATTTGACATTCACCTTCTTTCCTTTCTTTGGGTTGCCTGCAATCATGAATTTAACCGATTTGAGTATCTCATTAAAACGAATCATTTAAGTGGGATTAATGATAGCGCTCAAGGGTGTTCTGGATAAAAGTAACAACAGGACACTAATTGGTTGATCGTGTTTGACTGCTTCCCGTCTGAAGTAGAGATTAAGCATTCAGAACTAAAAATTCACTTTTTGCATGGTCATGGCAGGTATGTTTATTTATGCCAAAGCCACAAAAATAACAGTGTAGGCCACCCCTTCCCCCACCTATATACTTGAGCAAAAGGCAAGGAATCGAGTTTTGGTATGGCATGTGGGGCGAGTGGGATAAGACAAGACAGTATTACATAAGCAGCATTTCACCAAATTTTTTGTATTCATTCTAAATATTTTGGGACATTCAGAGTACTTGCACACAAAGATAAATAGCCTTGATTTTGCTTTATCAGGCGGGCATGTCTTACTTCAGGCATGTAACAACTTTCTTTGAATCAGGGTTAGTTTACCCCCTCCCCTCCTCCCTGCTTGGACTCCGTAAACAACACAACAAGAGCAGTGTATTACAAGTCGCTCACCTGAATCGTCGAATGCATCCAGAGTTATCTGATCTTTACCCTCTCGCTTTGGCTCAGCCGTGTCCTGTCCTGGTACTGGCTCTACAAACATTTTTGAATAATTCTTCTTTAGTTTGACTTCTCTGCGGATGAATGCCAGGGCTGTCACTTTTACTGCACCTTTCCCTTTTAATTTCTCCTGGTATTGAGTTTTACTTGTGAAATGTTCTGGGAGACCGTATTCGGTACGATCTTGCCTATCGTATGTCTGGAAGTTCTTGGATATGTATTGAGATTTGAACCGCTTCATTCTTTCATCCTCAAACTTCTGCCTGATATGCTTGAGTTGCTCTAGCTGCCGTTTCTTAGCTTGCTCTTTCCTGGCAATCTTTTCAGCCAATTGGCGGTTGTGTTCTAGTGCAGCATCAAGCTGCACATCTTGTAGCTTTCTAAAGAACTTTTCTTTGCGTACCTGTCTGTCTTGTTTAGCAGATTGTTTGTAGGTTTGTTTGAGGTGGTTGTACATTTCTGTCTCTTTTTCAGTCAGTATGTGTTCTTCTGAAGCGGCGTTTACTCCCACAACAGTGGCACGAGGCTCCTCCACTGGTACTTTGCTAGAGTAAACGCTTGCCAGTTCTTTGACTTTTTCACCATCTTGAGCAGCAGATGGCTCGTTACCATTCCTGAATATGGAGTGTTTATTAGCTGCCTGGTCGCCATGCTGAGACCCGGAGCTCATAGAACCATACCCTGATGATGCTTTTGATTTATACGTCACTGGTTTTCTAGTCACAGATGATTTCTTCTTGTATGGTGATTTATTGTAATTTGTACTATTCGTGCTTTCAATATCTGTGGCTTGCTTTTTTGATGCAGTGTCTTTTGAGGCCTTATGGTTGCTAGCCTCCGATTTATTGTCAGTGTCTTTTGACGCTCTTCCAGGACTGTGATCTGTTGATCGATCTCGCGGTGTCCTCTCTTCGTCATGCGAGTCCCTGCAAAACACGTAATAATTTGCTGTAAATGAAAGGACGCTAACTTGAAACCAAAAGTCAACAAAGACCCGGAAACATGAACCAAAAGAAATGTTGCAGGGTAGCTTTAGTACACATTGGCGGCATTATCAAACAGAACTGTATTATTTCATTATTTAGATATTACCTTTTCATAGCCTCTTAGAAAACATCTTTTGTTGATTTTTGGCTTTAGATTAAACGTATCACAGCATATTAAGGAATTTTTATAGCTGACTTGAGTACTCCAAGAAAAACAAATTATCGCAGCAAATATTTTCACTTAATTTCAGTTTGTTTCTATTTCATTCATTGACTTAACAGGAATGGCTAGCCTGTTGTTGTTTGGAAATGAGGTGTGTTTTGATATAAACCTTCCTAGTTGTGTGTGTTGCTAAGCATAACTCAGCCTATTCAAGTTTAATTCTATTTCAGAATGTTGCAGAATATAATGTATGTCACTAACTTTGTGTTACAATTTTAATGAGCTTGGATTTTGTCAATAACCATGTATGAATACATGATGTGATTGTAACGAACTCCTACAATTACAGCAAGAAATCCCTGCATGTGACCACTGCCTGGAGACTTTATCAAACTAAGCGGTAGCTATCCTCTTTTTAAGGAAAAATATCTGACATTCTGCACAAGAAATAAATTGCATAAAAAACACTGTGGAAAATAAGCAAAACTAAAATTAGATTAATTAAGGCGCTAAACAAAATAGAAACATTTACATCCAAACTACACAAGTAAATGTTTTGCTCTGGATGTTAATCAGCAGAATATGTGGTTGAAGTGCTACAATACTTAACAAAATATTAATTAGAAAAATCTGTACACATACCTCCTACACGGATGAAACCTTCCAAATGAGAGAGTTGATAATGCAATAGTTAATAATTTGGTTTAATAATCATGAAATAAAAATTTCTTTTATGAAAACCCACTAATTGTATTTACAATTAGGAGGATGGCCCTACCATATGCAATGGCATTAATGGAGGCATACACCTACCTGAGGTTTGGTATAGTTTGTCCAGCTCGCACTTCGGCCCACCCAGAAGCCATTTTCTCCGATCGTAGTGCATGTGTCCCCTGTTCCTTTGATGACAGACCTGCTATGTTACCGCCGGGCAAACGAGTAGGGCTCGCTACAGACTGACAGAAAATTAGAAAGTGGAAATACAACTCTCTGACAGATGCACTACGGCCATGCTATGTGAGAACTGAGAGCACGCTATATTATCACTGGAATTCTCAAATACGGCATTTTGCTTCTCTTTTTTCAAACAATTGTTGGCACTGTATGAGAAGGGAATTCATCTTAGTAAAACAAGTTCAAGTTCAAGTACTTGTAATTGGATAAATCGTTATTGGCAGCATACCTTGCGTTGTGGTTGTGGAGATGATGCATAGTCTCCATTTCTGTATGGAAGTTTGGCTGTTCTTCGTGTGGTAGTTGGTTTGTTTTCCTGCAGGTTTTGACTAAGGAATGGCAGCTGACTAGTTGTTTTACCTGCAGGTTGAGGCGCAGATACATTTGATGCTCGGGCAGCTCTGTGGTTGACATCTTGAACTGTAAAAAATTCAACCTCAATGAATCATGCTGGAAATTCTAATTTGATTGAGTA
>ERZ1740062.741-NODE-741-length-15281-cov-4.013595_pt1 | contig 15281 bp, 7 predicted proteins | sample MGYA00581741_ERZ1740062 | MGnify/ENA primary metagenome ERZ1740062 (study PRJEB43018, sample SAMN04849747) | marine metagenome | isolation source: floating plastic debris | place: Pacific Ocean | collected 2008-09-01 | study: EMG produced TPA metagenomics assembly...
CCCATGAGTGACGAGACGAACAGTAGCCAGAGCAGACTGGTAGTAACGACAGTATTATGCGCCAGCGTCTCCATCGGTGGAAGCACAATGCCGAAGCTGCTGACAAACAAGAACATCAGAATGCCGGCATACGCGATCACCAGGCACAACCCGACGAAATTCAACTGTCGGGTCCCATAAGCCAGTATTACGTACAGCGTCGAGAGCATGTAGATAGACGTTTCCGGTGCAATCCATGCCATCGCGAATGCGATCAGTATGCTGGTCACCAATTGCTCGAGGCTAAAGAACACGTCCCGATGTCTACGCCGCAATCGTCCCGGGAAATTACGATAAACAAACCCACACGTGAGCAGGCCGAGCGAGAGAAAAAACGGACTCACCCAGTACGGGACATCCGCACCGCCCATGGCATACGCCAACAGCACCAACGCCGTGCTGCTGTTGAGTACGATCAGACGGACCAGCATCAGCTGGACTTCTTTGCGCAGCCTTTGTTGTGTTGTCTGTCTTGCCGCGTTTGCCGCCATCCGGCCTGCTCCCCGCCTTAACGCTGTGTTAGCGTCTGCGCGCAGGATTTCTTTATCAGGCCTGAGCGGCCACTGCCGTCTGAAGGTCGGCGGATAACGCATCTGTTACGGCGTGTGACTGTAACGGACGGTGCAGCAACCGCGACGGAGCATAAGCCGCCGAGATGTCCTCGACATCGACGATGACCCAGGTCGGCAAGGCTTTCTGAGTCTCGGACCAGATTGGGGGCGGCGCGAGTTGAAGCATCTGATCACTGACGATTACGGCTTGTACGGGATGCTGCTCAAGCTGCTCTTCGAGGGCATCCCAATCTGACACGGCCGACACCGACCAACCGGCGTGCTGCAACATACGCTCAGCGACCATGCAAGCCACACGATTGTCATCGACGATCAACACATGGCATTCGTCGACACCTTTCGCGGCCTCTTCGAGCGGCAGCGCCAGTGTGAACCGCGACCCGACGCCCTGCTCGCTCACGGCGATCAGATCTCCGCCGAGCAAAGCAGCCAGTTGTTTACAAATCGCGAGCCCGAGACCTGTGCCACCGAATTTGCGCGTGGACGACTCATCGGCCTGATTGAACGCGCCGAAAATATGCTCGAGCTGCTGGTCGGCAATGCCTATACCGGAATCTTCCACCGAGATATGCCAGTCTCTGCGGGTTCCATCCGGGCTGCGGACCGCGATCTTTATCGTACCGCGCTCGGTAAACTTAACCGCGTTGCTGATCAGATTATTTACGATCTGAGTAATTCTGCCCCGATCGCTGATGACTCGATCAGGCGCCGACACCGGATAGTCCAGCGACAACGCTACGTCGCTCGTAACATCCATGTTGCGAAACAGATCGACGCTTTCCGTTAGCGCCTGACGGAGGTCGAATGGCGCTGACACAATGTCCATTTTGCCCGCGTTGATTTTCGTAAAGTCAAGAATCTCGTTGACGATGCGCAAGAGTGCTTGCCCGGACGATCTCAGTATCCCGAGCAATCGGCTCTGATCGTTGTCGAGTGGCGAATCCGCCAGTAGCTGACTGGTACCCAGAATACCGTTGAGCGGCGTGCGTATCTCATGCGACATATTAGCCAGAAAACGTGACTTGGCCGAACTCGCCGCCTCCGCCGCCTCTTTGGCTTCCAACAGCGCTGCTGTGCGGTCCGCAACGGTCTGCTCCAGTACCTCCTGATTTCTCAGCAGCGCCTGGTCTTTTTCTTTCAGCTCACCGACTTTTGCGTCGAGCTGTTCACGAATGTCATTGTGTATTAACGCAATGCGACTCTTGCGCATGACCAATAATGTGCAGGCTCCCGCGGTAAGCAACCGCTGCACCAGACCATCCAATGGTAAGCGAATATCGGGGAGTACGAGCATCAGCGCGACAAACAATACACCGATAATCGTGAGCAACACGCGGTGTTCATGGCGTGTGAAGCGCAAGGCGCCCAGGCCATAGGAGATGTACAGCGCGCCGAAAAAGAAAAAGAACATCGGTGGCATCAAATAGGCGCCACCGAAGTGGGTAACCAATGCCAACGCCATCTGCCAGCGTGTCAAAAATGGATTCGCGGAACGTCTGGACCAGCCACTAAAAAACGCGACGGCAAATAGGCCATAGGCAGCCACGCCAACGACACCATAAGCGATTGCGGCCCACAGCGGAAAGTCCACGCCTGCGGCCCAGAATGCGACCAACACTAAAGCTGCAACGACATACGACGAGGTCATCGTCACGATGATCCGTTTCGCCATGAAGTCTAATTGATCACGTTCCAGCGTTAGGTGTTGTGGCGAGGCCAATCCATTCTCCCGCGCGAATGTCTCGAGTAGCTAATGGGTTAGCGGCCCGCCCGCCGCAAAGTTAAGTCTGTACCGCCTTCGCCTGACCACGCACCCAGTAATGCAGCTTGGCTTGCATCGCCGCTATTGTGTAGGGCTTGCTCAAGAAGTCATCCATACCTGCTGCAAGGCAGCGCTGGCGCTCGGATTCAAGCGCATCTGCGGTGACGGCGATGATCGGCATAGCGGCCATACCGTTACCGCTACCGCGAATACGTCGCGTCAGCTCGATGCCATCCATACCCGGCATCTGCCGGTCGATCAATGCGACATCGAAACGTTGCTTGGCCAACATTTCCAGTGCCTCGTCGCCGGAACTGGCAATGGCGGCCTCACAACAGAGCAATGACAACATGCGTGTCGTGACGACTTGATTGGCACGATTATCCTCGACCAGCAATACGGCCGGACGGCCCTGTAGGGGCCGTATTGAGGCCGCGCCAGTTGGCAACTTGATCATCTGCGCTTCCATCGCAGGAAGCGGCATCGTCAGTGTCACGTGGGTACCCACGTTTAACTCACTACTCGCTGTCAGGCTGCCACCCATGCGCTCCGCCAATTGTCGGCTGATTGCCAGGCCCAGCCCGGTGCCCTGTTTCCTTCGCGCCGCTTCACCAACCTGCGAAAACGCTTCGAACGCGCGCTCGATGTGATCTTCACGCATGCCCACACCTGTATCGCTGACCCGCAGCTGCCAGACGCGCGACCCTTCGACCGGCGCTGTCACCGACAGCTTGATGACACCGCTGTCGGTGAACCGAATGGCATTGTTCAATACGTTCGCGATGATCTGACGAATACGCCCTCCGTCTCCGATCACATCCGCATCGACCGCATTCGGCCAATCCATTTGCACAGGCACACCTTTGGCATCAGCCTCGTGCGCAGCCATGGCTACGATGTTCAGCAGCAACTCCTGCAAGTTGAATGGCGCCAAACGAATCTCGACACCACTCGCTTCCATCGTTGCGTAGTCGAGCAAATCGTTGACGAGCCTCAACAACGATTGACCGCTGCTGACAACGACCTCTGCCAATTCTTTTTCTTCTCCGGGCGGCAACTCGCTTTGCAGCACTTCGCCGGCCCCGAGGATACCATTCAGGGGGGTCCGCAACTCGTGCGATACGTTCGCCAGAAATTGAGTTTTCGCATCGACCGCCGCCTCGGCAACTTCCTTGGCCTCCTGCAACTCAGCCGTGCGGTCAGTGACCAAGGATTCAAGATGTTCGCGATGTTGACGCAGTTCCTCATCCTTTTCGAACAAGACACGGATCAGTTGCGATAGACGGTCCGTCGTGTCATCGAGTTGGCGTCTGACGAGACTGATCTCCATGACGATTTCTGTGGTGCGCCACAACAACAGGCCCGCCGAAAACACGGACAGTACTTTCTGCGCCAAAGTGTCGACTGGCAAACCACTGATCGGGGCTAACTGCACTGCCGCGGCAATGCCGCCGAGCGCAAGCGTCAGCAGAATCGCGAGCTCACGGCGCGTGAGTCGAGTCGCCGCATAGACGCAGATCACAAACAGCGAACCGACGAAGTAGTAGAACAACGGCGGCACGACGAACATGAAGACAATCTGCAATGCCGAGTTGACGAGCGCTTGCTGCCAGACGAACAGCGCATTGCGTATCGTCGGCAGCCAACCGAGACGAATCCCGATTATGAAGCCTAGCTGCACCGAGCACGCCAATGCGGCGTAAATGATGACTGCCGTGAACGGAATGTCGGGTGTTGCGGCGGCAAGCAACAGCACGAGAAATGCCGACTGCAGGTAGAAACCAAGATAACGCGTGCACAAGCGTAAGGATGACGTTGTCCGCTTCGCAGTCGACGTCACATCCTTGTGTGCGTTCACGATAACTCCTCTCCCATATTGAGAGGATATACAACTTTTCGACCAAATACAGTTTCAAATGAAAATCATCGCCCAGTCAGCGCACGGAACCTGTGCATTTACGCAGACAGCGACGACCATCGGGCCGCCGCTGCCTGCGTTTTACTGGAACAATGCCGTGACAGACCGCTGTGAATTGACGGTGATGATGCAGACATCCGCAGTCGGAATCGAATCACATTCCGCACTATCCCAGCCTGCAAACGCCGCTGGTGTGAATGGCGAAGCGGTGAGCGTTAGCTCTGTGCCAGCTGCGATTTCGTTCAGGAAACACTCGTCGCCATCACAGGCGGCATCGCGCAACGTGCGATCAAGCGGTGCAACACTGACCTGACCATCGCCCGTCACAACGACACGGACACTAAAGGTTTGCCCGCCGGTCGCTGCTCGTACTGTGATACCTACGGCCGCTTGTCCTTCCAGCGCATCGTTATCCGTGACAGTGAGCAACACATCGTTGATACCCGGCGTTGTGAAACTGGTCATGACCGTTTCGCCACTCGCGTCGATGATGGCATCGCCATTGAAGTCCCAGTCCCACGACACGATCGTGCCATCCGCATCGGAACTGGCTGATGCATCCAGTGTGACCGTCGTGCCGGGATCGACAACGGTTGACGGTGTCACGCTGATTCTACCAACCGGTGGGACACCAGTGGCCGGTTGCACGAAGTTAACGACGCACAAACGATCGGCATCCATCGTGACCGTAATGACATCACTATCGAGATCGTTGGTGCAACCGTTCTGGTCCCAGCTTCCGAACACAAAGCCGTCACCTGGGACAGCTGTCAGAGTCACGTCGGTGCCGTCGTCGTAGAACGCACCAACAGCGTCCACACGATTCGGCTCTGGTGAGACATCGACCCGGCCAACGCCATTGGCGCGAACCTCAAGACGTCGTTCTTCGATCATGGGCGGCGCGTCGTCTTCGCCCAGCACAAAGGTGACTTTGCAAAGGTTCTGGCTGCTGTCGGGCAATTGCTGCACCGGCGCTGACAGCGGATCACTGGATGCACAATCCCAGCGCCAGTCTCGAAACACGGAACCGGAATCAGGGATGGCGCTAAAACGGGGCTGCGTGTCGTTCGCACCGAACCACCAGCAGTAATTATTGATCAACGGGTCATCGAAACACTCTATCGTGCCGGTGGACGACGAGATGGTGCCGCTGCCATTGCCATTGAGCACGAAAAATACGACACGGCTCATGGTGCCATTCTCACAGCGCGCATTGCCACCGAAGCCGATCCGCGGATACGCCTGAATGGTCGCTGATCCTCCGGGAGCAAGCGCCTGACTCCGCTCCCATGGGGCATCTCGCAGTTCCCAGAGTCGACCACAAGCCATATCGCTGGCGTAGCTGCGCGCAATGGCAGCGGGTTGGCCGAGCGGCGTGAGACTGACCTCGACGGGTAACTGTGGCGCCTCACTTGTCACATCGTACTGCCAATAGGCGAGGCTACCGTCAGCGCGCTCGGCGACATCGTGAATGCTATCGAGTAGTGAGACGGCATCGGACAGACCCGGGACGACGACTGGTGTTGTCGTCTCGCCAGCGACTTGAGTTTCGGGAACAACGAACACTTGCCCGTTACTGCCCAACGCCTTGCGTCCTGCCAATTCGGTGATACCCGATAGGCCGGAGACCTGAGTCGGCGTGCCTACAATGTTGGCAGGCTCGACGCCACCGGCGGACGTTCGGCCCAACTCCCAAACCGTACCGTCATCACGCAGGAACAGCACATAGTGCGTTTCGATACCGATATCGACAACGCGATCGATATCATCGATGACTGTCGGCGCGGTCGAAAACAAATCGATGTTGGAGCCTTCGTCACTGCGATACCAAACCACGACGCGACCATCGTCCAACAACAAAGCCGATAACGACTCCGGGGTAGTACCGCGCGAACTATCGAACGAAAATCCATCGGCAAAAATCGCGCTGACGCGTGCGCCATTATTCGATTCAATCTGCGCCAATAGGTTATTCAACATCGAGAACGCGGTCGGCCGCGAACTGAAATCCTGCTGGCCAAAAACGCGACCGTCGGTACCCAATGCAAACCATCCAGAGATCGCAAACGCGATGTCGGCCACTGGAGAAATTGCAACGTCGTCAGCTGCTTGCGCAAACACGCTGTCATAGTTTTGCCCCTCGGGTTGTCCAAGAAATGCGAACAAGGCATCCTCTTCGACGGACCATAGGGCACCGGCGTCATCGACGACAGTCTGCACATTCTCCGGACTGATCACCCGTACCCGCTCACTGCCACTGTTGTCCGGCAACACATACACCGCAACGTCGCCACTGGCAGTGTCGAGATCACCATCTGGCTGAATGATGTCGCGGAATGCGTCGATAGCGAACTCACCGGGTCTCGATGTCGCACTGGAGATCAACCATGTCTCGCACGCCGTGTTACCCGGTGGGCAATCAGCAGCAGCGGGCGTCTCTACGGCAATGTTGACACCGGACACGGTTTCCGCGAACTCGGTCGACAGCAGACCGGCGAAATCCTTCTGCCAGATCACGGGCTCGATGTCGCTGGAGCCTGCATGTTGTCGAACGTACACGCGCGTTGGCAGCGACTCTACACGGGTATCAATATCAGCTGCAGGGTCCTCTGCCGTATCGCTGCTGGAAGGACAGCCCACCAACAACAGCAGCGAAAGAAGCGTGGCCAAAGTGAATAGTCTGTTCATGATTAATCTCCTGGTGACGCCCGAATTCAGTTTCCGAATCCACAGCCACTTGCGTCACTGTTGACCCATCGTGCGGGATCACCGGTCAGTGGGATGTCGTAGTCACCGACGCTGGTCGCAATACGCAAGACGGCACGATGCTCAGCACCCAGCGGCATTTCATAGAAGCACCCTGGCGTATAACTCACAGCCACGTTGTGCGACGCGCCTGGTTGGACCGAGGTACTCTTCGGCGGCGCATAGTCGAGCGAGAAATTGTTCGCGTCACCTGTGGCGCCATGCGCAACACCATCGAGCAACTCGACGCTATCGATCACCACATCTGCATCACCCCAGCTCACAACAATGGCGTTGCGTGTGCCTACGCGTCGAGCGCCATAAGGAAAGCCGAGGCTTGTTGGGAATACATCCGCTTGCGGGCCGACGGCACCGTAGGCGGACAGTGGCACCGCTATCGTTTGGCGATTCGACGGTGTGTGCAGCGGATAGCCCGATACCAGGAGCTGGCCTTTGAGCTCACCGACGCGTTGCGGGCGGACTTCAAGGGTCAACGCGCGACTGTCTGTCGGCGCAAGCGTTCGTGGCAATGGCCACGCAACGAAAGCCTGATAGCGGAGCGGATAACTCTGATCGCCACCCGCCAAGAGGCCGGCCGTATCGATGTTCGTGCCCTGAACGACAGGCACATTACCGGTGAACACCATCGGCACACCCAGCACTTCGAGGTCGGTGCCGTCGAGCCGTGGACGCTGCACCATAACAAACTCACCCTGCTCTTCGATCGCGCTGATATCGACTGGCGTATCCCAGCCAGCTTGCGACAAATGGATACCACCATTTTCCGTATGCGTCGCGATAACAGGATGCGGGACATCGACTGGGTCATCCAAACGATGGACGCGGAACGAAGTGGCGTCGCCAAAGGTTGGATCTATTTCAACCGTATCGACCACGAAATGACCGCTGCGGACACTGTTAACCAGTAGCGGCTCCGAACGCACATCGGTCTGCGACACATTGCCAAAGTCGACAAACTCACGATCCGCAGCAATCGTAGCGCCCATGGTGCGGAACACCGAGTCCAACTCAAACTCGATATACCACTCTCGCCCGTTGTCCTCGAGTCCGTCAGCAACGACTTGCCAGCTGAGCGGCGTGGTCAGCGGGCCTGTCGATTCACGCAGCGTATTGATAGCGTAGGTTGGCGTTGCATCGATATCGCAGGCCACCATCTCGAACACATCCGATTCGGGGCTGCACAGTATCGGCGTGTCGCTGCCGCTATCACCATCTACGACACGCAGCTGCGCGCCATCCAGCGGTAAGTACTCTCGAACATCGACGGTACGAGATTGCACAGAGAACACGCGAATCGCGTCGATGCGCACGAACTCGGTGAAGTTTTCAAGCCATCGCGCACCATTGGCGTCGGCCTTCAACACGTCGACCTGCCAATGCGCGCCATCGTCTTGGAACGTTAATGGCCGCGCGATGGTACGTTTGTCGACGACGGTATGTATCCGCGGCCAGAGCCGACGCTCCTGATCGACCACACCGACGGTGTTTCGAATATGCAACTGCTGATCGCGTCGCGGCATCACTTGTTTTTCAAACGAAGCAGTGCCGTCCGTTCGGACGCCGACTTGCGAACAAGCGCCGGCGGGATTGCCGAGGTCGATCGTTTCGAACTGCGTAGGTACCGTGCTGCCACACAGTCCGTATCCATCATTGGGTAATACACCAGCAACGAGCTCGCTAACGACGAGGTTCGGCTCCTCGCGGAGGTCCGGAACATCGCAAGTCGACTTAAAGCCATTGAAAAAGATCGACGTATCGGTCTGAATGCCGGACTGGATATTGCCGAAAAACCGAGCGGCGCATGTGCGAATGACGTCGTCACCGCTCAGGTCAGTCTGCTGGCGCGGATACATGACATCGAGCCTGCAGGCTGACCGTGGCCCATCACCAATCTGCCGATTTGGATCGCCGACTTCCTCCCACTGAAACAGGCTTTCATACTGTGGCGCGATGACCTCAGTACCACCAAACTGGCTACTACCTACCCAGAGGCAACTTGAAACGGGGAGCTTCTCGGCAAATTGCGCACCGACGGTGACCAGCACCATATCGCTATCAAGTTCACGATCGACTTGCTTGTGGAACGTCCCGGTCTTGGTTGTCGCGGACACACTTGCGCCGCAACGCGCCTCGTCCTGGTCGGCGACGGGTTCGCGATCCAGTCTGATACAACTGTTGTAGCCTTCACCTTTGACGGTGACGTTAGGTACATATACACAACCTATCATCGCTCCGATGGTCAGGCTGACGACGATCATCTTGACTAGTTTCACGGCTCGCTCCCACAACGATTGTTATGGGACGAGACAGTAGCAATGCGACACCGTGCAGCCTGTCACCCGAATTAGTGACAGCAATGCGGAATCATCGGAAAAAGACGATTCAGTTATCGATGCAAGTGATTGTCATGCGCCGGCAATAGCAGCCTCTGCCGGCGGTGTGTACCAGCGCGTCAACACGCCACGCAGGTCATCGGCGCGCACCGGCTTGGTCAGATAGTCGTCCATACCCGCGCTTAGACATCGTTCTTTGTCGCCCGCCATCGCGTTAGCGGTCAGCGCAATAATCGGCACGCGCCGCGAGCTTATCGATGCCGCTTCACGCTCGCGCAAGGCCCGTGTCGCTTCAAAACCATCCATCACCGGCATCTGACAATCCATCAGAATCAGGTCTGCCTCGTTTGCGGCGAACCGGGTTAACGCCTCATCACCCGATGCAGCAATCGACACCCGACAACCGAGCCGCTCAAGCATCGCGGTGACGACCCGTTGATTGACGCTATTGTCTTCAACGACCAAAACATGGCAGCCGAATTCACTGGCGGTCGGCGAGGATGATGGCGGCACCACATCGACGATTTGTTGCTCCGCGCAGACTGGCAACGGCAGCGCCACCGTAAATACTGTGCCGCGACCTAGCGTCGATGCGACGGTAATGTCACCGCCAAACAAGCGCGCGAGTTCACGGCTGATGGCGAGACCGAGACCGGTACCTTCGTAACGGCGTGTTGACCCATCATCGACCTGTGAAAACGCACCAAATACCGACTCAATTTGATCGGCGGCGATCCCAATACCAGTGTCCTCGACGACAATTTGCCATATTGAGTCAGGCGCAACCGGTCCTTTAACACGCAGCGTGACTGCGCCTGCTTCCGTAAACTTGATCGCGTTACTGACAAGATTCGATACAATCTGGCGAATCCGGACCGGATCTGCTTCGACAAGGCGCGGTGCCTCATCGGGATAGTCAAAGTGCAAAGTCAGACCGCGTTGTTGCGCAACGCCACGAAACAACTCGACGGTACGCGTCAAAGCGCGATGCAGGTTGACAGCTTCACGGCGGAGGGTCATCTCGCCCACCTGCACTTTCGAAAGGTCGAGAATGTCGTTCACGATCGTCAGCAGCGAACGACCGCTCGCATTCACGGTCGACAACATGTCTTGCTGCTCTTCGCTCAGTACGGTGTCACAGAGGACTTCGGTCATACCCAGAATACCGTTCAACGGTGTGCGAATTTCATGCGACATGTTGGCGAGGAAACGGCTCTTGGCAAGATTGGCGCGTTCAGCCTCTGACTTGGCCGTTTCGAGCTCCGCCGTCCGTCGCTGACCCTCGACTTCGAGGGCATCGCGCTGGGCTTTGAGCTCCGCCTCCTTCGTCTTCAACGTAGCGAGCGCCTCGCGTAAAGCGCGACTAGCGTATTGATGCTTCTTTCGCGCCACAGCACCACGATACCCGGTGATCGCGCAACCAACCAACACATAGGCAAATGCGAACGGTACAACCAGCATCGCCAGCGGCGAGTCGAGGGCAGGCACCGCTAGACCGCGAAACGCGACGATCGGTACGAGTACAGCCGTGGCGAACGCAATCGGCACCAGTAGTTGCGCGAAACGCAGATAGGCTGAACCCGAGGCGGTGACGAACAGTATGACGAGCGCCACATACCAAAGCATCGACGAAGCGACCCAACCCAGTAGCAGGTGGATCGCCATGTCGCCCATTATCAGGTAAAGCGATGCAATATTCTGCGGCAGGCGTCCCTGCCGTAGCGCGCGTCGTCCCCACCAGTGATGCAGTATGCCCACGATGCCGAACGCCGGCGCAATCCATAACGATGGACCACCGGGGAGTCTTGAGCAGGCAACGAGAATTAACGTTGTGCCGACATAGCACAACACCACTTCAACGAATGGCAAATGAAAAGCGCGTGTCGGTATTCGCACCTTGCCTGATTCACTTGCCTGGGGTTTGGCGGTTTTGGTTTGCTGACTCACTGCCTCAACTCGCTCATGGTGCTCTATCGCTAGAGGATCGTTAGCGGCCAAAACTGACTGTTCTTGAAACAAAAAAAAGCCCCACACCGAAGTGTGGGGCCTTGGCTGGCCAGTAAGCCGGCTGAGTCATCGCATGCGCGATTTACATCATACCGCCCATACCGCCCATGCCGCCCATGTCAGGCATCGCAGGCGCTGCTGCTTCATCCTTAGGCGCATCGGCAACCATCGCTTCGGTGGTCAGCAACAAGCCCGAGACCGAAGCGGCGTTTTGCAGTGCAAAGCGCGTGACCTTCGTCGGATCCAGGATACCGAAGTCGATCATGTCGCCGTACTCGCCATTGGCTGCGTTGTAACCGTGGTTACCTTCACCAGCAGCTACCGCATTCAGGACGACAGATGCATCGCCACCGGCATTGCTGACGATCTGGCGCAGCGGCTCTTCAACCGCGCGACGCAGGATGTTGATACCGACGGTCTGCTCAGCGTTATCACCTTCGAAATCACCGGCTGCTTTGACAGCGCGGATCAGTGCAACACCACCGCCAGGTACAACACCTTCTTCAACGTCAGCGCGAGTCGCATGCAGCGCATCTTCGACACGTGCTTTCTTCTCTTTCATCTCGACCTCAGTCGCCGCACCCACCTTGATGACAGCAACACCGCCGGCCAGCTTGGCCACACGCTCTTGCAGTTTCTCACGGTCATAGTCGGAGCTTGAGTCTTCGATCTCGCGGTTGATTTGCTCAACGCGACCTTTGATGTCACCGGCCGAACCAGCACCATCGATGATGGTCGTGTTCTCTTTGCTGATCTGCACTTTCTTCGCCTCGCCCAGATCTTCGAGCGTTGCTTTCTCAAGCGACAGGCCAACTTCTTCAGAGATGACCTGACCACCGGGCAGGATCGCGATGTCCTGCAGCATGGCTTTGCGACGGTCACCGAAGCCCGGCGCCTTAACTGCAGCAACTTTAACGATGCCGCGGATGTTGTTCACAACCAACGTCGCCAGCGCTTCGCCCTCAACATCTTCGGCAATGATGACCAGTGGACGACCTGATTTGGCGACGCCTTCCAGCAGCGGCAGCAGGTCACGGATGTTGGAGATTTTTTTGTCGAACAACAGGATGAACGGGTTGTCGAGATCTGCGGTCTGGCTGTTCTGATCGCTGATGAAGTAAGGCGACAGGTAACCGCGGTCGAACTGCATGCCTTCGACGACTTCCAGTTCGTTCGCAAGGCCAGAACCTTCCTCGACGGTGATCACACCTTCTTTGCCGACTTTCTCCATCGCTTCTGCAATGATCTCGCCGATTTCAGAATCTGAGTTTGCAGAGATGGTGCCGACCTGTGCGATTGCCTTGTCATCTTCGCAAGGCTTAGACAGTTTCTTCAGCTCGCCGACGAGTACGCCAGCAGCTTTGTCGATGCCGCGCTTCAGGTCCATCGGGTTCATGCCAGCGGCAACGGACTTCAAACCTTCGCGAAGGATCGCCTGCGCCAAAACGGTCGCCGTGGTCGTGCCATCACCGGCAACATCTGAAGTCTGTGAAGCGACTTCCTTGACCATCTGTGCGCCCATGTTCTCGAACTTGTCCTCAAGTTCGATCTCTTTCGCGACGGAGACACCGTCTTTGGTCACCGTCGGCGCACCGAAGCTCTTGTCCAGAACAACGTTACGACCTTTCGGACCGAGGGTAACTTTTACAGCGTTTGCCAGAACATTGACGCCGGCAAACATTTTGTGACGGGCTTCGTCACCAAAACGTACTTCTTTAGCAGCCATTTTGACTATTCCTTATTTACTAAGCTTATGTATGAAGTGAAAGAGCTTTGGAAAGCTACCGATTAGCCTTCGATGACGGCCATGATGTCGTCTTCTTTCATGACCAACAGCTCTTCGCCGTCGACTTTGACTTCGGTGCCGCTGTACTTGCCGAACAGCACTTTATCGCCGGCTTTGACATCCAAAGCCCGGACTTCACCGTTTTCCAGGATCTTGCCGTTACCAACGGCAATCACCTCGCCCTTGACCGGTTTTTCGGTTGCCGCATCGGGAAGTACGATTCCACCAGGTGAGGTGCGCTCTTCCTCCATGCGCTTAATGATGACGCGATCATGAAGCGGACGAATGTTCATCGATGATGTCTCCTATTCCAAGTATTTGAATTTCAATAATATTTCGTTTATGCCCGAGCGACTTGTTAGCACTCAACCACAAGGAGTGCTAATGATATAGACGAAAATTGACAATTCAAGGGTCAAATCGTCGGCGATTGCCTACAAATCCCTGCCCTGAATGTCGGCGCCAAAACGAGACAGGCGCAACAGAGTGGATGAGCACAATCCGTTATCGTAGCTGCGATAAAATGATGACAACTTAGGTCTAATCGCCCAACTTGACGTTCAAGGCACCTTATTCATGAACATTTTGCGACGACTGCTACTGCTCGGCCTACTGGCCATCACAGCCACGGCCTGGGCAGCGGACGAACTGGTACCGGCCGACCAGGCATTCACTCATGCCATTGCCGTTGAAGGCGACGAAATCGTGATCGACTGGCGCGTGCTGCCCGGCTATTACCTGTACCGCGAAAAAATCAAACTGTCACTAGACGATGCTGGTGCCACGCTGGGCGAGCCGCTAATGCCGCGTGGCGAGGACCACTCGGATGAGTTTTTCGGCGAGCAACAGATTTACCCGGAAGATTTTCAGGTCAGAATCCCGTATTCAGGCAACGCCAGCGAGGCCACGCTGGTCATTCGCTCACAGGGTTGCTCATTGGAATTCGGTATCTGCTTCCCGCCGACAACGCAACGCTATCCGGTCGCACTAGCCGCGGCGGCGTCGTCGAGCAAATCAATCGTTGGCGACACACCATTTGCTACCGCATTGTCGACCACAAGCCTGGACCCTGATCAGGCATTCGCACCGATCGTTACCCGAGTGGCAGCCGACAGTATCGAGATCGGCTGGCAGATTGCGCCCGATCATTATCTGTACAAAACGGAAATCCAGGCGAACTTCGCAGCGCCCGGTTTGCGCATTGTCGATGTTGATCTACCGACAGGCGAGCCCAAGAGCGACGAGTATTTCGGCGATACCGAAGTGTATTACGACGGCGTGTTCGCCACGTTCGCCATCGCTCGCGAAAACACCGATGCCAGTGTCCAGACACTCACCCTGCGTTATCAGGGTTGTGAAGAGGACGGTATTTGTTTCAACCCGATCGAACGCCAATTTGATATCAGCCTGCCCGCCGGTGCCGGCGTCGACGTGGCCGCGTTGGCAGATAGTGGACCGGTCTCCGAACAGGACAAACTCGCCGCATTGATCAGCAGCGGCAACCTGTTGCTGGTCCTCGGTACGTTTTTCGCGGCAGGGCTGGTGCTATCGTTGACACCCTGCGTGTTGCCAATGGTGCCGATCTTGTCGGGCATCATTGCCGGCGATGGCGAAAACGTCACGCCGATGCGTGGCTTCACGCTGGCATTGCTCTACGTGCTGGGCATGGCGCTGACCTACACGATTGCCGGTGCTTTGTTCGCTGCGGCGGGCCAGCAGGCTCAGACCGTATTTCAGCAACCGTGGATTCTGGCGACCTTCGCAGGACTCTTTGTCCTATTGGCGCTCAGCATGTTCGGTGTCTTTAATCTGCAGATGCCGTCCGCCATCCAAACCAAGCTCGCCACAGTTTCCGGCAACCAGAAGAGCGGTACCGCTGTCGGTGCTTTTGTCATGGGCGCGTTGTCGTCGTTGGTGGTGACGGCCTGTGTGGCACCGCCCCTCGTGGCCGCGCTCGCCGTCATCGGACAATCGGGTGACGTATTCCGTGGTGGCCTGGCTCTGTTCTCACTGTCGATGGGTATGGGCACGCCATTGCTGGTTGTCGGCGCGTCCGCCGGGCGCCTGATGCCGAAGGTTGGGCCCTGGATGGAATCGG
>ERZ1740062.742-NODE-742-length-15237-cov-3.616190_pt1 | contig 15237 bp, 10 predicted proteins | sample MGYA00581741_ERZ1740062 | MGnify/ENA primary metagenome ERZ1740062 (study PRJEB43018, sample SAMN04849747) | marine metagenome | isolation source: floating plastic debris | place: Pacific Ocean | collected 2008-09-01 | study: EMG produced TPA metagenomics assembly...
TGTGCTACTGGTTTCAATCCCGAGAACGGGATTCGCTTCAAATCAAGGACATTGTAGCAATGACTAAACCACTCGGCTATTAGTTTCAATCCCGAGAACGGGATTCGCTTCAAATCAAGTGGAACTTGTCAGTATCTTGCCTTGTTCCAGCTTTTGTTTCAATCCCGAGAACGGGATTCGCTTCAAATCAAGATGAAGTATCTATATATTCAGATTTAATTAAAAATTGTTTCAATCCCGAGAACGGGATTCGCTTCAAATCAAGCCCGCAGGCTGAAACCCTTACATAGCCTATATTCCACAACGGGTTTTGTCAAACCTCAAAAAAGAGTTAATTTGAGGAACTCTTATTGAAACAAATTATCATTTACCTCAAACACAAAAAGGCTGTAACTATTGAATTGTCGTGGTTCTGGCGATTTTGGCAGAACCCCCCAGGTTTTAGACCCCGCTTCGGTCTGCCAAAAATTAAGCTGATAGGACAATAATAAAGCTATTGTTTTCAATTGTCCAACATCTAGTTAGCTTGAATCTAGCGGATTAGTTAAAAGAGATTTTGTTGGCGAGGGGGAAGAGAGAGTAGAAAATATTTTGATTTCCTTGGTCGTGTCTTCTCACCGAGAGAGTTAAGTTAATTGTACTGCTCTTTGGTCGCACAGACGCAAAGCTCGAACAACTAAGGAATAAAGCTGTAAAAATTCAATTTCATCGTAATTAAACTTATTCAAATCTAATTCTTTGATTTTGTAAATATTTCTGCTCAAATTAGCCTGTGTTAAAGGTAAAGTATTTGGTAAAAATCGCATCATATCTCGCCAGCTATCGGCTATTACTTCTTGCGATTCGGGACATAGTTCAATTTGCTTTAATTTAGCTACTGCTTTAGTGTTAAAGCCGTTAGCCCAAGCGGAATGATGACGACCGGAAGCCATAATAATTACGTAACAAAGATGTTTTATTTGTTCGGTATCTTCAGTAAAGTTTTCTTTTAGTAAAGGTATTAATGATTGCTGAAGAATACTTTTTGCTAAACAAGCGCTTTCCACTGCATGATTGGGACGTTTATTTTTGCTTTCATAAGCTTTCAATGCAGCTTTTTGTTGGCTATCTTCGGGATTATAATCGGTATGCGCTATTAAATGTTTGCTAGGATTTTTACCATTGAATTGTTGATGGGCTATTTGCTGCCATCCTCTCATTACTTGCTGCCATTTTGTTTGCAATTTACCTAAATCATGGGTGAAAATTGCTAAAAATACCAAAATTTCAAATAAAGCTTGTGTTTGATTTAGTTCTGCTTGTGGAAATATTTTTGCTTGAATCAATTTACCTCCTGCTATTAATAATTCATCACGAACGCTGGAGTAAGTTACCTGTATAGATTGACCATTTTTGAGAATATCGCTAGTAAAATCATCTCGCCAACATTTCCACATTAAAGCTAAATGTCCGACATAGTTATCCATACGATAGCAATATTGGCTGGTCGTTATTTTATTTGGTTTTGGAGGTGAATCAAAGCCGTTTCCGATGATATTAACTCCAATTTGTAAACCAATTTCTTCATCATAGGAAATAAAACGAGGATTAACTAAAATTCGATAGCAGCTAACTAGGAAATCGCGGTTAGTTATCGGATTTAATACTGGTTGAGCGTAAGTTTCTGATTTATTTTTGGGTGTTGAAATTTGTTTAAAAATCCAGTCGTCGCCAAAATTTAAGCTCTCTTTAAAATCTCGCCAAGCTTTGCAAAGTGTGGAGATGGGAACGGAGAAGGGAAGTAGTTTTTGGATATCGATTTCAGTATCATCGCTCGTATCAATAAAACCCGACTGTTCCCAAGTAAAAATATTGCGATTATCTACTTTACGAATTAAATCTCTAGCTTGAGATTCATCACCGTTAAAGACAGCAGCTTCGTATTTACTTTCAAACTCGATTTTGTTATTATCTCTTATTTTAAGATTAAGTAAATCTTCTTGTTGATGAACTTGATTAATCCATTCTTCTTCGGTTCTAAAACCTACATTAAAGTTGGCTTTTTCTGAATTTGTATGCGTATATAAAACTTCCCATGTTTGTTCGCAAAGGTGTTTTTTGTAAGGTAAATAACTTTGTTTTAGTTCCCGAACATTTTCAACATCGTTACCTGAAGAATATTCTTCCCAGTCATACAAATCGGTATTAGCTAATTCTTGATTTTCTTGGTTAACCTCAACTGTTTTATATACGAAAACTTCTCCTATTTCTCCAGAAAATCTTGCACAGCGTCCGGCTCTCTGTAATAAAGAATTCATGGGACAAAGTTGAGTATGTAGAACTTGAGAGGTAATATTAATTCCCGCTTCAATGACTTGAGTTGATATTAAAACTTCACAGGTATTATCGTTTTTTTGTTGCCAGTTTTGAGCAAATTTATCGCGTAAACAACATTCTTTTTGAGCGCGATGTTCTGGTAAAAATCTGGAATGAAGTAAGGTTATATTTATCTTCAATTTTAAATTTAAATCTAAATCGATATTTTGCTGTAAATTTTGTAAATCTTGATAAATACCTTGGGTTAAAGAAACCGTATTGCAAATTATAATAACTCGCTGACGTTGATGGGTACAAATATCATCCCAAATCATTTGAGCATTTAAAGGTTGAAATACGGTGCTAAATAATCGCTTTCGATTTGCTTCAATTACCTTTAAATCTTCATTTTTAACTCGAATAATTTCCATTATATTATTGCGATTAATTAATTTTTTATTATCTTTTGGATTTGACTGGATAATTCATCAGTTAAAGTCGCAGTCATTAATAAAAAGGGTGAAATATCTTTTATTTCCTGCAATACTTTTAATACAGTTGTAAAAGACCTTTCAGGGTCGAGTAAATGTAATTCATCAAATACTAAATAAGCTGCAAAAAACGCTCCTGCATTCACATTTGCAGAACCACGACCGACGGAATAAGGAATATTTAAAAAACTACTTAATAGCTGGTCGATGGTACAAAAAATGATGTCACCTTCAAAACGCGGGTCTTCAGGGTTTTCTCCTGTTTGCAAAGTTACAACCAGTTTTCGGAATGGAGGATAAAGTTTTTCCCAACGGGTAACTAATTCCTCGACTCGCTGACGGAGACTGTTAGCAAGAGTACGCAACGGTACGATATAGACGAGTTTTGGGGGGAAGTCGATATTGAGGGATTTTGCAAAGAGAAAAGGTGCGATCGCAGTTTCGGTTTTTCCGGAACCAGTGGGAGCGCGAAGGATGGTATTTTCGTGATTAAGGATACTTTTAATGGTTTTGGTTTGGAAGTTGTAGGGTTGGTGGGTGGTGAGGTTTTGGAAGAGATGGGGGATATTCATTTTTTTGGTCGTTTTTTTGGTTTTGGTGGTCTAGCTGTAGCTGAATTAGTATTACTACTACTTTCTTGAGATTCACTATCAAGTTTTACTTGTAACGGAGTTGGTAAGATAGGACGTTTACTGTACTCATTTGTACCTTTTCTATTTCTTTTTAAACAACCGACACAGGGTTCTTGCTTTCGCGAAATTTCCATATAGCGAGTATCATCTGCTGATGGTGGATTATCGCAACGTAACATCAGCAAAAGCGTTTGAATCCGAGGTATTTCATCTAATTCTGTAGCGTTGAATGCTTCTGGATGGTCATCTTCATGAATATTTTTAAGAATATAGTCTTTAAAAGCTTTTATACAGGATTCAGATTCCGATTTTGTATTGTCTTGATTTTCCCCTCCCGTTAACCACTGATTATTGTTAAATAACTTATAATAACGCTCGTGACGCTTGTTTAATAGTAATTCATGCTCTATTTTGATAGCACCCATTCCCAAAGGTTTACCCATTCCTAATGAAAGACAATATTCAGGTTTTGCTGAGATTTTTAATATCCATAATATTGCACCTAATTCGATATTGTTAAGGTTTTCAAAGTGAATATTGAAATTAAATGAAACATCTGGTTTTATAGGTTTAATTTTAGTGTATTGAGAACTAGATTTTTCCATTTCTACTGTATTAATTTCTTCAATATCTTTTCTTTTAATATTTGGTTTATGCCAATATAGTTTATGACCTCGGATTACTGTCTCTTTTTCGGGTTCACTTGCATAGTGTTTTAAATCATTTTCATTTTCGCTATCTTGTACTAGATAATGTTGAAACGTTGTTGGCTTGGGGGTAGCTAATATTTTAGGGGTCATAGATTTTGTTTTATTTCCACTTAGCCAAATATCTTCATCGACATTATTATGACATTTAGCATCACTAAAAAAGACTCTTCCAGCTTGTCCTTGACCTTTTTTGTTACGCGAAATAAATCCAAATATAGCTTCAGTAATATCTACTTTTACCTGTTGATTCTCAGAGTTGTATAAATTTTTTGGAATAAATTCTTTTATCGACTGCTTGTAAGGTAAACGAAACATCATTGTATGACCAAAAAATATTAATTTACCATCTTCAACTAAATAAAAAATAGGATGCATTGATTTTAAAGCACCATCTTTACCCAAAACTTTAATTTGTTCTTTCGTAATTTGTTCTTGATATTCCTGAATTATGGAATAATCAAAATCATCAGGAATCGGTATTAAATTTGCTTCTTCATCAGGTAAACCAAATACACATTCTAATTTCTTCTTATTTGGCATTCCTCCAGTTTCTACTAATACCCCAGAAGATATATTTTGATTGAGCGGGGGAGTAGCTTGTGCGTAATATAATTGGATATATCCTTCTCTACATGGGTGCCAAGCTAAAGGCTTAACAGATATAGAAACTTTACGAGCATGTTTAATATTATGCCAAGAACGCTTTACTAATTTGGAAATATCCTTTATTCTTATTCTTGCAAATGATGCTCCTGAAACTAATTCTTTAGCAGGTTGAATTACCCATTTAGAACCTCTCTGAATTAAATATCCAGCTTGCATTAAAAATAAATATCGATGTTGAGCATCTTCACTACTTTCTTGTTCTGCTTCCTTTAGAAGACGATTACGATAAAATGTACCTAGAGATGTAATATCAGCGAAAGCCCGATAAATTAGCTGCTTATCTGCTATTTGGTCTATTTTACTAAAGCTAATAATTTCAATCAAGCTTCTAATCATTCCTCTAATACTGCTTCCGGGAACAGTTGGATAATAATTATCTGGGTAACTATAGAACGAAGCAAGTATTTTTCGCTTTTCTTGTTCCCATTGTTTTTTTTGTTCTTCTGTCAGCTCATCGTCTGCTTTACCCTCATATTTTTTAAAATCTGATGGAGTATATCCACAGCGAATATAAAGTGGTGAGGAAGTAGTTAACGTACAGTTAATTTGTCCGGTATAACGTTCAGAATCATAATTATTATCTGATGAAAGCGGTAACTTTGCTGGTACAACTTTATTCGGTAACTCAATAAAATTATAAGGAGCGTTAGCAATACGATTAGAATCTTTAATTTGTTTAATATGTCTGGGATTCATTATTTTATTTCCTTTTCTATATCCTTTGCAGTTAAACCAACTAAACGACTAAGATAAATACGTGCTACACCAGCATCGTCATAGTCAATGTAATGACGTACTTGTAGACGAACTGGATGTTTCAATTCCCCTTCTGTTTTTAATTCAATCTCGGTGAAGGGTACAGCATGTTTTAATCCTTGTTTCCCATCCCGAAGTAAGGTAAAACCGTCTCGTTTTTCACCATGAGTACCCCAAAGTATTTGATTTTCAGGAATATAATCTTCTTTCTTCAAATCTCCATCTTCAACGAGACGAGCTTTAAATTCACTTTCTCCATCGTCTATTTTCCAAAGCATAACTTCAGAAGTTTCACCAAAAAAACGACATTGCTGTAACGTTAATTCACGAAGTTTAGCAAATTGAGGAAATATACTATCTGCTGTTATCAAACTACCATTATGGAATTTTCCCCAAATAACTCCATCGTCAGCATGTGCTAGTAGATAATCCAATTTGTATTTAGTTGCTTGTTCTTCTAACCATGTTTTTATATCGAAATTATTCGAAATTTTTACAGGTTCACAATCTGGTTTATTCAAGCTTTTACCTCCTGACGTAAAGCAAAAACAAATTTTTCTAGTTCTTCAGGATTATCTATAGTCAAAGATTCATCTGAAGAATTTTGTATAATTGTCCAAGTTTTATTATCAAATTTAATAGTTGCTTCTCTTCCTTGCAATCTTCCTCTTCCAATGCTGCTAGTACCACCTACAGGTAAATCACCAGTCCACAAATCTTTTAGCAATAGCAGCAATAAACCAATTTCATAATCCTTTGGTTGACGCAATTTTATTTTAATTTCTAAACTTGTTTTATCGTTTCCAAAAATTGGTTGTTCGTCGAATAAAGTACCGTGTAAAGCACCACCCGTAAATCTATCAATTGCAATTCGATTTTGTACTAAATCTATGGTATTTTCAATTTCAACTTCATCAACTATTAAACGACTTGCTTTTGCTATTTTGGTTTTATTTTTACTAAAATCAACACCAAATATTTCATCAATAATATTTTCTATTTGCTTAGTCTCTCGTTGAAGAGTATTAATTATTCTTTCTCCCCGATGTCGCAATACTCCCGCTAAACTTGTACCGGATAATATTGATTTTGGCTCACCATTACGTTGAGATTTGAGATGTACGACATCGGGTGCTTTATCAGTGGAAGCTTGTCCGGAACGAATTAATAATGGACTTGCTAGAGTGAATTTAGCTGTGATAGTTAGATGCTTTCTTTTGTCATCTTCATCGCTTATTATTACACCTAAAGCGTTAGCAATATTGTTATGAATCGGATGATTATCTAAAAAACCCGGTTCCCAATGAGGGAATTTTAGCCATTTTATGCGTTGTTTGCTATCTTGTAAATTAAATTGCCATATTTGCCATTCTTGTACATGACAGCGACCGAAACCGCGATTCTTTTTGATTCCTAGATGGATTTTTCCTTGTTCTAATCCTTGTAATGTTATTATTAATGCTTCTATTAATTCATTTTCATCGGTAAGCTCTTCAATAATTAGCTCAAAATTAAGATTAAATTCAGTTCCTGCTTCTAATAATTCCAAATCATACTTTGATTTGTCTTCTGCTGTACGAGTAATACTATCAATTTTAACTGCATCGCGAATTTCTATTTTAATAGGATTTTTACTGACAGCATCATCTATAACTAAAAGACTTTGATTATCTTTTTCTCTAAGCTCTATTCTTCTTGGTTCTGAGAAATCTTTTTCGTTATCGTAAGCAAATAAATCACCAAATAGTTTAGTTGCTAAATCATCACGAATATCTTTAAGGTTATAACCCTTTTTATATTCTCGCAGATAATTTCTTAATGCTCCTGCAATAGATGAACCGGTTAATAAAGCATAATTGCTAATACTGTCTCTTTGTAATGCTATATCAATAGGACTATCAGCATCACCGCAACCCAGACAAGTTGGGGTATCTAATATTAATTTACCACGTAAAATTATTCTTTTAATAATTTTACGGTTTGAACTATGACGCACCTCAATCATTATTTTTATCCTTTATAGCTTTTTTGACGATTGCAATAATTAAACTGAAGGTGTACTCTAATGCTAAGTAATAATCAAACGTTTTAGACACATGAGCAATTTTTATTGATGGCTGACTATTATCATCAATTAATTCTTTAGTTATTGAATCGCTTTTCCAAGCTAATTTAATCCAATCTTGCGGATTTTGTAACCATTCAGTAATTTGCTCTTCAATTTTTTTATTCTCCAAATAAGTGTGTTTAAATTGATTCCGAGCATTAGTTCGTAAGTTTTTTAGTAAATCAGTTATAGGTTTTACTAATTCTGCTATAGATTTACTTTTACTGTCTTGTTCCTCAAGTTTAAATAATGCTTCTCTAGTAACAATCATCAATCTTAAAAGTTGAGTATTATTGATATTTTCTCTTTTAATACCTGTCCTAGCAATTTTATTCATTAATAAAATATCAAGATTTTTTCTAATTATTCTCATTGCAATATCTTCTGCTAACTTGAGTGATTCTGAGCTAAGTAATATTGATTCTTGATTATTTTTGTTCTGATTATTTTCTGGTTTATTTAAACTAACTTGATATTCGGCTTCCTCATCTAACCAGTTCGCTACAATTCTTCCAAAACCTTCTATTCTACGTTCGCCAATCCCTTGTTGCTCAAGGTTTTGCATTAGCTCAATATCTATTTTCTCTTCTTCGGGTTTATTAAAAACAAAAACGCTTCCAGCAGCTAAAGCTGGAGTTTGCGGTAAAGGTAAACCCCATTTGCGGTTAAATCCTCCAACAATAAGACTTGTTGAATAAATTCCGTTTTCTTTAAATTCAAGTTCTTTCTTTAAATTTAAGTGTCTAGAAATATATTGATTAAAGACTTCTGAAGTTGATGCATATTGACCACAGTTATTACGTAAAATTACGTCGCTAAGAAGTGTTATTTTCAGATAATCTTTCTCTTTTAAGCGTGTGTTTAAATCTAGCTCAACTTCTGTTAAATTACTATTTTCAGAGATTAATTCAATTGCTACATATCCGTAACCTGCACTTTGAGAACCACCTAACCAAATATCCTGTGATTTCAGTAAAGACTCAATAATGCTTTTGTCTTTTTCAGAATCACAAAGTATTATTCCTCGAAAAGTTTGTCCTGCATCTATGGCATTATAACTGAATAGCGCACCATCACCTTCAGTTCCTTTTCCCCGCTTGCGATTGCGTTTATTGTGAATATTAATTCTTCGTTTAACTCGGTGAATAATTATTTCATTTTCATCTATAGTACAGAAATTTTCGTTTAGTAATTTAGCAGAAAATTCATCTGGTAAATATTCTTCTTTTTCATCAATTGGAATTTGACTAAAATCATAGACAGTTTTATCTTCTTCTTCTGAAAATTCTTCACCTTTATTTTGATATAAAGACAGCGGTACTGGTAAAGTACGTTGCTGATTATTATCTACCGGATAAGCATTTAAATAACGAGTTTTAGAAGCATCAAAAAATAATCTTTTAATGTCTGGAAAACGCTCGCTATCTAAAATATCATCAGATTGCTTAATGTTATTAAGCTTTAGATAGCGATTAATCAATACTCCACGAATCATACTCCCTAAAATATAATCGTAAGATACATCACTATTAGGGTCACCTTTGAGTGATGTTGCTAGAATCGGTTCTTGTGTATGCAGTAGAAAATTAATTGATTTCATATTTCTCTTTCAAAGCGTTTAATAAGACTCTCATCTTGGGTAATTTCTTTGGTCAAGTCTATATTCCAAAAATTGCATTTTACGTGACCCCGACCGCGATTTCGTCCGCTTCCGATTCTTCTCAATGCTAAAACACCTATTGTTAAAAGTGTCAAAATATCATTATCTTCTACTGAGTTAATACTTAATTCTCTTGTAAATAAAAGCTTTGACTCGAAAGGTAAGTTTCGTAAAATTACCCGTCCGGAACGCAGACTACGTTTAGTAGAGGAACCTGTTTCTGGATTGATTGCTGTTTGACGACGGATACTAGTTAGAGATTCTAGAATATCAGTAGTGGCTAATTTCGGTTTATATTTGGGATTTTTACGTTTCTTTTCAGATTCTGAGTCCAGTTGAAGTGCGATCGCGTTTCGTAAATCGTTCGCTAAACAAGCATCACCAACATGCAAAATCCCCTGATTATCAAGGGTACTACCGGGTTGACCAAATAATAAGTTAGATATTTTCTGCCAATATTCGCGATGACTATCGTTTTGAATTACTTCAACTAAGTTATCGCATTCTTCGCTTAATAACCCTTTTAAAGTACGTCCCCTTAAATAAGGAAATCCATACCTATCGTGTTCTACCTCTTGATCAACCAAACCAGCAACACCATCACCACGACCAAAAGTTGTATCACTCAATAACTGAATTTTCAGGATATAGCTACTCATTATTCGGTTCACCTAAAGGAATATAAAACTCCATCGTTTCAATAGCATCAAAGTAACCGCAAACTCCCTCCCACCAACCTTGTTTTTTCAGTTTAGAATTAGCTCCAGGAAAATCAGGTAAATTATCCAAACCATACAGTTGTCGAAACTGTTCTGTCGCTTCTTTTCCCTGACGCAATACATCACGCAATTTCATAAGTTTATTACGTTTGTCTTTCCAATTATCACCTGTATTAAACTCATTAACTACGGTAGAAAACTTAGCCCAATTTCGCCATTCATTTTCTATTGATTCCGAACGCATAGGTCGCATTGTTAAAGATGCAGTTTCATCGCGTTCAGGGATTTTTACTTCATACTCACGTTTGCGAATTTCATGAATTGAACCAATCAAACCACTAGCTACAATGTGCCAATCTAATGCTGAAAATAAAGTGTTTTCATAATTATTAGTTTGTTTTTTCATCCATTTTTTAGCATTATCACAAAGAGCTTCACTTAATTTATAAGCTTTAGCAAAAGGATAGTGGGTTTTCACAATTGCAATACCAGCACAAGCAGTCGCTTTTCCTTCATTGTCCGGTAATTCAGTAGTAAATTCTTCAAATTTATCTAATAACTTTGCAGCCAAAGATAACCCCAAACGACCATCACAGACAAAAGTAATGTCATCACCACCATATACAACAGGTCGAAAAGGTAGATAAGTTTTTCCATCTCTTTTTTGCAGAATAACTTTATTTATAACTTCTTCCGATTTATCTACATACTTAATCACTGCTTGATTATCTTCAATAGTAATTGAGTTTATCAACATTTGAGCAACTGCACGTAAAGCATTAATTCCAGCAGTATTTACAGTTTGAGAAAGCCCGCGCATTTTAATAATATAATCTTCATTATCAGAAGCATTTTCAAGATAACTTTGAAAGCGATTTCCTAACCTGTTACCATCAGCATGAACAATTGCAATATAGCTGCTATCACCTTCCGAACGACCTAAATCATCAACATCGTATGGTATATGATATTCACCTAAATTCAAACCTTGAAAAATAGTATTTAGTAACTCCTTATTTGCTAATTCTCCAAAATTAGAATCTACTTTCTTTAACTTTGCTACTGATTCTCTAGAAACTAAATAACTATCTTTACTTGGAATTCCATATTTTTTACTAGTATCTACAGCAACTAAACCTGTTGAATTACAAGTAGCTGTAACGCTCAAACCTAAAAGAGACATTGATGGTCTTGGTTTGTTGCGTTTTTCATTCTCTAACTTATCTTGAATTAATTTTTTATCAATCACTTCTTGAAGCGATTCTTTATCCCAATCAAATGTTTGATGAGCAACTACAATATTTAATCCTGGTGCTTCCCGTAAGAATTTATTAGTTAACTTTTTAGTAAAATATTTAGCATATTCTTGATTTCTAAATAGCAAAACTGTATTACCACCACCCGCATAAATTAACTCACCTATAACTTCCGAATTTTTGATAATACGTGGTTCAAAATCTTGTGTTTCCTTATCGGGGATATAAATTATCCCAAATTCTGATAGTTCTCTCAAACATTTTTCAACCCATTCCGAAGTTGCTAGTTGAACTAAATATGAACCCCCAATATTTTCACGCAAGCGATTGCTTCCAAAAATATATTTTTGTATTCCAGTAGTATCAATTATTGTCGCGACTAATTGATTCATAATTTATCCAACTTCCTCAATCCAATTTTTCAAATTTTCAGATAAATTGACAAGATTATCACAGCCAAAAATATTAACTTTGTCATCGTTTATTTGAGCCATAAAACCTTTTTTAAGTTTAGCTGGCTTATCATAACAGCATACTAAAGCAACTCTTGCTTCATCTCCTCCCATTTGTTTTACTCTACGGTAAGCTTCAAATAATTTTAGTTTACATACCCCTGGGTCGGTATCAGTTGTGCATGAGATAGCAAATAGTTGATAATTATGAGTGAAAGCAACATCAAACTCAAATTTATCATTTCCTTTATCGTCTGGAATATGAAATGACATTTTACTATCATTGATAGAAATATCAAAAGAAGAAATATTTTTTACTTCATTCAATACATGATGTTCTAACCATTCACCATCAAGCCATTTACACACATGCTTAATTTTTTCAAATTCTCCTTTATCTTTAGCTGATGCTAAAGATAATTCTTTACTAGATAAATTTAAGCTTGATTGAAGTAAGCTTGTAATATTTTCAATGTGTTGAGCATTCGATGAATCCCATAAAGATTTAGATAGTTCGGAAATCTCTTTAAGTTTTTTAAATTCATTATTCATTAATTTATCCATCAATTTATGAGGACTTTCCATATTAGAATCATTTTTGTCAATTGAATTAACTAATAATGCTAAATTTTCTGTAACCTTTTTATTTGCTATATTTGCTTGTAAAGGAATAGTAATATTATTTAAATCTTTTTCTTTTAACCACTCATCCGGTTTTTTAGGCTCTCTTGTTTGTTGTCTCAATACATAGTCGCACCACCAACGCCATGCTCTTGCAACATTTATATCTGTATGTAAATTAGCTATTTTTTTTGCCAATTGTGGTAATTTTGGAATTTCGATAGGTGGTTGTTTTTTACTCCAAGGTTCATGTAAATCAAAAATTTCTTGAAGTGATATTTTTATCTTTGAATTAACATTTAAAGGAATGGGATTTCCATTTTCTTGGTCAATTAACATTTTTAAGCTACTAGAGTCTAAATAGCTAAAAATAGGATTATGATTAAGCTCATAGGAAAGTAAAGCTTGATAAGCATGAGCAGCCATTGCTTTTGTACCACCCGTATAGTTCAATCCAAATTTGTTTTTATCTGGGTGTTCCTTTTGAATCTCCTTTATTTTTTCCCGAATTCTCTTCTTAATTTCATAAGCATTCGCTTCGTTGTTATCCAACGCAACCATTTCCTTATCGCTTAAATCAAGACTATCCCGAAGACGATTCGCCGGTTCCTGTGTACGCTCGCTGTAAACTAGTAATGGTTTACCATCTTCTCTTAACAACAACTTCGCAGCAACATAATTAGGTAAAGGATTTTCACCAATCAGCAAGAATAGATGGTCAACTTTATAATCATCAAATTCAGATGTACTCATACGATAGATGTATCAATTCCTAAATAACCTTAACCAGTATTACACAGTATCGGAAATACCCCTTTCCATATAGCTGTTAATCTAAAAAAATATCAACCATCGTAGCCAAAACTACCGTGAATAACCTATTTAAAGATTATCCAGACTGTAAACTTTTACAAAAGCTAGCTAATGGTTCCCTCGACCAAAGTCAAAATCTTATCCGTGCTATCCGTTTATGGGCTTTGCTCCGCTGGCTGTATGGCGATATGGGTTATAGTATTATTGCCAGCAGTTTTAGCTATGTAGATTGGCGTAAGGCTTTTTTCAGCGACACTCACAAAGATGAGAAGCAAGCAGATATTATTAACCATCAAGATGCTAATTGCGCTTGTAATAAAACAATCAGACAGTGGTTATCGGATTTAAACGTACCAGTTGAGGAGTGGCAACATTCTCTACAAGCGGAAATACCCGTAGCCAGTTCAGAAATAGAAAAGCTTCTAGAAGAAAGATTATTTGCTCAGGTTCGTAAATCCCTGCAAAGCGATTTTGAATTATTAGTTGACCGTAAATATTTACAAAGGGTGAATTCTACTGGTGGTAGGAGCAAATATTATCAAAGAGTCGAACAATTACCAAATTTGGGAAAAATCGCAAATATCAGTACAAAAGTAAATTTAACTAGTAAAAAACAAGCTTATTTAGCAGATACATTAGGTTTATTTAGCTTCCTAGACCCTAATTTACCCGTCTTAGCAGAAGAATTTTCAACAACAGAAATAGATGAAGATAACCATCGTATATTTATCTATGTTGACTATGTAGTTCCTGAATCTAGCCCAACGCAAGATACAGTAGATGAAATTCAAAATCAGTTACAAGAAATTTGGGATTCTAAAGAAATTCCTCCTCTACTGTTAACATATTACAGCGCTCATAAAAATCAAATTATAGAATGCGTTATTTACCCAGTTTGTATTTATTTTATGGAATATGCAAAATATTTATGTGCTTATGGAAAAACCCCAAAAGGTGATATAAATTGGTACAAATTTCGTCTTGATCGCATTATATCTCAAGATATAGAGGTGCTAAGTTGGCAAGATATCCGCGTTCCTCAACTATTAAAAGAAATCCATGATAATAATCAGTTACCAACTCCCAAAACTGTCAATCAAAAATTAAAAGAAGCTTGGGGATGTGACTTTTATAAGGAAAAAGCATTAATGATGCTGCGATTTGATAAAGATTTTCATGAAAGTTATATTGACAGTATCAACATTCACGATACTTTTACTCAGATAACTTACGAACAAACATTAAAAATAGTTCAACAAAATACTATTGATAAAAGACTTCAGCAACAAATGCTTGATATCCTTCACTCTCGTTCTAGTACTGATGCATACTATCAAGTAAATTACAGAGTTACAGATTATTCTGTTATTAGATGGTTGCGAGCTTTGGGCGCAAAAGTTGAAGTTTTATTTCCTTGGGATTTACGTCAAGAAATGACTCGTGAAATTTATAATCTTTATAATTTGTACCAGCTTAGTTGAAAGACTGTTAGTTGGATTTGATAAATCTAAGTTTTACTCCCCATTTTCTCTCGCCAGCCTCTCAAATAATGGCGAATCTCAATTTCGTGATACGCTCGCTGTTCCCAAAGTATCTTACCTGGAAGTTTCACTTGATATACACCAACGGCAATTTCTTTATACTCGGAAATTACACCATCTTTCTTAGCTAGATTCAACACTTTCACTATTTCTGGAGTGATATTAATTACTCTCTGTCTTTGCGTAGTACTCAGAGCGCTCCATGCTTCTTCTTTCATTTCTGGATGTTGATTAAATACATCTCTAATATCTTCCCAACTAGAATTTATTAAGACATTTATAGCCGTTTCTAATGTTGTCGATTCTATCTCTATATCAGATTCAGTAGGCTCTTGTAAATATTCACATTCACTAAGTTCTTCAACCGTCGTATAGTGAGCAAAGGTTTCAGCTTCAGCTATGATTTCTAGCTCGTTCCAATGAAAATATTCTTGAAAATCTTCAAATTCTACCAAGATAGGGTCTGTTGTATCACCGTGTAGCTCAACTATCCTTCCTTGCTTACCTTCATGTTCGCC
>ERZ1740062.743-NODE-743-length-15213-cov-9.537472_pt1 | contig 15213 bp, 6 predicted proteins | sample MGYA00581741_ERZ1740062 | MGnify/ENA primary metagenome ERZ1740062 (study PRJEB43018, sample SAMN04849747) | marine metagenome | isolation source: floating plastic debris | place: Pacific Ocean | collected 2008-09-01 | study: EMG produced TPA metagenomics assembly...
ATATATATATATATATATATATATATATATATATATATATATATGTGTGTATGTGTATATGTGTATATGTATATGTGTATGTGTATGTGTGTATATTATAAAACAAATTATATATATTTTAATATATATCTATTATATAAAATATATGTATATATATAAAAGTGTCATCAAAGTTACTGCTACCTTGCCTTGCAGCCCCGTATATATGAAAGTGATCCTCTCTTCCACCACAGACATATTCCTCAACCTTTATCATAAATGATGTAATCAAAGACCCTTAGCATTGTCTTAGATTCCATAAGTACATCAATAGCCAATCATGCATAGATGTTTTTTATCAGCTTATGCAGTGGTGTTTATAGTTCATATTGTTGTTGTATTACAGGGCAGACAGAAGGAGATAAGTGAGACATATTTAACTAGGGAGTTACAGGAGCCCATGTATGGATACGATAGTCTTGTATCTGATAGAAGAGCTAAGAACAGCAGTCATCTCTCTCAGCGTACTTATCTCTATGGTTATAAGGACAGTCTGACTGTGGAGTCGCTTCCTCCTCATATCCTGCCTGTCGCTTTTGTGAGAATCAAATTCAGAAAAGGACTCAAGTAAGTTTCTAAGTCAGTTTTAACTGGGCTTATCAAAATGTATCCCACAGTGCATAATTTCTGAATTTCCAGATGGACTCAATCATTGATGGCATATATGATCTTGGCTGAATATTTCTGAGAAAATTGAATTGTGGGAATGTTGCTTACATGTCTTAGTATAGCTTATGCTGCCTATTCGTTTATCAAATTTTGTCAGCATACAAGTCCTCGCATTTGAGAAAATAAAGCAAACTGCAATTAATTGATTGCCTTCTCCACAGCTACTTCAGCTCGCTCTCTTGCACTCTACCTGTTGCTGTTTGTAAATTTTAATGTCCACATTTGGTATTCCTTGCTGTGTTTTTTATCTAATACATCCGTACATCACATGGCAATTGTAGGTTCAAAATTCCAGTGATCAAAGGTCCAAATATAGAAATGCTGATCAAGTGCATGCAGACGTTGCCAAAACCTAAACCTCCTTTGACTCAACCGTCAGTCAATAACAATGAGCCTGCTGAGTCGGAGCATTCTGCTGTGAAGAAGAGAGCGTTTGCCAGTTATATGGCTTCTGCTGCATCTAGTCAAAATCCTGTAAAACCAACAGATCACAGAGCATCATCAGAAACTCAGCCTCAGCCTGCCGGCGCATCTACTTCTGCGGGCAAAGCCTCGACTGTACTACCAGGCATGTACACCCCCGGAATGCTTAGACAGACTAGTCAGCAGAAACGTACTAAATATCAGCTAGCTTTGGCTGCCAAGCAGACAGGCAAGTCTGGTGAACACTCTATGATAAGTGAACCAATGAAACCTCAAGATCAACCAAGTGGTGCAATAAACCCTGTGGCCAGTGACACTACAGGTGCTAAGAAAGTAACAGCTGCTCCAACCAAGCCAGTCCAAAACCCATTCAAAGGATTGAAGGACAAACTAAAACAAGTTAAAGTGGGAGGCCAATCTGCCTCTCCTGAACCTCCTAAAGACAACGACCCAAAATCTACTCAGCATGTGAAGTCTCAACCTACCACTGGTAAAAAAATGCAATTAATCTCGTCTAGTCAAAATACTCAGTCTTCAAAAACACTTACAAAACCTTCTTCCAAATACAAGACACCAGCTGTAGTTGAGGAGTCAGATAGTGACACACAGGACTCAGACTCGGAGCTCGTAGTTCCCAAGCTAAGTTATAGAAAGAGAGCTGTTGTGAGCTCCGAATCAGCTACAGAGGAATCTGAAACTGAATCTCCTACGCGAGCCCCTCGCAGGAGAAGTCCGAGGATAATAGACTCTGACTCGGAAGCCGAGGACCAAGTCACCAGGAGGCAAGCTAGCAAAGGCAAGAACAGATTCCGAAGAACACCAGGTAGACCGTTTCTTATATCCTGAGTCGTTCCAGTGTGTTTTATATAACTATAATCATTGTCTCAAAACCACAACTCAGTCGAACTGGTATGAATTATGCAATAGGGAATGTTGAAAAGTATCCCACAATTGATTATATCGTAGTTTCTGGCCACACGCAGTCAGTGTTAGCGTATATATGTTTGATTGTGTCTGAGTTTTTTAGGTAAATTTGGGTCAAAAATTGCATTTTGGGAACGATGTAAAAATGTTTTAATGTCATTCAAGAAAACTAAATCTCAATTAATTTAGTTTGAGCTGTAAATAGTGCCTCGCTGTAGGGTCTATATCTGCAGTTTTTTTATCTATTAGAGTTGCTTTTTCTAACGGTTTTTCTTAGCAGTTTCAAACTACAATAGCTTGCACATGATAGGAAAACCAAATGTAGATGCATAATCAGAGTTACAAAATCAGGCCTGCAAACATTTTTTCTCTATATTTATGATTAACCAAGATATTGCTGCCCAACACCGTTGTATTGTAAAGCACTCAACTCTTTTTACTTCTCCTATGAATAGATTTTGTTAGTCAAGGTAAGTTTGGCTGATGTCACCTGTTTTCGTTATAACAAATATGATGAGCTACTAATGACTGACTCAACCAGTCACATGCATGTATAGGAGTCAATCATCGAGTTTTTTTGGAGATAAGGCAACCCTAATGAGTCGGTGAGAGTTTGTTTGAGAAATCCCCTACTGGCTTCGATACAGACCTCGGGCGGAAGTCAGGGCCTCAAGTTGTTGTTCAAGGTCATTCATTACTCATGAAATTTGCTGCAACTTGTGATGTATAAGAAATTTTCTTATCAACAAGTCTGTTATGTTTAATTATCTGTCTATCAAACTAACTCCGGAATGTCATTTACTTTGAGGGTATGGTGTGACGAAATTGGAGTTATCTTGTCATCTATTGGAAATCCCCAATAAGCTTTTCAGTCAAATTCTGATTATGGGCTCATCATTCTGTCAAGTTTATTGTGAGCCGATTGGTTTATACTGGGAAATAATTAGAAGGCAACTTAACACATTGTCTTAAAATTGTTTTCTAGCATACACCAGATAGTCATGGTTTGGGCTCTGCCTTGAAGTTATACTAGCGAAGGGCCCTTCTACGTCAAATACCAACTATCTATCTAATTAACTGTCCTGCTCCCTCTGCTATCAAAACCTCTGAACGAGTATTCACCGTAATCCCTGCAGGCAAGGTGATCCATGCTTTTTATTTTACACGTTTATGACTCTGTATTAGCCCTGTTATAGTTGTGTTCTGTGTTTAAGTTTTTGTTACTTATTGGTATTTCTTATCTACTGTTTTATTGTTCAGCGTTATCCCATACGGCTGCCTATCTATCCGACACACACTCTGTTCTGTTACTCGGTGAAGATGCTCCTGTTATTGAGGAGTTGGGGTCTGAAGACACTGATAGCTCTGATTGTGAGTTACCACCATACTTCTATTTGTAAGCCTTACCTATCCTGCTAAGCTAAATGAGTTGTATTACCAGAAATTGATACTTAGATTTAGATCACTCTGGGGACAGGAGTGACTGCAACAAGCAGACTGTTGTGTTACATTATGTTAGTAGAAAAAACTCATTATTTGACAAGATTGGCATTTTTGAGAAAAGTGTGCCACTTTTTTTCTGGAGAGTAATACAAGATACCGTTGCTATTTCCTCCAGTGTCTCTATTTTTCATCGAAATCCAGGCATTGATAACGTGTGACCTAAAATGTATCTTACTCCTACTCCTACAACTGTTCATTGGTGTTGGTTTTTTGCTTGTTGCCCTTTTTATTGATGAGGCAAACATATCCCTTGTTTATGACTGGAATGTTAAAACTGCTAAACATAAACTGTGTGTGTACTGTACATCAGTTGTAATTTGCTGTCTTGCCTGTCTGCATGAAATTTATTTATCCCTAGCTGATGAAGATGAGAGGTCTTCTGGCCAGCATGACGGCACTGAATCAAGCTCCCATTTATTTAGTGGACAGGAAATAATCTCTCCCTATCAACACCCTCTAATACCTACAGTCTATCTGACTAGACTAGAGTTGCCTCACAGGATTGCCAAATCAGGTATTGTGCAAACATGTATGCACTACTAAACTTCTTTATTTTACCTATGTATTTTACGACCCAAAACTGACTTTTCACTCTTTTCAAATGGCCGATGTATCACACATTGGTAGTAGGCCTATACACATTGCTTGATGCCAAATGATGATTATCCGTTGTACAATGTTCAACATATGCATATGGGTTGATATCTAAAGGGTTGCCATGAACATCTATCTATCTCGCACCCTTTAGGTCGGAAAACTATAACCATAATTCCAAAGTTTTCCCCTCTATATACAGGTGAAGATAACTTGTTCTAAATCTAAATAGGCAGGCAGTTCACTTCCTGCTCACACCCATTTCAATGTCTGGAGCAGAATGTTTCTTGGGTCACAGGCCAACTAACCAAACTGAATTCATCATATTAGTACATGCATTTTAACAAGTCATAATGCAGGCAAATGTAAGTGTGTAAGTGTAAATGTAAATGTAATTTTTGTGTTTTGCGTTGAAAGTGTAGTGTATAATGTGCACAATGTTTATTATAGATGTACCTGTCTCTAGCTATTCTGTGGAGTTTGATGACATTGATTTTGGCAAACATGCATGGCAAGAAGAAGCTAGTTCATCTTCAGACGAAGCTGAAACTCATGGTAAGCTTTAAAGTGTTGTTGGGAGGAATTCATTCATTCCCATGGAAGGTGAATGTTGAAAAAAAATTAAAGGAAAACAAACGGAGCTTTTTTACTCTCACTTTGGATTTTTTTCTAAACGACTTATAGCATCTGAAAATGTCAAATAGAAAACTGAATCAAGGAGGAAGATGGGAACAAAACTCATTTGTGAAAAGCATAATCAGCTATTATTCTAAATGCAGCTGACAATTATTATAATTGTTGAGCTATGAATGGCTCATATTTGAATATTTGAAAGTGAAGAATAGACAATTTTATGGTCTACGGTACGGTCGTTGTGTATTCATATCGGCATACACATACATTCAAGCTTTCACTGTTACATTTCATGGTCAAGTCAAGTTGCTTATGCTATGCTCTATACATGGTTCTAGAAATGTCTATGCTCATAGTAAAAGTACCATTTCTTTGTTTAGTGAAACCAGTAGTGAAGACCTATAGCTGCCATAAAGCATCCCCAGCTACAACTTCGACTGTTCCACTGGAGACTGCAGAAGATGTGGGTAGTCCTGCTAGTGTAGATAGCAATGACTCATCCAGTAAAACTGATGGCCATGCAATTGTTAAAGCTCTCAAAGAAAAAATGTCAAAAAGTGGTAGGTTATATTACATTTAAATGCTCTGCTGTATTCCATGGGTAATCCATATCATGATGACCACTTTGGAGTTTTCCCTTTTTGTGCAGGTGCAGACAATCCTAAACTGTTCTCTACGGCTACATCTGATATGTACATGTATATGCCTGACATTATAATCATGAGATATTGGGTATAAATGCAAAATTTCGATCAGTTTTCAAATTCAGGCATATCAATACATGGACGGAAATGATGGTGTGATTGGAATGGGAAATCTTGTTAGAAAGACTAATCAACTTCATATTCTGAGCATCAAATTACTTGAATGAGTTGATCTTTTACACGGAATTCTTAAAAATATTGATACACTGTTTTCCTGTTTCCATTGTCTAAGCTATATTTGTGAATTGAACCTACACTTTAGTGACATTTAATAGAAGAATACTCGACATCAAAGACTCAGTACATAGCAAATCTAACCCTACTCACCTTACATTAAATGTCTGTAGCTTTATGTATTTGAATGCATTCAGCTCCACTGATTTCTTCCTCAAATCAGGAAAGTTCTTGGAGGCCTACACAGACCTTAAACAAGTTCTTGGTGTCCTTACTATGGTAAACTTGAATATTTATTACTAAGTCTATGGTGGTTAATATGAAAAAATGGCATAGTTTGAATGCAAATTCTTTTGCTGGCCCTGGGTGTAATGGAAATATTGGACTCCCATTATTCCATCCTAGAAAATGTTGAATAAATCTTATTATCATATCCTCATTGAAGAACTGAAGCGCAAGATGGATCTGAAGTTGAAACCTGCTGCTACGGAGACCAAGAGACCAGAATCTAAGAAACTCAAAAGCACTCAATCCACCAATGACACAACTAATAAACCAGATATAGACCCGAAGGACAAGCAAGCTTCCAAAGCTAAACCCGAAAAGGCTAGCGTGAAGACACCTGCGTATGAAGAGGTTGATTTGTTTGCATCACTTAGGACTGAGGAGCCTGTCAAGAAGTCTCTGAAGAGAAAACTGTCTAAAAAGCTTCAGGAAGACACAACAGCTAAAACAACAGATGATGGAGGTAATAGTAAAATTAGTACTGGTTTCATAACCAGATACATGTACTTGGATTAATCCCTCTATAACTGATCTCAAAAAATTATGCTGATTCGCTTTGGGAATGACAGCCTTATTGTCTGGCAAATGCTATGGACATTGAAGATATGGGCTAAGAAACTTGCTGTCCTGGTTGTGAATCAGTTTACAATACTGTGATCTAAGTAAGTCGCTTGGGTTCGAATCAAAAGATTGAGTTATGATTTTGGAAATCCCAGCGCATTTCCCAAAATAATATTTATCCTTTGTTCTTATGGTTGCAGCTGGAAAAGCAGATCAACATCATAGTACGAGTGCTTCTCTCCCAGCCAAGAAAACCGTCCGATTCAACCTGGATAAAAATACTACTCACACATGGGAAATGGACAACTCAGCTCTGATTGCCGCAAAAAAACGTGTTAATCAGGAGAATGTAAGAAAGGAGGCATTGCCTATGAAGTCTTCTTTTAACTATGAGGAGCTGCCGTCAACACAGACTACACCTGCTGCTGTGGCTGCATCTAGGGTTGACGCACAATCTCTCAAACCTGTAATTGACTCTAAAAAGGGTTATGCAAGAATCCCTGACCTCCCTATGTTCATGGAGAAACCAAAGAGGGATAGTTTACCAGGCACAGTGCCTAAAGAACCTGATCAAGTTGGATATGTGCCTACAGAACCGCAGCCTGACTTGACTATGCCTAAGGCTTTACTAGAGAAACCTCCATCCCTGGTCAAACCTAAACCAGCCGCTGAACCCTCACTCACAGAGACTGTGATACCGCTGATACCATCAAACACAACACCAAAGCCTATAGATGTTCTGCCTGCCATCACAAGCAGTGACTCTGCTGATGAAATGGATATAGACGCCATGCTTGAGGCAGCTGAGATACAAACACCAGCAACCACCCCTCAGCAAGCTGCTGCCACTCCACCTACACAAGCTGTCACCACCCCACATGCTCATATAGCTCCAAGTCCAGTACCTCCTTTGAAAGCCAAGCCACCGAAGGCTCCCGCACAAAATGCTCCCCCAGCTGCCATTGCACATCCTCCACCAGCTGGCGTTGCACCTCCTCTACAACTTGCATCATCTCAGGCTACTGCAACCGTTGCTGCTACTCTCAAACCGTCACCTACTCCTCCTGTCAGTCAGCAGTCCACAAAATCTACCAACAACGCTTCAAAACAAGCTCAGCCTAGTCTCTTGTCAACCTCTGACCCAGAGAAGCTGAAGAAAATGCTTCAAAATCCATCAGAAGAGTTGGTGGAGACCATGACGCACCTCATTTCTAACCTTGTAAAACAAAAAGAGGTGAAGCAATCTGTTAAATCTAGTGTAGCACCTGCAACAGATGTTATTTCCCCAACTGTTCCAACAAACCTTACTTCAGTACAAACCGAAGTGCCAATGGATACAGCGGAAACAACTGAATCATCCTCAGATGATGACTGCTCACGCCTTGTTTCTGAATCAGTAAAAACTCAAAAAGTAGCGGTATCAAGCGCAAAAGAACACCCTGATTATACATGTAATCAAGTAATCAAAAATACAAAGGTTCCTCTGCTGCCAGACCCTGTTCCTGAAGAAATAGAAGGGACAAGAGTAACTTTGTTGCCAGATCCTGAAACATTCAGGGCTAGCAGCAATTATCTACCCAGTGAGCCCTGGTCAGCCATCACTGCATCTTCGTCTTCTGTATCATATGCACATACTGAATCAGCAAGTTCTCCTGGGTGGCCTCTTAGTTCAACGTCACCAGGAAAACAAAGTATGTACCACTCTCATTATCAGCATGGATACTCCAATATCTATCCATTACCCGGCTTCGGATCTCCTGTCAAACAAGCATCTGAAGCATCACAAAATAATGAACAGACAAAGCAAGTCGGTCAAGCCGCAGACCCTGGTAAGGGTGAGAATAATAACGCTGGTAACCCACCTTGGTTTGAAAACAACAGGCCAAGTGCATCAACAAGTGTCCCATCAGCTGACCAGCAGAGCTTGAAGTCACCTATTCAAACAGAGCCTATCTCAGTAATGGAGAATAAAACAGCCACTGTGCCCACAGCTTTTGACAAGACCATCAAAGATATCAATCTTATAAATTTGCCAAAATCCCTCTTACAACCTCAACTCGGAAACTCTTCAGAAAGGGAATCTGCCGTCAATAATCCAGTGTCTGCCCTTCCTGATTTGTCAAATATCAACTTACCAAAGAGCCTTGTTAAAGGTTCTGGTAGCATTGTTTCTGAGCAGCAACAGAAGTCCTCTAGTTCTAATGTTGACAAGTTTGAGGAAAATACAGAAAGTCCGGTAAATAAAACAGACATTTCTTTGAAGGTTGCAGTTCCTCTTTCAGCTGTACGATCTAAGCGTGCCTCTCTTGGCATTGAGCCGACAGAGAACAAAACTCCCAGTGAAAGCTTAGCTCTGCCAGCACTTCCTACGAATATCATATCAAAACTGCCAAAGAGTCTTGTAAATCCTACTGCACCCGCTATGTCTGAGGATGAGCATGTGTCAGAGGCAAAAGACAATCAAGTAAATAAGCCATCAGAAAATGCTGTTGTGTCTGCGGCTATGCAACTGCCTGTAAGTTTAGTTCTGACACCTGCTATGAGATCTAGGACTTCAAAAGACTCTGAACCTATCGGTTTGGAGAAACAAACGAAAAATATCGGTGAATCGGGTCCCACTAACCTGTCGGATTTGAGTAAAGCTGCTGCCGCTTTCAAATTGCCCAGAAGCCTTGTACTTCAAAAAGCTGTGGATAGCTCTAAGGCTGTAGCCCGACATGACAATCCCACAAACACAGCTGTTCCTGAGGAGGTCAGAAAGGAGAACGATAACCCAGCCATTGATGGCCTCGACCTTCTGAAAGGCATTAAAATTCCTGGAAGTCTTATTATATCTGCTGACAATAAAGAAGTACCAAGAAAATCTGGTTCAGAAGCTCTTCCAAAACCAGCGGATAAAAGCCAGAAAGGAGTAAAGAGGGCAAGGCTGTCCCCAGCTGGCTCTGCAATTAGAACTTCACCTCTGCCAAAAGGTTACATTGCATGTCGATCACGCAGCAGATCTCCTAGCCCAAGACATGCAAGATATCGTAGCCCTGTTCGTTCACATAGTCCTAGGCAAAGTATATCTCCAAGAAGAAGGCTATCTAGATCTCCAAAACGAAGCAGATCTAGGTCGCCATGGAATTCTCGCTTTAGATCATCAAGACGAATTCCATCTAGATCATCAAGTAGTAGCAGATCAAGGTCACCCAGGCGAAACAGATCAAGGTCACCAAGACGCAGCTGGTCACGCTCCCCGAAGCGAAGTTGGTCTCGATCTCCCAGGCGTGGAAGATCACATACACCCCCAAAATCTAGGAGAAGGCAATCCTCCAGTCCATCTAGAAATAAAAGGCGGAGGAATATCTCCCCCCAATCCCATTACCGCAACGTTTTCAGAAGGAGTAGAAGCAGAACACCTGAGCGGAGGCAAAGGAGGAGTTTATCGCCATCCTCTAAGAGGGTTTCTAGATCATCCCCAACTAGGTACCGCAGATCACCTAGGAGGTCCTCAGCAAGTCCAGTAAGGAAAAGATCTCCAGGATCTCGGTCACGAGCTGACTCTCCATACAGCCGGAGACGGAAAGATTCCCCATACAGTCCAAGACGAAAAGATTCCCCATACAGCCCAAAGCGAAAAGATTCCCTACACAGTCCAAAGAGGAGGGATTCAACAGAGAGCCTTAGGATTAAAGATTCTTCAGATGGTCTTAGGCGCAAGGCTTCCCCTCTCAGCCCGCATCGACCAGGTCGTCTTAGCCCCTCAGCAAGCCCTCACAATAAAATAAGGACAGATTCACCTTTAGTCAAATCTCCTACACCGAACAGTTCCAGTAAGCAGTCTGAGAAATCTTCCTCCATTGGCAGCTCTGATAGGTTTGATGCGGGGACACCAGTTGATTCTTCACAGACGTCATTGGCATCATCAGCTCCTAGTGCCAGCACAAGCCAAAGCTCAACTGTCGCAGAAAAAGCCACAGATAATGCCAGGTATGGACAACTTCACTATGGTCTGAAATTTTTTCGTAGACCTCTTTCTGTATGTTATGTATGTTCCTATAAGGCACAGTGCGTTGTTTTCATGGATTCATACGCTTAATTTAAAAGAGCCATTTCACAACGTGGGTGTTTTTATTCAATTATACTTCCTTATTGCTTGATAATAATGAAAATGGGATTTTGATTTATGCACATATGCATACTGCTGAATGCATGGGTTCTGTTTCCTTTACTGTGCTTCATGTGTGGTGTGTGTACCAGAGGCAAACATTGGAGCCTCCACCTTTGACTTATGCCTCATGTTTTCTTGTTATTTAGAAAAGCTTTGCTAAGGTAAACAGCATTCCTGTCTCTCTATCTATGTAGCATTTTTATGGCCAAGAAAAAATATTGAATTAACGCAGGGACTGACAATGTTTTTCTGATGATTGAACTGCCTGTTAATGGCTGTACACATACTCGTGCATCTAGAATATGCCGATGTGAGCGTATATCAGTCACTGCTTAGATCTAAACCAGTTGAGTCCTGCTCTTAAGTCCTCCCTCACTTTTCAATTATCCTATACCAATGTGTATGTTAGGAGAGGCAACACTATAAATAGCTAATTCGTGAGCTTTTGCACCTGAAATTTAGCCTTTCATGTGAGGATTTTTTCAGGTGTTGACTGTTTATGAATAGTTTTATGTATATGTGGCTAATGCTGGATAAAACATCCACTTTATACTGTGATGTCAGATTTATGACGACTCTCCGATTATTCCTGGTCAATGGATAATCTGCTCCATGCTACTCATTAACATGGTCTGTCCGCAATAATATCATGCTCTTATCTTGACATGTCCTTTTTGTAAATGAAGATCAGATTGAATTTTGTTTTTCACACAACATGTTGCTGCATGAACTAAAGAGTAAGAACCTTTAGCAACCCTTTGAGAGTTTCAGGGACATTCATTATATCTGGATAAGGGCATTTGATTGATTTGTAGCCTCCCCCTCCATCTTTGATAACACTTTCCTTGTGTGATATACTGTTATACATTTTTTCTGCACTGTTTTGTCAAATCTAGCTGTCCAATGCATCTGAAGTCTATGTTGGCTGTGCTTCGCCATGAATTGGGGAATGCGGTTGCTCTACGTTTACCTTTTCCTTATATCAGGGAAAATGTGTTGGCTTTTTGTCCTCAACAAACGAAAGTGTATAGATAGACACCAATTGGCGCACCGTTCCCTCTTCAGCAGTTGGAATAGTCATATCATACATATTAAGCAGATAACTTCTGACATTAAAATCAAAGACTGGTCAAGCCAAAAAGAGTGAAGTCTGTTTAGCATTATAGCGCTAAAGTCTGCAAAATTTGACTTTGTCAGCCATGCTCTGTGTGTCCCAGGCTAGGGCTGAGCCCCAAAGATAAATCTGTTGAAATTTTTCATATGCAATGCACACCACTGGAAGCTGATCTGGCTCATTTCATACCTCTTCATTGTATGCTTCCTATTTCAAGTCTGTATTGTATTTTACCTTTCTTTCTCCATGTATACATTTTCTCGCACATGCGCAAATTACACATATATCGACAGTTGATTTATTTTTAGTAACATGATTCTTTTCCTCTTTCAGTTCTCTGCTTGAGTCGACTAGCAAGTCCAGCCTAAGTTCCATTTCTGAGAAAGGTATGTGCTCAGTCTTCAATACATTTCATTTCTTCACATTGATTAATGACAGGGATGGGAGTAAATTTCTCAGCAAGTCGAGTCATGTAAGTCAAGTCCTAAGTCACAACTTGACTTGACTATGCTGAGCGGTGGCTTGACTTGACTATGCCTTAAAAACTATTGTGACTTGACCTTGACTTGAATTGGTATTCTTCGTGACTAAACTTGGCCCAAAAGACTGGATTGACTTGAGGTAAGTCATGCTATTGTCATTGCCACAATTTGCTATGTATGGCATGTATTGTCCAAAATCAAGTTATTATCCACGTTGCATTGCTTTATTTGATCAAAAATATCACAGGCCGGAATTATTTACATTTGTAAATGTAAGATTTTTATAGCGATTTGAGCAACAATGACGAATGTCAAGTGTGGAGGACCTGGGAACTCGAAATTCGAATAAAAAAAAAGTTAAATCCATCACAAATGGTCAAAAACGGTTACGTAAGGGTTTTCAGGCATTTTGAGTCCAAAACTGACTTCTATTTTGGGCTTATTCTGTTCTTTCATGATTTCGACCAACAGTTTGTTTGAGTTTGATGCCTCTCAGCAGTCACTGCTACTCTAAACCAGTCAGTCGTATTTGTACAAGCCAAAACAGACCTCCAATGGCCTCACTTTTCTCAGTTCATCAAGGCCATTGCAATGATAACTTTGTTGTTGTTCTGTGGCAAGCCGTACGGATATTGCATGCTGTGACTTAATTTATGACTAGTAAGTCAACTATTTCTGTTTTGACTTGAGTTGTTGTGACCTGACTTGACTTAGCAATCTTTTGAAATGGGTAGACTTGATTTGACTAGACATAATTGTTTTCATGATTTGATTAAGGAGTTTGATGACTTAACTTCATTGAATACTAAGTTATGTTCTACCACCCCTGGAAAATGATCTGATCAGGAGTACATGTACAATTTATTGTAAAAATTGAGGTCATTTCAATATTGAAATATACTGGTACATCATATTGACCTTTGTATCTATCTGTTAACAAGTCTGTAACTTTGTAGCACTCACAAAATGGCAAAAAAGAATTCAGAACTTCAGTATAAGTGATTTGGAGAAGGTACATAAATGTGTCACCTTTCTCCTAAGACTAAACCACCCGGAAGATCCCTCTAGCTCAACAGGTACCTGCTAATAGACTGTACAATACAAGATGTTAGATCTTATGCGCGTGTTGTACATTTAGTCGATATTTGATGCTATCTCTTTCTATTTCATGCAAAGCAGTATAAGTTTCATAACTTTGTGACTCTCCTTGTCAACCCCTTCCTATGGGAAGAATGAGAGCACTATCCACTCCCAACCACGTAGACTTCACAGTACAAAATATCTCCAAATGAATCAAAGTATTGATGAGATAGCTCTAATTGTAATTGTAATCGATGGTTATGTTTATTTTATTGCGAGGATAATATCTATATAAATAACTCAAAACAAGTATAGTGGGAAATGCTTCGATCAGATGTGTTATGTGTCGCTTGTCTCATTTAATTGAGGCGGTGTCCCAAATGTGTACAGTATGGTAAGCATCTAGTTATAGTAGTTAAAATGACCTCATATTTGTTGCAATAAAGACTTTCTTATTCACTATGCTGACTTGTAGGCTACGTGGATGCTTTCCTTGACTCAGCTGAAGAGAGGGCACATTTATTTGATATAAACACCCCTGTGTTCAATCACGCTATTGTGAGAGGAGGCGAGGAAGTGGCTAACCTCACAGTGTTTGCTGAGATGAACTCCGAGCCGATCCCAGAGAAGTCTGTTTTCCCTGATGATACCTGCCCCTCTGATAAAAATTGTATGTGTGTACCGCATACTCTGGCTAAAGAACTGCTTAACAAGTAAGTACAACATTGATCATCTTCTTTAAATGGGGTTTTGGAGGAATGTCACTGTTGATCACTAATTAGACTCACCGCTATTTGTTCTGTACATGAAATTAAATAAAGCATGTTAGCTCTCTGTAAACTCACATTTTTTGTGTACGGCAGTTACCCTACAGGAAGGAAATATACAATGAATATAATTTAGCGACTTGGCTCTGATTGGGCAAAATCACCAGAATTAAATATTCGCGAATTATGGCTTGTGAATTTCCATCATATAAGCTATCATTGGGAGATTTCTAAAATTGTAATAATGAGCCAAATTTAAATTAAGCCAATTTGCCATTAGGGAAATAGCAAAATTTAAGTTCCAATGAAAATTTCCTTATTGTACGGTATATTGGCATATTGGCTCTGGATTTCTAACCAAATTTTAAACATAGCGCACTTGTTCAAGAAAACTGGCTTTGAAAATTGAGAAGCACTTGGGACTGATTTGAGTTGAAATTGTATAGCAAACAAAGCTGAAGGAGTAAATTTTAGGAAAAAATAAGTGATGCATATGTTCTCCAATGGAATCCCTGCATACCAAATTGGGTACTGGAAAAAAATTTTTATTGTTTTATTGGATAAACAACATCTATATTCAGCGGGATTGACTGTCAATGTGGCTGAGGAGCTAGCCTTGGTATCGCCCCATGTGCATGCATTGACTATTAGTAACTGATAATGTTTTACATTAAATTTTATTGCTCTTGCAAAAGAAGATGTGCTTGTATTTTCCAAAACCTTTTTTTTATTCTTCCTTGTACTACTAATGATGGAGATTGACATAATCATAGAGGTAATACAATACCTCTACGTATATAACCACAAACAAATCTCTTAGGCCTATAGTGCAACAGAGATGCATCATAAATGTCATTGAAATTGATGGCATCTAAAGAATGGGATAACTCCTAAATTGATGAGCGTATATCAAACCTCACACAGGTATCATGATTTTATGCTTTTATGAACAGTACACTCCAGGATACAGTCACTCAATTTCCCCATTTTATTCAGACATTACGGTAGAAGTTAGATAAATACTGTTTAAGTAGCGCAATGAAGTGGCTAATGCCAGTATTATGTGATTTGGAGTTGCTTGGTTTTTAAATTTATGGTAGTTGATAAT
>ERZ1740062.744-NODE-744-length-15198-cov-4.448260_pt1 | contig 15198 bp, 13 predicted proteins | sample MGYA00581741_ERZ1740062 | MGnify/ENA primary metagenome ERZ1740062 (study PRJEB43018, sample SAMN04849747) | marine metagenome | isolation source: floating plastic debris | place: Pacific Ocean | collected 2008-09-01 | study: EMG produced TPA metagenomics assembly...
CGGCAAAACACATCCCATATTCCTTCGGATACTTGACTTGAACCGCTAGGGCTTCCCATCCACCAGTACTTCCGCCATAAACAAATCGAGACCAGCCTTCGCCAATTCCCCTAAATTGCTTTTCGATATGGGGAATGAGTTCATGGGTAATGGCGTCACCGTAAGGACCTTGCGCTTCGCTATTGACCGCATAGGAATCGTCGTAGTAGGGGGTGGGGTGTTGAATTTTTATGGCAAGTACTCTTGGGAAATCAGGTCCCGTCCAGGTTTTATAAAAATCATAAGCTTCCTGTTGTACCATGATATTGTATCCGTCCACATCAAATCGCTCGCTATATTCGGGTTTTAAATTGGGGTCTGGAGGAGTGGTACGAAATCCGCCAAAATCACTCGGAAAATGCCCATGCATGATAGCAAGTGGGTATTTTACTTCAGGATGCGATTCCCATCCTTCAGGTAGCAACACATGAGCCCCCAAATACATATCCTTTCCCCAAAAATCACTCAGCAACTTACTTTTGATTTTGATGTGCTTCACATATTTGGTGTCCTCAGGTTCTGGGATAGGTGGTATTTTTTGGTCTAACGCTATGGATAGCGACGGGAATCCATTTTCTTCAATGGTGATTTTTTGTGGCGTGGAATATAGGTTGCCCGGAGCGCGATTCCATTGTTGTCCTTCACCTCTATCCATGGGGAGTTTAACGACATGCCCATCTGCTCGATTAAACGTTTCGTATTTGTGAAATAGCACCTGAACGAAGTACTCTCCCGACGGTAAACCCTTAAAATCTTCAATAGGATATCCGAAAGCCTGCATATCAAATTGAAGGGATTCTCCAGGTTTCCAATCGTTTACATCCATCCCGAAACCCTGACAGGTTTTGGAATCATCCCGCAACTGAAAACGTGGTTCCGTTTCTATTTGTTCTGAAATCAAAATAATAAGTCTTCCATCCAAGGCTACTTCATAATGTTCCGCTGGAAAAGCGAGCTGAATGTTCCCTGAATCCTTAGGAGTGGTGCAGGAAAAGAAGCAACAGCTAAAAATCAAAATAAGAGGAACGAAGATTCTGGTAAACATGGAATTCGATGGTTTCATTGTGTTATGGGTATTTATGAGGGCGTTTCTGTTCTAAAAACAGCAATAAACGGCCTGTCTCTAAAGATAATGGATTACTGGAATCCGAAAAGGGAAAAAACTGAAAGAGATTATCCTACTTCCTTCCGAAGTACTTCCAAAGGTGGGCTTTGCAAGACGCTTCTACTGTTCAACAATCCAATAAGAAGTACAAGCATCAAGATACCGGGCAACACCACTAAAAAGGGTATCAACGAAGGAACAAAGCTTACCTCAAAGACGAATTTTGCCAACAAAAAACTACCGAGAAGTGACAGCATGATTCCGATGCCGCCCCCCAAAAGTCCCAAATAGCAATATTCGAGCGCTGTGATACGAAGAATCTGTTTGTTTTTGGCCCCTAAGGTCCGTAAAAGAACGTTTTCCTTTATCCTTTGATATTTACTGGTGCGTACCGAACCGATAAGTACAATGATTCCCGTAAGAATGCTAAAGAATGCCATAAAGTTGATGACCCAAGCAATTTTTCCGAGGATTTCTTCTATAACCGTAAAGATTTGCCGTAAGTCAATGATGGATACGGTCGGAAACTTTTGAACTAACAAGCGTTGCAGTGAAGCTGATTTGTCGGCATCAGGTGCTTTGGTGGTCAAAACATGAAATTGTGGTGCTTCTTCCAAGACACCTGAAGGAAAAAGAATCGAAAAATTAATCTGCATTCGCGCCCAATCCACTTCTCGTAAGTGTGCTACTCGGGTTTCGGTCAATACTCCTTGAATATTGAATACCAATGTGTCTCCCACTTTAACTTGGGCATCTTCTGCTACATTGGCAGACATGGATATCGGAACAAGGCTATTTTCCTCTGCCTCTTGCGGCCATGAACCGTCAACGGTTCGTTCAGAAGCCACCAAAGAATCCCGATACGTAACGCGAAACTCATGGAACAATACCCAGCGATTTTGTGTTGAAGTAGTATCCAAGATAAGCTCACGTACGGGACGTTCCTTTATCTTGTGCATACGCATGGTTACGATAGGAATATTATTTAAGACGGCTAACCCTGACGCTTCAATGCTCTCCGCAGCTGCAGCTTTTTCCTCCGTTTGCACATCCATTAAGATGAGGTTTGGGGTGTTTTCGGATGCTTCCAAAGAAACTTGAGCCAAAAGAATATCTCGGGTAAAATATAATGTACTAATCAAAAAGGTACCCAAACCAATGGCCAGAATCAGCATCCTTGTTTGATTGTTGGGCCGATATAAATTCAAAAGGCTTTGTCGTGTAGTGAATCCCCATGAGGTAGGGAAATAGCGCTTTATGGTTCGCATAAAAAGGTTTGCCACCCCGCCTAAAAGCGCAAATACAACCAATACCCCCAGCACAAAAAACAAGGCGTACTGTATACTTCCAATCAACCAAAAGGAGAAAGAAAAAACGAATAAAAGAATGCCTAGTGATACGAAAATCTGTGCGGTTCGCGATTTTTTGAATCCATTCTCCTCAACACGTAAGGCACGTAAAGGTGAAACAAAACAGGTAATCAATAAGGGCATCAGGGCGAACAAAACGGACAGTAGTATACCCAAGACCAAACCGGAAAGCAGCGCAGTTGGTACTAGTGAAATCTGAACTTCAAATGGTAAAAGTCCTTGCAACAACAATGGAAAGGATTGTTGAAGCAATAAACCTCCTAGAACGCCAAAAATACCACCCAATAACCCCATGCCGGCCATTTGTAGCAGGTAGATTAAAAAGGTTTGCCTCCGCGTGGCGCCAATACATTTTAAAATCGCTACCGAACGCAATTTTTCTTGCACGTATATATGTATGGAGCTGGCAACCCCCATGCAACCCAATAACAGGGCTATGAAGGCGATGAGGTTAAGAAACTTTCCGAAGTTGTCATAACTTCTACCGAGGCGTTCCGCGGTGCTGATATGAGTATCCAAGTCCGCATTCTCCACATCTAGTTGCGGGTCAACTTGCTTGTCTAATGCCACTAAATCTTGCTCAGGTTTGGCGACAAAATAAAAATCATATCCCACCCGACTACCCACTTGAACCAATCCGGTCGCATCTACTGCATCGTATGGGATTATGACAGGCGGAGCAATGGAAGTTCCAATGCTAGACGTTCCAGGTGCTGAAATCAAAGCGCCCAGAATTGCGAATACAGAATTTCCCAGTTTGACGGAATCTCCTGGTTTCAGGGCATATTGAAGCATAAGGGTAGCATCTACCAAGTCTCCTTCTTTGTTTTGATATTGCTCAGCTGCCGATTCAGGTTGGGTTTCCAATTCCCCATAAAAGGGATATGCCCCTTCAATCCCTCGAACCCCTACTAATTTTGAATCTCCGCTATTAGTGATAAGCGCCATCGATGTTAAACCGTTAGCACGTCCGTCCGCTCCCCCAAGCTAATCGATAATGGACATGACCTTCTCATTGGGTGGTTGGTCACTATCAATTACAAAATCGGCACCCATCAAGGCCTTCGATTGAATGGCGATGTTCTCCTTCAAATTTTTACTGAAAGATTGGATGGATACCACCGCAGATATACCTAAAATGATGGAAGCCATAAACAGCAGTAAACGACTAAAACTCGCCTTGCTATCACGCCAAGCCATTTTAAAAAGCCATTTCCACCCGGCATGGGATTTTATACTTTGGGAATGTTTCACGATTCTATCAAAACTTCGTTGGAAACTATTTTTCCACCCCGTAACTGCAACAGGTGGTCGCACTTTTTGGCCAGCTCCAAATCATGGGAAACGATGACCAAAGTGGTACCAGCTTCCTGGTTGAGCTCAAACAACAATTGCACCACGCGATCACCCGTATCTTGATCTAGATTTCCTGTGGGTTCATCTGCGAACAAGATAGAGGGGCTATTTGAGAAGGCACGGGCCAATGCAACACGCTGTTGCTCTCCTCCGGAAAGTTGTGAGGGATAATGATGCCAACGATCTCCTAAACCTACCTTTCCCAAAAGTTCTTTTCCCGTATTGGTCGCGTTTTTTATCCCCTGAAGTTCTAGCGGAACCACCACATTTTCAAGGGCCGTTAGGGTAGGCAACAATTGAAAATTCTGGAAAATGAAACCTACGTTTTCGTTTCGTAACAACGCCCGTTCATCTTCATTTAGCGCACCCAGTTCTGAACCACATAAGGTTACGGACCCAGTATCAGAACGGTCCAATCCGGCACATAACCCCAACAATGTTGTTTTTCCACTCCCGGAAGGGCCAATGATAGCGAAGGTGTCTCCTGTATTGATGCTAAAACTGATATCGTCCAACACGGTTAATGATTTCGAACCGCTGACATAGGTCTTCCCAAGATGCTCAACGTTTAATATCTTTGACATAGCACAGTTGCTTCTTTTTAATTGGACAGGAAAATAGGTAAATGATTTTGTTCTAAGGCTTTTTACACCATGCATCACCTCTTAAAGTTTCGTTATTTTTTTCTTTTCATCTGCTTGATTTCTTGTCGTGAGGGTTCCAAAACCACCTCAGAAGTTACCAAAGAGCAAGATGTGATGGAGAACCCTGTTGAAGAAGTTACCTCAGAAAAAATAATCCTATTCTTCGGCGATAGTCTTACCGCCGGCTATGGTTTGGAACTTGAAGAGGCATTTCCCGCGCTGGTACAAAAGCGTTTGGATTCGTTAGACTTTAAGTATACCGTAATCAACTCTGGACTTAGTGGCGAGACTACCTCGGGAGGTCGGAATCGTTTGAATTGGGTATTGAAACAAAAGGTGGATGTTTTTGTTTTGGAATTGGGCGCCAATGATGGACTTCGCGGCATTCCGTTGGTGGAAACCCGTAAAAACTTACAGGCCATAATCAATCTCGTTAAAGAAAAAAACAAGGATACTCAAATTGTATTGGCTGGGATGCAAATTCCACCCAATATGGGTCCAGAATACACCACTGAGTTTCGCAAGATTTTTCCAGAATTAGCCACTGAAAATGAGATTGCGCTGATTCCTTTTTTACTGGAAGGTGTAGCAGGTATTCCCAACTTAAATTTAGAAGATGGCATTCATCCAAACACCGAGGGCCATCAAATCGTTTTGGAAAATGTTTGGGCTGTTTTGGAAACGGTGGTAGACTAGTCAATTTTTTTGGATTCTATCAACGTGTAAAAGCACATACTCCCGTGCATGACCCTTGTACACAAATAATTGACCCTTTTCGTCAAGAGCCAAAACCGCTTTCTTCCCAATTTTGTTTTCGTTAATCAATTAATAATAAAGCACAATGAAGACAAAACGTATGATTTTAATTGCGGCATTCATATTTAGCGGTTTTACCATGGCCAAAGCCCAAAAAACAGATGCGATTATAACCAAAACCCAGATTATCAATGCTTCTGCGGATGAAGTTTGGGAAAGGTTACGAAAATTGGATAAAGTTGAAGAGTTAACACCGGACTTTATTGGAGATTCTTGGGTGACAGGACCCATTGGCGTGGGGGCGAAGCGAAGTTGCTCTGCTCCCGGGCAAACTAGAAAAACAGCGGACAATCCTGCCTTTACAGAAACGATTTTGGCTTACGATGATGACAAACGTTTTTACTCCTACGCCGTTTCGGGGGTACCAGCAAAAAACATGGTGAATTCTTTCAAGGTGGTTGACCTTGGCTATCAAAAATGTATGGTAGTGTGGAGTTCAAGTGGTTGGACCTTCGTGGAAAATCCTCAAATGAACAAAGAACAATTTATCGGTTTTTTGGATACCGTATCCAATCAGATGATGGCTCGACTCTACGAATTGCATAATGCGAAGTCTTAATCATCTGCCAAAGTAATCAAGAGCACCTCGATGTAAAGGTGCTCTTGACTTTAATATCTTTAAAGCATGAATCGAAAGATTTTCACAATACTTTTTTATTCGTTTTGTCTATTCGTTACAGACAGCTTGGCACAACAACTGGTGGTGGATAGTAAAATCTTGAACACGAAAACCGAAATTGAAATTTTCCAGCTGGGTGATTTGGACGGAATTGAATCCGTAATTTATTTTACTGATGGGGAAAAACTATTACAAGCTGGAATAAAGAAAAGATTAGCTGCCCTTTTTAAGGCAGGGAAGATTCCTCCGGCGTATGTAGTGTTCGTGAGCGCAGTGGATTTGAATGACGGCGTTGACAGACGCAACACCTACTTTTTTTGCAATCCCGATTACTTGGATTTCTTTGAAAATGAGCTGCTGCCGCAAGCGGAGAGAACGATTGGAAAAGCATTTACCCCAAACGAAAGAGGCTTGGTTGGAATATCTTTTGGCGGGTTGAATGCCGCTTGGTTTTCGGCAAAATCCAATTCCTTTATAAAATATGCGCTCCTCTCTCCGGTCACATATCCTTGTAAAAAGGTAATCGAGGAAATTACTTTTTCAAAAAACGAGGACCTGAAATTATTTATATCCACAGGAAAAAATGATGCAGAACATTACGTCAGGGCGTTGGTGAATATTTATGAAACAAAGGGTTATGAGATTCAGTCCATCAGTACCCAGGGAGGACATGATTTCGATAATTGGGCCAGTCAGTTGGAACTTATTTTTAATTTTCTGTTCGGTTAAGGATGATTTTGTCATATGATTCATATCAATTAAAAGAGGCGAAGGTTTTTGAAAAGGTAGTGTTCCGGCCACCTTACAAACCCGCAGTTACTTTTGAAAAAGAAGCTTGTTTCATTTACTCCATAGTGGGAGAGGGAATGCTTTATGGCGGGCTAGAACAGGGAGCGGTAACTTCCAAAGAAAGTATTTTGATGAAGTGCGGTTCGTTCGTTAACCATTGGAAAAGCGCAGGAGAAAATGAATTTTGTGAAATCATTGCAATACATGTCCATCCCGGGATTTTAGACTTCATTTATGAGAACAATCTCCCTGATTTTTTGAAGAACGAAAATGTTGCGAGTACCCAAGTATTTACAAAGATTCCGCAAAGGACCGTTATTGATGAATACATTAAAGGGCTTTTGTTCTACTTTGAAAACCCAGATTTAATCAATGACCATTTGATTGTTCTGAAACTCAAGGAACTGATTTTGCTATTGTACAACATTGATTACCCTGGTATTCGTGATTTGCTCAAAAGTCTTTTCGACCCAGTGGTATTGCATTTTAAGACCGTCATCCAGTCTCAATTGTATCAAGAGTTGGAAATAAAAGATTACGCTGACTTGACCAATATGAGCATTTCCACCTTTAAGCGCAGGTTTAAGAATGTGTTTGAAGATACCCCTGCGCACTACATAATCAACAAACGGTTAGAGAAGGCCGCCGAATTACTTCGGTTCACCGATAAGCGTGTAACCGATGTTTGTTTTGAATGCGGCTTTGGCAGTTTGAGTACTTTTTCCAAATCCTTCTCAAAAAAATACCAAGTTGCTCCTTCGGAATACAAAAGAAAGCTTTCAGCTGATTGATTCCCTTAGCCTTTCACGGTGTACCCCCGAGTTCAAGGAGCATTTCTTTTGCACTTTTACCTACGGTTCCATCGGCACCCAAGGTTATGGTTTTATTCAGGAATTCTTTCGCTTTCTGTTCCTCCCCTAAATTAAGGTGGCCCATGGCTAAGTTTTTCCATGCCTTTGGGGAAGAAGGGAAAAGTTCGGTAACAAAAGACAGTACGCCAACGCCAACTTGAATGCCTTCTTTGGTTCCGCTCTTTGCAAGAAGCAAACCAGCTTTGCTGATTTCCGTTTCGAAATCGAAAAAAGCATACTTAGGGTCTTTTATCATTTTCGGAACCTCTCTAGTTAATTCTTCCAGATTTCCGTTAACAAAGCCGTCAGTGATATACCGCATGGGGTTGGGTATAAAGCTGTCGTCAGCAAAAGTTAAAGCGGCGTCAAGTACTGGGTCTTGATTCGTCGCGTACTCCTCAAAACTTATATCCACTGGTAGGGAAGGGGCAAGCCATTCTGCATTTTGCCAGGCAGGTTTGTCTTGCCACCAGGCATACGACAAATACAAAGCTATTTTACTGTTGGGCATGTTTGTAATACGGATATCCCCATAAAAGTTCACATTTTCTGCGGTAGGTTCTCCTACAAAAATCACATTGGTGTAGTTGTCCAATTCGTTAACGAGATTTTGGCAGGCGGAAAAAGTGCGTCGGCCAAGTATCACGAAAAAGTTCCCCACCTGATTGATGCTTTTGTTTTCCATGATTTTTGTGATGAATGTTCTGTTTTTAAAGTTGTTTCCACCGCCATTCAAACGAACATCCAAAACCAATTTTTCAACCGAATTGTTTTCGATAAAATCGAAAAGTCGCCCATAAAACGAGGCCATTTTTTCTGAGGGGTCGTCCTCTATTTGACTTAGTCTGACGTAAACCGTTTTCGATTCTGATAAGTACTCAAAAAAGTACATCTTTTCGAGGTGTTTCAGATAAAGTGGGGTGGTATTTGTCTGTCTAGCCTCTAACCAGTTTTCATTTTCAAATACATATCCATAATGGTTGGGAATCCTTTCATTTTCGGGTGAGACTGTAAAGAGAGTTTCAAAAGTTTTTCCATCTTTTTCCAGCGTAAACGTAACGGAGCGTTCGAGTTTGTCGGTAATGCCTTGTGCGTGAAGTACCTCGGGGATGGTCAAGAAGTTTATGCCATGTGCTTTAAAAAATTGGGAATTTTCGGCACTGACCACCGGATAAACTTTTTGTAAGGCTTCAGCAATAGGAATACCATTAACTTTCAAAACCTTGGCACCTAGCGTTTTCGGGTATGCTTTATGAACACCTTGCACGTAAATTCCATCAGAGAATTGGTAGAGGTTAAAAGGTAGGGAATGAAACGCATAAGACGCTTGGTCAAAAGCAACTCCCATATGGCCATACTGGAATAGCGCTATGATGCGCCGCATCCCAACAATGATTTCGTGAGGGGCTAGTTTTGGGATGTCTTTATAAAGCGCTTCAACTTCAATATCAAAAATTTCCTTTGTGGTTTTCACGAACAGGAAAGGATAGTCCGTATGAATGGTTTTTTGTAGAAACCGAAGGTCCTCTTGCCATTGTTCGCTGGTTAAGGTCTGCTGCGCACGTATGGGCGAAAAACATAGAAAGAGTAATAGTATAATTGCTTTTTTCATGATTTGTAGTTTAGTCGTTTGTACTCGCAAAGCTGTAAGCCATGATGTTTGGAATCTGTCGGTGGACTTTACTTTTTGAGTTGGCCTTCATGATTTACGCTAAAATCCAATCCTGGAATTCGGGAGGGAAGCGAGACAAAATTTCATCAAGGTCAGTCTTCAATTTTAAAGGTATCCCGCTCGCAGGGTCATTAAATGGACTATGCTAGCATGGAATTACAAGTCAAAAAAAAGTGCTAAAACAGTACTATTCAAAAAAGAGTGACTGGTAGGTATACTTGGTGATGAACTGGTATGTTTTGGGACGAATCCGTAAAAATTTGGGCTAAACGCGTAAGGCCGATTTGATGGATTTGTAGTAGGTATTTGATAGCGGAATGTCGGTTTCAGTGGGGTGGAAGTAAATTTTTGCGTTTTGTGAATTCCCTTTTATGCTTTTGATGTTGGATGTATTGACGAGATACGACCGATGGCAGCGCATTAAAAAAGGCGCTTGTTCGTGAATGACCGTTAGCGTATTTCGAAAGGTTTCATGTTCTACTCCGTTTTCAGTTGTAAAGAATATTTCCACATAGTTTTCAGAAGATTTCACAAACAAGATTTGGTTCTGGGGTAAGACGACTTGCTCACCCTTATTCAATCCAGAAAAAGAAATTTTTGACACCGATTCAGGGTCTACAATGGTCCCAAATCGATTTCTAAAAAACAGATAAAAAGGAAGTATGGCTAGCATGATGGGCACCAACGATTTCCCAAAAAACCAAAGCCCATGGTTGAGGTATTCTTGGAATCCGTAGTCTGGTTGAAGGAAAAGTTCGTTGAGAAAAACCTGATTGTAAAAGTGGATGGGCACAAAACCCAACAGCACAAGAGTTATAAAGGCTATCGCCTCATGGGTGACCGTCCAACTTTTTTTCGTGGAACGGTACCAAATGTTTTCCAAACGCCCGGTAAGCAAATAAAAAACCGAAAACAACAACCCAAAACCAACGAACACCCAATTCTTGTAATCCGATTGGAATCTGTCTGTGTCAAATGGGCCTAAAAAAATCAAAATAAGCGAGAGTAAGGCGCCCAAAAGAAGCGCAATCTTTACTTGGTCTTTCAGATTGGCTGTAAACGGAATGGATTTTTTCAAGAAATCAAGCATGCATCCCTATTTCAATGCAACCATTAGACAGCGCTTTAGACATTTGTTTTCGTTCCACACGAAACATGAATATAACGCTTTATGTAAAAAAGTGCTGTGGTTTGGATTACAAACCTTCTGATATCATTTTCCGTCAAGGTCAACTTTACGGAGGGTTTGCAAGAACAATTCCCGGTATGAATTACTTATCGGAATTTCTTGGTGGTTTTTAAGAATCAAGGCTTGAGAAGAATAAGATGCTACAAATAAGGGATTTACAATGTAAGAACGATGGGTTCGAAGCAGACCGTATTTTTTGAGTTCTTGTTCGGCGGTTTTCATACGTTGAAAGCACATATGGTTTTTTCCTTGTGTGAAGTATTTCACATATTCCCCATGTGCTTCGAGGTAGATGAGGTCCTGTGGTAAAATGCGAACCGTTTTTCCTTCACTTCGTATTACGATGGGCTGTTCTATTTTTTTGGCAGAAACCGCCATCAAATCCTTGTATTCGTCCCGCGCTGCAAGTCCCCACTCATATATGGAATAGCTATAGCCGAAAAAAATAAAAGCAGCAGAGGTAAAGAAAAGATAAAATCCAACCCGGTCCGGATGATGGAATACAGTCCACTCTGGTAGTTTGTATTGCAAGATGAACAAGACAATCAAGTATCGCAATACGGTAAATACAATGGTAATGCCCCAAAAGATTAATCGCGGAAACTTCTTTTGTCTACCCAGCCATAGATATCCAATCAAGACCATGCCAACCACTTGGCAAGTCAGGAGCAAAGCCATGTAAAAAGCGGGAAAAGTTCGGAAAAACTCAGTGTAGTAGTTCCAAGAGGCCAGTAGTAGCAGCGTACCCCAAAAGAGCACTTTTTTCAAAATGCTATCCAAGCGAAACCATTTCATTGAAAATCCAGCCAATTTCATTGAAAATAGAATTTTGGCGACACTAAGGGCACAAAATCTGCTGTTCTTTGATGCATATAAAAGTAATCCTTTAATCAAAGATTTACCGTTTAAACAACTTGATTATGAAAAGAATAGCCGTTTTAACTTGCATTGGTTTGATGAGTTTGGCCACGATGGCACAGTCTACAACCTTTAAAGGAAGTATCGTTCTAGAAGATGAAGTACCAGACGTTGTTTTGAGTGCCCAAAAGTCCAACTTTGGCGATAAAAAAGTCGTGCGTTGGAAAAAACAAACCTCCACTGGAAGAAAAGGGAACAGTTTTACCCGTTACGTTTCCGTGATGAAAGAGGGGAAGCGACCGTTGAGCAATGCTCGGTATTCGCCAGAAGGTGAAATACTGTACTATGCAGAGTATTATGGTTCTAAAACCATTCCTACGCTATTGGCACGCGATTTGAACAGTAACTTTTCGAGTTATAGAATCACTGGAGGTACTCACATTAAATTATACAAGACCAAAAAAGAATACTACCGGGTTCGCTTAAAAAAAGGAAGTATGGTTACCTACGTTTACTATGACAAAAATGGGAATCAGGTAGACCGAAACCAATTGCCCTCTGATGCGGATTTTCAATAATTTTTTGGATATCCTCAACACACGATTAAACGCTTTAGGAATTTACAAGTCAAAATGTTGAACCAATTATCCAACGATTTCGCTTTGTGATGTATTTAACCCATAGTGAAATACGTTATCATATTGAATGATGTCTCTACAAAACCTTCCATATGCTAAGTTTGGTCTTTCTGAAAGCGAAGCCATAGCGCATGCCGTCTCGAAACTTACCTTCGGCGCAACCGAAGATTTAATCCAGAAGGTACAGGCGGAAGGTTTGGAACAGTGGTTGGAAAGTCAATTGTCTGAACCAACTTCACAACATTTTGAAAATGAAGTAGCGAAGCGTTTTCCGATAACTAAACTCTCGGTAAAGGAGATTGCGGAAACCTATCCCAGTCCAGCAATTTCGTTGATTCTGATGGGAATCAAATTCCGAAAGGACAAACAATTCAAAAAGGAATTGGAGGAAAAACTGGAGGTCAATGATATGCTGGCGGCTATCAATATTTCTGTGGCCCAAGTGGATAGACGTGCGCTTTATGAACTGGAAGGGGGGGCATTCCTGAAGAAGTATTTCGATAAATTGGAGTTTGGAAACTTCATGGAACTTATGTACCAGTTACGTGCCCAAAAACTCTATCGAGCGGTGTATAGTCCATATCAAATTCAAGAAACGCTTGCCGATTTTTGGTTCAATCACCTGAATGTCTCCACCACGCGGGTGAACGACACTGCACCCTATGTGCTATCGTACGATAGGGATGTGATTCGAGCAAATGTTTTGGGGCATTTTCCTAAAATGTTGAAAGCTAGCGCACACCATCCGGCGATGTTGATTTATCTGGATAACAATCATTCCAATGCCGCAGAGAATGCCCAAACCTTGGACAAGCGTAAGCCGCCGTCCAAAAAGCTATTGGAATCGGAATTCCGACAGTTTTTGCAAATGCCCGGTATCAACGAAAACTACGCTCGTGAACTTCTGGAACTGCATACGTTAGGTGTGGATGGCGGATATACCCAAAACGATGTTGAGGAATTATCTAGAATCCTAAGTGGTTGGAAGGTGAATCCTTTATTGATAAAGTTCCATTGGTTGCTTACTTTTTTCATCAAACAGGGCATCAAAAAGAACAAGAAGTCCTTTTTAAAAGAGGCTTTCTTTTTTGACAGTACCCATCACGATGCCGGTACCAAAACCTTTTTGGGAAGACGCTTTATGCAAAGAGGCGGATACCAACAGGGCGTTGAAGCAATAGAAACCTTGGCGGCCCATCCGGCTACGGCAAACTTTATCAGCACAAAATTGGTGAAGCGTTTTGTGAGCGACGATGCGCCAAAATCCTTGGTGGATATCGTGGCAAAAGCGTATACCGATAGTGCGGGCCATATCCCTTCCATGATGCTGGCGATGCTGCAAACCGAAGAATTTTGGAACCCAAAACATCGTTTGTCCAAAGTAAAAACCCCTTTCGAATATGTTGCTTCTGCGTTCAGGAGTAGCGAAGCGCAGATGGACTCGGAACAACAAGCTTTGCGATGGATTGTCCGAATGGGTGAACCCATATATGGGTATCAGGTGCCCACGGGCTTTCCCGACAACCAAACCTACTGGACGAGCGGCACGGGCCTTATTAATAGATTGAAGTTTGCCAACGCCCTTACCGAGAATAAAATTGCTGGGATACGTGTACCCGATGAATTCCGTACGAATAGCTGGAAACAAGAACTGAGTAGCCCAAAGTTTCAAAAACAATAACCATGTGTGAAACGGAAAAAAATACCCACTGGAGTCGTCGAAGTTTTGTAAAAACAAGCGGACTTTCCCTTTTCGCCACAACCTTGGGAGGCATACCGAGTTTTGTGGCTCAAGCGGCTACAGCTGTAATGGAGCCCAGACCTTTTCAACGAAAAAAGGTATTGGTTTGTGTGTTCCAACGGGGTGCTATGGATGGCATTAGCGCCGTACAGCCCATTGATAACGCGTTCCTCAAAAAACATCGTCCCAATCTGGTTTTTTCTGCAACAGGCGCTTCAGACCAAAAATTATTGGACCTTGATGGTGCTTTTGGATTGCACCCAGAACTGGCTCCTTTGGCACCCTATTTCGAAAACAAGACCTTGGCCATTTTGCATGGTGTAGGTTCTCCAGTACCCAACCGGTCACATTTTGATGCACAAGATTTTATGGAAAGTGGTACGCCGGGGGTTAAGGGAACCCAATCCGGTTGGTTGAACCGCGCCGTAGGCGCAATGGGCCATGACCCGACCCCTTTTCAAGCAGTATCGTTTACGCCCACCTCCCCGAGGTCTTTTTATGGCCAGCATGCCAATATTGTAGTTCAAAACCTTTCGGATTTGAGTTTTTCCCCTGAAGAACTTCAGGAATTACAACAACTGAAAGCCTTGTACCAAAATGAATCTATGGCGGCGTTGAGCAATGCAGGTTTATACAATATTGAGGCTGCCGAAATGATGGCGTCGTTAGATGTGCTAAACCAGCCGGTAAATCCTAATTCAAATTACCCTGCTTCACCCTTGGGTCTCGGTATGAAACAAACGGCAAAACTTATTAAGTCCAATGCCGGGTTGGAAATAGCATTTGTAGAAAGCAATGGCTGGGACACGCATAGCCGGCAAAACGTGAACTACGGTGGGTTCACGCTGCGCGCTAGAGATTTGGCACAATCCATTGCAGCCTTTTGGGAAGATTTGGGCACCCTGCAAGATGATGTGGTACTCATGACCATGACCGAGTTCGGTCGTACCGTATTGGAAAACGGTTCCTTTGGCACCGACCATGGGCGTGCTTCCTGCAGTTTTATTTTGGGCAATAAGGTCAAAGGAGGAAAAATATACGGCAACGTTCCAGAATTAGCCTTGGAAAATTTAGAAGACAGCCGTGATTTACCTGTGACCACCGATATCAGCTCGTATTTTGCAACTGTGGCTTCAGAACATATGAACATCAAAGACAAATCAACCTAGTTCCCGGGAAGGGAAGGACAGGTATTGGATTTGTTTCGGTAGTCATTCAATAAGATTTAGAGTTCTATCCTGAAAAATTATGAGCAGCCGCAAGATTGTATCTTGTGGCGTTATCAAATCTTCTGGTACCAGGAGATTGAATTACCCGTTACCGCAGGATTGCATCTTGTGGCATTGCATAATTCTTAACCCAAAAAACCGATTTCATCGATTTCCAAAACAGCAGGTTTACCTGAAAAATTAGCCGCACTACTATATTTCCAATCTTCAGGTGATTCCACAAAACCGCTTTTAACAGGATTGTTATGAATGTACTTTAACTTTTGCCGAATTACAGCTGTG
>ERZ1740062.745-NODE-745-length-15191-cov-4.050476_pt1 | contig 15191 bp, 11 predicted proteins | sample MGYA00581741_ERZ1740062 | MGnify/ENA primary metagenome ERZ1740062 (study PRJEB43018, sample SAMN04849747) | marine metagenome | isolation source: floating plastic debris | place: Pacific Ocean | collected 2008-09-01 | study: EMG produced TPA metagenomics assembly...
GCATTTGCCGTTCATTTCTCACCAACAAAGCACCGGCAAACCCCAAAGAATTAACCGAAATTGAATCAAAATTTTCTTGAGAACGCGGTACAATAAACATCCATTCTCTTGTAGCTAAAAAGTTGTATGCCAATAAAGAATTAGTTTGGGTATCTTCAGTTAATAAATCAACAGCTTTGAGTAGTTTATAGTAAGCTTCAAGAGTAATTTGAGCAACTTGATTTGGAGAATTAATTAAGTCAGCATCAAACCGATAAAAGGCATGTACAAAAGGCAAATCGGGTATTATTCCTAGATTATCTTCAAATACAGCAGAAGCGAATAAAGGTGCAATGGGGATAGATTCCTTTTGATTCGGTGCTAGTGGTGTGGGAACAAGTTGTAAATGCTTGTGTCGTTGAGAAGCACCAGCTATTTTACCGCCATTGTAGAATGCTAAACCGTCAATTTCTGCCAAACACGCCCACATGGCTTGAAAATCTTGATAATTAAGCAAATTTTCCTGTTCCTCAAATTTGCGAGTTACGATTAACAAGTGATTATCGACAACATTAAATTTATTCAACAAACATAAATGCGTCGGAGAAATATCCGCAACAAACAAATCTTCTTCATAGGGAAGAAACGGATTGAAATTTTTTCCTTTTTTCGCCGCTTTATCCTGTTTCTTTTTCGCTTCATCTTTGCGGCTTAAATTCGATAAAATTCTGACTAAGAAATTGATTCCATTATCTTCTACAAATTCATAATCGGTAGGTATAGACTGCAAAGCTCCACATTCAAGCCCGTGTTGGGTTTGTTGTTTAATCCTCATCCATAGGGTACCAGCTTCTAATAATATTTCTTGATGACTTGATTTGATATCTGACATATTTTTATTAATCAAAAATTAACTACAAAGATTATTTTATTTTAACTTTTCAACCTAAAAATTGACTGCAAGAAAATCCTCCATCAAATTAAATATGGCGAATTTAAAATTAGATGTTTGTGAGATAACATTCAATTTTTGCGTAATCATCTACAATACGCTTGTTTTAACTTCTAGTGTCAAAGCGATAATAAACGTATCAGTAATGAAAAATCAACTATTAATACCCAGTGGAATTTTAATTGGAATTTTATCAATAACAGGTTGTAGAGAAAATAGTACTAATTCTGCCAGTATATCTCCCGTTGAAACATCAAACCCAACCGCTACAGCAACTCCAATTTCTCAAGCTTCTCCAATCGCAGCAGAAAATTCTCCCACTACTCCACCAGAGAAAACAGCGTCTCAGAAATTAGCTCCCGGTACCTATTGCTATACTGCAAAAACAGAAATCATTGATGCAGATGCAGAAATAATTATTAATCCAAAAAATCAAGTCAGCGGTACAGTTGAAGCAACAATTCATAACGAATCTGTGGGTTATTATACTTCTTATAATCAAACTTTGAAAGGAACATTAGCTGGTAATAAAGCAAAGTTGAATATCGTGACGAAAATTGAATACGATACTCAAAATGCCCAAGAAACTTGGACAATTACAGAATCATCTTTAAATACACAGAGACAAGCTTTTAAAAGAGTTGATTGTCAAACTTTAAGAAATGATGATTCTGCCAACAATGACAATCCTGCTATCAAACCAGTAAGAGTAAATTTCGATAGAGGTAGCACTTCTACCATAATTAAAAATGCCGTAGTTAGAGGAACTCGCGATACTTATCTACTAGGTGCAAAAAAAGGACAGCAGATGAATTTAACAATTACTTCTTTGGAAAATAATGCTGTATTTGACGTTGTTTCTCCCAATGGTAAAACTTTAAAGCAGGAAGTAGAAAATTGGAGTGGAAAACTTCCTGCAAATGGAGATTATCAAATTGTGGTAGGGGGAACTCGCGGTAATGCTAGTTATGAATTAAACGTGGAGATTAAATAATATTTGCAAATTGTAATTTGTAGGGTGCATTTTAACTCCCTTAAATATAAAAAGACGTTGCACTGCAACGTCTCTACATAATTATCTGAAATAAACTAAATCAAGAAATGAATGGAAAAAATAGATTTTAGATTTCTAAAATCCAGAATCTAAAATCTCATCACTTATACCGAATAGATTCGTAAATCCCTAAATAATCACTCCCCGGATTATTCCACGAATAGTCATACTCCATACCTTGCTTAGTCAACATCCGATATTCATCTCTATCGTTATGCCACAACCACAAAGCACGCTCCATGGCAAACTCTACAGCATGATAATCAGTATCGTTAAACACGTAACCGTTACGCTTCTCTAGCGGCTTAGCTGAATCATAATCCCTGTCAAATATGGTATTTACCAATCCACCAACTGCCCGCACAATCGGTACAGTGCCATATTTTAAACCAATCATCTGCGTAAGTCCGCAGGGTTCGTAGTTGCTGGGAACCACAATCATATCTGCTCCCGCATAAATTAGGTGTGCTAATTCTTCATTAAAAGCAAGTTCTAAATGAACGTCGGGATTATGATTTAAGTAGTTTTTCTCATGCAGGAATTGAGCGTTAATATCAGCACCAGTCGCCGATCCCAACAACACAAATTGTGCATCTTTACCTAATGCATGATAAATCGCATGATGCACCAAATGAACGCCTTTCTGGGCATCCAATCGACCAATATAAGCCACAATTGGTTTATCAACTTCCCGCAGCAGCAGCCTTTCTCTTAATGCTTTTTTATTTTTAGTTTTTGCATCGATGTTATCTATATTATAATTCTCCGCAATATAACGGTCAGTTTCGGGATTCCAAAAGTTATTATCTATGCCGTTAAGTATGCCGCTAAACTTGTTTTGATGTAAATCTAAAGTATGACTCAAACCGCAACCAACATCCGTATGATGTGCTTCCCAAGCATGATGGGGAGACACCGTATTCACCGCGTTTGAATAAACAATTCCTCCCTTCATAAAATTGATTGCAAAGGGATTGAAATTATCCCGCAATTTATCGTATTGAAAGTAATAAGGTTCGCGATTTAAACCCGTTGCGTGGAGTATTTCCGCACCGCCCATTCCTTGATGTTTAAAATTATGAATGGTGTAACAAACCCGCTGATTACCCATTCCATAATATTTGTACATTTCATACAGCATCACCGGCACTAAACCAGTTTGCCAGTCATGACAATGAATTACATCAGGGCGCTTGTTGCTTTGCAATAAAAATTCCAATGCTGCCTTACTGAAAAACGCAAAGCGCATGTTGTCATCATCGCAACCGTAATAGCAACCGCGATTGAAGAAATTATCTTGAGAATGGGGCTCAATAAAAAAACAAACTCGCCCATGCACCCAACCGCAATAAACCGAACAATGTACCGCACCACCATACCAGGGTACCGATAACTCCTTATAAGCATCATGGAGTCCCCAAATATGGTCGTATCGCATACAATCGTACTTGGGCAGAATTAACTCTACACAATTCCCCCGGCTTTCTAATTCCGTACTGAGTCCATAAACAACATCCCCCAAACCTCCAGCTTTAATTACAGGAGCGCATTCCGAGGCAATTTGTACAACGTACATCCCTACTCCTTGCTTAACCCGCTTCACAAAAATTTACTGTATTCTGTTTTCAATCAATACAGGAAATTTACTTGACACGCAAGAGAGTACAAAAATTCTAATCAGAATCTCTCGAATATATTGAAAAAGTTGAGTCCCCCAGTCAGTCAAGATGAAAGTTATTTTTCTCTACTCGCAACTCAACATTTACTACTCGCTTTCAAGCTAGAGAGATTTACTTAGCCTAAGCAAAATGTATAGCCTATTATAATAACTCGGTAAGCATATTTTATACATTTATCTTGTAGTATTCATTTGAAAAAATATTTATAAATCTTTTACATCTCAAGGAATATGTCTTAAGATAGGTTACAAGATACTTGAATCGAGTTCTGTTTAGCTCACACTATTATCTTTAACTTGTATGGAGAGTAAGCTTCAAGAACTAGTTGGTCAACCAAACGTTTGGCTCTTAGTCAAAAGTAGTAATGGCTGGCTAAAAAATGTAGATATTTTAGATGTCAACTCTGATACCGTAACTTTCCGTTATGAATCAGAATCCGAAGTGGATAAAAAAGTTTGGGAAAAGACAACTCGAATTGACAACATCGCAGAAATAGAAATTCGTTTAATGGCAATGCCAAAAGACAACAAAAAAATACAAGGTTTGCGAAAAAAGTTTTCTAAGCTGTTAGAAGAAGAAGTAGAAGAATCGCAAGAGCCACAGGAATAATTAGTATTTTTTTATCAAATAACTAATGTAGAGATGTAACATTGTTACGTCTCTTTTTGCTGGGTAATAAATTACTATTTTCCCGCTATTAAAATAAATACCATTTCATTTCGCTCAGAATGACAAATTATACTCATTAATGACGCATCCTTATATCCTCTGAAGCTGATGTGCAACGTTTATTGTATAAGCCAAGAAAGTAAAGTAATTGTAGTGCAGGCATTTTGCCCGCATGTTGTATAAAAATTAGAGGCGGATTCAGCTTACTTAATAAAAACAAACCTACAATTTTCCTTACAGCACTTTGCAGATGAATCACAAAACAACTACCAAGGTAGACGGCTACCATCCCAAGAGAAAAACTCGCCGCTATCTTCTGCTTTTAAGTTTGCGATAACATTCAATAATTGCTTAACAGTGCGTTCGACGGGGAATAACTTTTCTGGGGGTATGTTGCGTTGAAAAGGTTGAGAAAGATTGGTATCGGTAGTGCCTGGATGTAAAGTTACTACGATAGTTTTGGGGCATCTCCGGCTATATTCGATTGCTGTAGTTCGCATAAACATATTTAGCGCTGCTTTCGATGCTCGATAGCCATACCATCCACCCAAACGGTTATCGCCGATACTCCCTATCTTGGCAGAAATACAAGCAAAAATATTTTTTTCTTTATGTTTAAATAAAGGTTGTAAATGTTTGGCTAATAAAATTCCTCCAATACTATTTACTTGAAAATAACGCATTAAATTGTCTGGATTAATTTGTCGCAGGCTTTTTTCCGGTAGCATTTCGCCTTCATGCAAAATTCCCACACAATTAATGACTAAATGTAGTTTGTCCACTCCGGCACTTATCTTCTCCACAGCAGCGGATATTTCTAATTCTTCGGTAATATCCATAGCGAGACAAACTAATTTTTGAGAATATTCACTTTGAAGTGAAATTAATTCAGTAGCAGAATCAGCATTGCGATAGGTAGCGTAAACTTTGATAATATTACTCTCTTTTAATAAACTTTTGACAAAACCCAAACCAATCCCTTGACTAGCGCCAACAATTAAAGCATTTACGTGAATCACTTCATCTATTACTGACATTCTTTATTTGATTACCAATTACTATTAATCATCTCAAATCAGAGGAGCAAGGATACCTACCCCTCAAAAGTTTATATTATTTTTCCTTCTCATTTCCTCTTCTCCCCTTCAATCTTTCCCCCAACAGCGGAAGCAAAAAGAGAAAACAGATATCACACCCGCAACTTCAATTAATACTTGAAAATGTGTAGGGCTTAAAGCAAAACCCCAGATTGTAATTAAACTTCCGATAATAGCAGCTGATATACGAAGAACTTCTTCTTTGATTTAGACTGCAAACCAAATAATGACAAAGCCAATTATCAGAAATAATAAGTAAATCATTAGATATTAATAAAAAATGAATTATAGTAGCTAAAATTAATCATAATCACAGCCATACTACAGTAATATTGTGAATTTACAACAAAATCTCAATTTTGCATATAACTGCGGGAATTATATATCTATATCAATTTAGGCAGTAGTTTACATAACTGATATCTCTCAAATTCAATGAAGCGAAACCTTTTATTTACAGTAGCATTCGGAATAACTGCTTTACTAGGACTTCCTAGCTGCACTTCTAACAACACTACCCAAGCAGAAGTTACAACTCAACAGAAAATCAAGATAGCTGGTTCGAGTAGTACTTATGCAGCTATGAAAATATTAGCTGATGCTTACACATCTGAAAATCAAAGTGTTAACTTGATTTTTTTACCCAAGGGACAATCTGGAGGTGCTATTGCTGGAGTAACACAAGGATTAGCGGATGTTGCTGGTGTGAGTCGAAAATTCAATGCCAAGGAAAAATATAGTCCTGTAATATACAAAGAGCTTGCGAAAGATGGATTGTTGGTAGCAACTCACCCCAGCGTTAAAGGAGTAAGTAATTTAACAACATCGCAACTCAAAGCAATTTACAGTGGTGCGGTAACAAATTGGCAGCAATTAGGTGGAGAAAATGCAGAAATTGTGGTTTTAGATCGTCCCGAAGACGAATCGGGTAAAAGGCTTTTACGCGAGTACTATTTAGGGAAAGAACTTAAAAACGCACCCAAAGCAGTGATTATGCGTCACGAACCCGATTTAATTAACACCCTACAAAATACTCCTCATAGTATTGGTGCTTTTTCCCTTGCATACGCCATCTCTAATAAATTGCCAGTTAACCGCCTTAGTCTTAATGGTATAGAAGCTACACCAGAAAATATCAAGTCTGGTAAATATAAAATGATACGTGAAATAGGTCTTGTTAAAAAAGAAAAACCTTCCGCGACAACTCAAGAATTCGTAGATTTTGTCTTTAGCCAAAAAGGAAGCAAATTTTTAAATAATTCTGGTTTTGTATCATCAAATTAAAACTAAAAATAAATGTTCAAAAATGCTTATTTAAAACTTCCTTTAAAAACTAAAATTCTTTTACCTTTGCTTTTAGCTTTTATGAGTATCTGGACGGTAGGAACAATTGGTTTCGGCTATTTTTTTACCCAGCGTTTAGAAAAAAAGCTTATCGATGAAACAAAGGGAGTTTCTTCTTTAATTATGGATACTTTAACAAGAGAAAAAGAATCATTATTTCTCAAAGCAAGATGGTTATCTGAGTCGAAAGATATTTCTCGGCTAGTAGTTCAACGAGATAAAGCGGCGTTATTGAGAACTTTATTACCTTTCAAAGAATCTTTACAACTGGATATCATTAAAATTATTGATACAAGAGGCGAAGTACTAACAAAAGCGAATCAGCAAAATATCAATTCAAACGCAATAAATAATCCTGCTATAAATCAAGCGGCTAGCACGGGGATTAATTTATTTGATGTTGCAGCGACGGAAGATAATAGAGCTTCATTGCTTATCGGTTTAACCTCCGTAAAATCAACGCAAAAAATTTTAGGTGGGATAATTGTTGGTACTATTATTGACGATAATGTATTAACCAGCATTCGTTCAAATATCAAACAACACTTAGTTATTTTTAAAAATAATCCTTGGAAGCCACCTCGAACCGAATCGGCACCAGTGCTGGTGAATATAGCCGGAGAAAATTATATTGCTTGTGCTGTAAAATTTGTGGGACTAAATGGTGCATCGAAATTAGTATTACTTAATTCCGTTGTTGATTTAGAAAAAAATCAACAGCAAATGTGGACTAGTATAATTATTTATTCCGTTATTATCGCCGTTTTCTTTAGCTTAATTGTTATTAAAATTACAACTTTACTCACTAACCGCATTACTTATTTAACCGAGGCAACACAAAAAATCGCCAGTGGTGATTTTTCCAGTCAGATTTATGTGAATGGTAATGATGAAATTAGTATTTTAGCTCAAAGCTTTAACTATATGACCGAGCAAATAGCTTTACTACTACAAAAACAGGAAGAAATAAATGAAGAATTAGAAATAAGCAACCAAACTTTAGAGCATAGAGTGGAAATAAGAACTCTAGAGTTAAATGACAAAAATACATCCCTTCAGGAAACTTTGCAAGAATTACAACGCACCCAAGCCCAAGTCATTCAAAGCGAGAAAATGTCTTCTTTAGGGCAAATGGTTGCAGGTGTAGCCCATGAAATTAATAATCCCGTCAGCTTTGTCCATGGTAATCTTGTCCCCGCTTGCGAATATGCTCAAGATTTAATTAAAATTATTGAACTTTATCAAAAATACTATCCCAATCCAACAGAAGAAATTGAAGCGGAAATTGAAGCCGTTGAACTAGAATTTCTTAAGAAAGATTTTGTTAAACTGCTTGATTCGATGCAAAATGGAACTGAAAGAATTAAAAATATAGTTCTATCGCTGCGTAATTTTTCCCGGCTTGATGAGTCTGAATTTAAGCAAGTAGATATCCACGAAGGTATTGATAGTACTCTACTCATTTTACATAATCGTTTGAAATCGAAACCCAGTCATCCCGAAATAGAAATAATTAAACAATATTCCGAATTACCTAAAATTGATTGTTATGCCGGACAATTAAATCAGGTATTTATGAATATTTTAGTTAATGCAATTGATGCCTTAGAAGATGAAATCAAAAAAGATCGAGATTTTAATCCTCAGATTCGCATTTCTACAGAATTATCCAATCAAAATAATAGTATTAAAATTAATATTGCTGATAACGGTTCGGGAATTCCATCAGCAGTTAAGTCAAAATTATTTGACCCTTTCTTCACCACTAAAGACGTTGGTAAAGGTACCGGATTGGGTTTATCTATCAGCTATCAAATTGTAGTAGATAAACATCATGGTAAGTTATCTTGTAATTCTTCACCGGGAGAAGGTACGGAATTTATAATTGAAATTCCTATTAGTCAGGGGTGATTTTATATTATTAAGACTTACGCAAAAGTAACGTGACTACCTCTAAGCCGAGCGCCAACGACGTGATCTAGATTAATTCGCAAAAAAATTAAAATAAATCATGATATTTTATAGAGATTTTTGGGAACTATAGAAATATATTTAATCATTGACAGTTAATCTAACACAATTTCATCATGAAAGAATCAGTTACTCATGAAACTTCCGCAAAAACTATTGATATAGAATTAGAGCGTGATGTATTTCTTCGTACTTTAATTAGAGAACTATCAGGTACTTTAGAGAACGTAGTTGGTTTAGAAGAAGCTTCAGGTTTTATTAGCGTAGTAGGTCAAACTATGGGCAGACAGATAGATGAGAAGTACAAGTCTGCTCTACAAGTAAATAATCTTTCTCGTACACAAGTTTCTTCTGTTTTAATTGATTTGAAAAAACGCATTCAAGGTGATTTTTTCATTATTGAAGAAAGTGAGGAAAAAATAGTTTTTGGTAATCGTGTTTGTCCATTTGCAGAAAAAGTCCTCAATCGCCCTTCAATGTGTATGATGACTTCTAATGTTTTTGGTTCTATTGCCGCTGAAAATTTGGGTTACGCTAAAGTCGAATTACAAGAAACTATTGCAAAAGGTGACTCTGGATGCAGAGTTGTAGTTTATTTAAACCCTACGGAAGAAGCGGAAGATGCTTTTGGGAGAGAATACTTTAAGTAATTAGCTAAATATAAAGTCAAGCATTATATCCTTCGACTTTATTATCTTTTTATTCAGTAAAAGTATGACTTGCTTCCATAAAACTAAATATGAACGGGAACATCCCAATTTTGAAAATTTACCAAAATTTAGGTTGTCATTGCGTTCATCGAAGATATGCCTCCGGCATATGAAGCGTGCGGCTCAGCGGAATGAAGCATATGTCCTACTCTTCGGGAACACCTTATGGTGAACGGACACTCTGAGCCGCACGCTGCGCGTTCAGCTTGCTGACTTGTTAGGGTAACGCAATGACAAAATATATTTTCAAACATTTGGGATGCTCCTATATGAACACTCTAATAAATATCTTGAATTATGTTTAAGAATCCCCATGAATCCCAAATATTTTCTTGAATTTGCAAGAGTTTTTCCCGAACCTTTACTTCTTATAAATACTGAAGGAAAAATTTTGGCGACAAATCAAGCCACAGCAAAAATTCTTGGTTATAGAATAAGTGAATTACGGCATAAAATACTTACAGATTTTGCCATCGAGTCATCAGATAAAGTAATTAACTATCTGCAAGCTTGTTCTAAAAGTCGGCAAATGGTGATTGGTTCCTTGAACTTTTGTCAACAAAATGGATCGAATTTAGTATGCCATTGTGAAGGAGCTGTAATTCAACCATCATCTGCTTCCTCTCCTGCTATAATTCTGATGCGTTTAGAAAATATGGCTTCAGCAAATAATGATTTTACTGTACTTAACGATAAAATCGAAAAATTAATTGAGGAAGTCTCTAAACGTAAACAGGTAGAAAAATATTTACGAAAATCAGAATTAAAATTGCGACAAAAAGCTCAAGATTTAGAACAAAATATTATTGAATTGAACTCTACCCAATCTAAACTAATTCAAAGCGAGAAAATGTCTTCTTTAGGGCAAATGGTTGCAGGTGTAGCTCACGAAATTAATAATCCCGTCAGCTTTGTCCATGGGAATCTTCTCCCCGCTTGCGAATATGCCCAAGAATTAATTAAAATTATTGAACTTTATCAAAAATACTATCCCAATCCAACAGAAGAAATTGAAGCGGAAATTGAAGCCGTTGAACTAGAATTTCTTAAGAAAGATTTTGTTAAACTGCTTGATTCGATGCAAAATGGAACTGAAAGAATTAAAAATATAGTTCTATCGCTGCGTAATTTTTCCCGGCTTGATGAGTCTGAATTTAAGCAAGTAGATATCCACGAAGGTATTGATAGTACTCTACTCATTTTACATAATCGTTTGAAATCGAAACCCAGTCATCCCGAAATAGAAATAATTAAACAATATTCCGAATTACCTAAAATTGATTGTTATGCCGGACAATTAAATCAGGTATTTATGAATATTTTAGTTAATGCAATTGATGCCTTAGAAGATGAAATCAAAAAAGATCGAGATTTTAATCCTCAGATTCGCATTTCTACAGAATTATCCAATCAAAATAATAGTATTAAAATTAATATTGCTGATAACGGTTCGGGAATTCCATCAGCAGTTAAGTCAAAATTATTTGACCCTTTCTTCACCACTAAAGACGTTGGTAAAGGTACCGGATTGGGTTTATCTATCAGCTATCAAATTGTAGTAGATAAACATCATGGTAAGTTATCTTGTGATTCTTCACCGGGAGAAGGTACGGAATTTATAATTGAAATTCCTATTAGACATCTCGGAAAAATAATGTAGAGACGTAAAATTTTACGTCTCTACAAGGGTTGTAACTGATGCATATTTAATTTTCGGAGAGGTTTATGAGTCAGATGTGATTTGATACAGCAGCTTGCAATTACATGAAGTACAGAATAATGTGTGATAATTCTTATAACTATATATTTCCAAATAATAGGAAGACGTTGCACTGCAACGTCTCTACAACAATTAAACCATCACCGCTTGTTTCCGCAAACTTTCAATTGTAGAAACGAAATGTTCTGCGGCTATGTTAATCTCCTCAATGGTATTGAATCTTCCGATGCCAAATCTTACGGAAGCATAAGCTAGTTTTTCTCGATGACCTAATGCTGATAAAACCCGAGAAGGTGCAGTACTCGCCGACGAACAAGCTGAACCCGAGGAAACAGCCATAACTGATTGCAATCCTAATAGCAATGCCGAACCATCTACTCCCTCAATGCTGATATTCAGATTTCCCGCCAATCTTTCGGTAGGATGTCCGTTGAGATGAATTCCTTCTAATTGCGAAAGCTTTTCCCACAAACTTTGTCTGAGTTGAGTAATATATGCATTTTCCCTATCTTGGGTTTGTAATGCGATTTCCACAGCTTTACCAAATCCGACGATTTGCGGTGTATACAATGTACCGGAGCGCATACCCCGTTCTTGTCCGCCGCCATGTAACTGGGAAGCCACTTTCACTCTGGGGTTACGCCGACGCACGTACAATGCACCAATCCCTTTAGGACCGTATAATTTATGTGCTGTTAATGACATTAAGTCAATCTTCATCCCTTGCACGTCCAAGGGAATTTTACCAATTGCTTGAGCGCTATCCGAATGAAAAATTATATTGCGATCGCGACACATTGCACCAATTTTTGTTAGTGGCTGTAGAACGCCAATTTCATTATTCGCCGCCATCACAGAAACTAAAATGGTATCATCACGAAAGGCTTTTTCTAAGTCTTTGAGATTAATAATTCCATCTTTCTGTACGGGAAGAAAAGTAATATCAAAGCCAAGAGTTTTGAGATAATTACAAGTGTCGGTTACTGCATTATGTTCTGTTGCTACAGTAATTATATGTTGCCCTTTGGAAAAATAAGCTTCTGCAACACCTTTGATAGCTAAATTATTGGCTTCAGTCGCACCACTTGTAAAAATGATTTCTTCAGGAGTTGCGTTGATTGCAGCAGCAATAATTTCTCGTGTTTTTCTGACAGCTGCTTCTGCTTCCCAACCGTAAATATGACTGGCACTTGCAGGATTGCCAAAGTGTTCGGTGAAGTAAGGTAACATTGCACTTACAACTCTTTCGTCAACAGGTGTTGTAGAGTGGCAATCGAGGTAGATTGGACGTTGAGACATATTTAACTAATTAAACTATCGTGGCGACTATTACAAACTGAGCTTAATTACCCTCACTCTCCAAGAGTGGGGTTATAGAAACAAAGCCCGCTTCCCGGGGCTAAATTAGGCGCATCTTTATACCGCAAACCTATACTACTGAATTTCGGTCTATTCACAGCAAAACGTTCGCATCAACTATGTCTTATATTTACACCCTAGGCATACAGACATAGTGCGGCGAACGCCTTCGCTTCGATCAAATCCAATTTATTCACAAAAGATGTCTTAAAAAGCGGCAATTGATATTCCCACAGTTAACAGCAAAATCATTGCCATCATAATTAAGAAAATTGAGAAGTAAGGAGCATGGTTAATGTTATCCAAATACTCATTTCTTTTTCTATCTTCTTCTGTTAAAGGCTTGAACTGCATTTCCCTCATGATTCTTCCTCCGTTGCGTCACCAGCGATAGAATCTATATTTAATCTACCGTATTTTGAATTTAACTATAATCCAAACTATAGTTATCGAATATTGAGAGAATATCTACAAAAATTTAATGATTTTAATTCATCACAACATAACTTTAAATTTCGCTATGGCGATAACTAACTTAATATTGCAAATTTATCAGAAAAATTATATTTTTAACTAACTTATTATTATCAAAATTCCAGATAATTCGCCATACTTTGCGATATAGATTGACCCAGTTAAACAGTAGATTTTAGATTGTTGCAGAAAAATTTTAATATTTTTTTTAGATTATTGGATTTCTTCTTAAACTCATCAGTTTTACTAGATTTTCGTCCCATAATTAAAAAAAACTACGGTTTTTAACCTCGCATTATCTATAATAAGAATAGTAAAAATGCCGTGATTAATCTTAACAATGGCGCAAGCGCAGCTTCCTAAAACTATTTCACCTTCCCAATCCCTTGCCGAGAAACGAGGGTATGATTACGATTTGGTAATTGTCGGCGGCGGAATAATCGGCTTGACTTTAGCAGCCGCCCTAAATGATTCGGGACTAAGAATACTTTTAATCGAAGCGAGAGCGCAATCTGCGTCGGTAGCGAAAGGACAAGCCTATGCAATACATATGCTGTCGGCGTTGATTTATCAAGGTATCGGAATTTGGCATCAGATATTACCCCAAATTGAGACTTACAACCGGGTACGTCTTTCCGATGGTGATTATTCTGGTGTAGTAGAATTCAATACTTCTGATATTGGTAGTAAAGATTTGGGTTACGTAGCCGAACATCAAGCCTTGCTATATCCTCTGCAAGATTTTGTGAAAAACAGTCCCAATATCACTTATTTATGTCCTGCCGAAGTTATAAGTACCGATTATTTGGCAAATACAGCAACGGTAGAGGTAAAAGTTGCTGGAGAGACGCGTACAATTCGCAGCCATTTAATAGTAGCCGCCGACGGAGGTAAATCTCGCATTCGTCAAGCAGCCGGAATAAAAACCAGAGGTTGGAAATATTGGCAATCTTGTATTGTGGCATTTGTCAAGCCAGAAAAACCACATAATAATACAGCTTACGAAAAATTCCAGTCCAGCGGACCATTTGCCATTTTACCGCTACCGGGGAACCGTTGTCGGATTGTTTGGACAGCACCCCACGAAGAAGCGAACAGCTTGTGTGCTTTGAATGACGAGCAATTTTTAACGCAATTGCAAAAACGTTTTGGCGAGCAAATGGGTAAATTAGAATTACTCGGCGATCGCTTTATTTTTCAAGTACAGTTAATGCAAAGCGACCGTTACGCCTTACACAGACTAGCTTTAATTGGCGATGCAGCACACAAATGTCATCCTGTGGGCGGACAGGGTTTGAATTTAGGCATTCGCGATGCCGCAGCCTTAGCTCAAGTAATCAAAGAAGCTCATTCGGCTGGTAAAGATATTGGAGATATAAAGGTTCTCAAAACTTACGAACGTTGGCGCAAGCGGGAGAATCTAGCTATTTTGGGTTTTACAGATTTGTTAGATAGAGTATTCTCTAACAAATTTCTACCGATAGTCATGGCAAGGCGCTTTGGTTTATGGATGATGCAGCGGGTATCTTTGATCAGAATATTTAACCTCAAGTTAATGATTGGCTTGAAGGGTAAAACTCCCAAATTGGCTCGGGGAGATTAGCACAAAGAGATTGGTAACGAAGGCAAGGTAAAGAGCAATGCTTGACTATTCACCATTCACTACTCACTAACCTCACCCAGCAATGTTGGTGTGGTGAACCACTACCCATCATCAACTAACAAATTGTGGCCAAAATTTCATAAAAAATTCAAAATTGATCGCCAAGATAGGTTTATTTGACCACTAGTAATGCTAAAGTTCAAAATATTCTTGTGAAATCCTCAGCGGGTATCAATGCTGAAGAAGCTACAGAAAAAACAAATTTCTCTTATCGCAGGTGCGGGAATCTGCGCCTTCCTGGTTGGAGCTATGGTTTCAGCCCCTCAAATTGGTAAAAATTTGGGGCAGTTGTTAAATTTTAACGATCGCTCGGAGGGGATAACTGGGGCGAATATCGCCAAATCAGTTGTTTTACCTTTGGTTAATCAAACCCCAGAAAAACGTGTCGCGAAATTGACGGAAATTGCTCAAGGTTCGCCTTCAATTGAACAATATCGCGCTCGCTATCTTTTGGCTGATGATTTACTTGTCGAAGACAAAGCAAGGGAAGCTTTAGAATTGCTAGATGGTCTTGAAAGAG
>ERZ1740062.747-NODE-747-length-15167-cov-6.680651_pt1 | contig 15167 bp, 15 predicted proteins | sample MGYA00581741_ERZ1740062 | MGnify/ENA primary metagenome ERZ1740062 (study PRJEB43018, sample SAMN04849747) | marine metagenome | isolation source: floating plastic debris | place: Pacific Ocean | collected 2008-09-01 | study: EMG produced TPA metagenomics assembly...
GAGACAGGGCAAGGGTTTGTCGGCTGGCCCGGCGCAAGGCTTTTCAAGCTGTGGTCGGATACTCTGGCGGATCTGGACCAGACCGCGGCGGCGCTCGAGACGATCAGCGACCGCTACGGCAAGTATTACGTGCCGAACCCGACGCCCATCGTTCACGAGCCCAGCCGTCTGCGGGAGATCATCGTGCTGGAGGTCGGCGATCACACTGCAATCGATCCTCTTGACTGGATTTAGGCTTTGAAGGCGTTCAGCGATAACATCTATCGGCGCGAGTTCATTGCGCCGCTGGGCCTCGATGCGCCCTACTTCCAGATGCTGTCCAGATTGTGCGAGACCACCGATGCGGTTCGGTTGACCCGCCCACGTGATCGACGGGCGATACCTGAAACGGTCTCGGCCTTGGCGGCCCACTGGGCCGCTGTCGAACCAGGCGAGTGACAAGCCGCCGTCAGTCCGGAGTTACGTGGCTGGAATGATCCGTCCGCGCCCGCGCCGACTTTCCTGCACGAAGACCTGCTGCCCGATTGCCAGCAAGGGTTCAGGCCCCTGCACCAGCGTCACAAGCTCGCCCGATTGCGTGCGCACGATGTACTCGGCGGCCTGCTGGCTTTTGACTTCCTTTTCGACCAATGATCCGACGACGGCACCCGCGATCGCACCACCTGCGATTGCCAGGGCGCGGCCCAGACCATCGCCGAAGCGGGCACCGGCAACACCGCCCGCGAGCCCACCCAAGAGCTGGCCCGTCTTGTTGCGCTCGAGCGTATCGTTCTCCTCGATCTGAACGATCCGGACATTCTCGATCACGCCTTCGTAGGTGCGCAGGGTCTCGCCCGCATCCCGCCCGGTGTGCACATCGGGAGAGATCTGGCGTGCGCATCCCGCCACAGCCAATGATGTCGCCAACACGATCACGGCTACGCGAAAGGCGGGTTTTCGATTGATCATAGTCATACTCCCAAGCAGCCTGCGACAATACGGGCAAGGTTCGTTTGCTGGCTAGAACGGACTTAAGGGGCATTTCCGTCGGAAGTATTGCGCACTGCTGCGCGTGCCATTAGCACCCCCGGAGCATTCGGGCAGGAGGCACCCATGTCTATTCCCCAACAGGGCGGTGGCCCGATCGAGAGCCGCGATGATCTGGCCGGATATCTGGCGTCGGGCTGCAAGCCCAAGGACGACTGGCGGATCGGGACCGAGCACGAGAAATTCGGATACTGCAAGGACACGTTGAAGGCCTTGCCCTACGCGGGTGAACGCTCGATCAAGGCGGTGCTCGAGGGCTTGCGCGACCGCTTTGGCTGGGCGCCGCTGGAAGAAGGCGGCAATATCATCGGGCTGACGAAGAATGGTGCCAATGTCTCACTGGAGCCGGGCGGGCAACTGGAACTCTCTGGCGCGCCGCTCGAGACGATCCATGAGACCTGCGACGAGGTGAACTCACATCTGGCCGAGGTCAAGTCGATCGCCGACGAGATCGGGGTGCGGTTCATCGGGTTGGGTGCCGCGCCGCACTGGTCCCACGAAGACATGCCGATGATGCCCAAGGGCCGCTACAAACTGATGACCCGCTATATGGGCGAGGTCGGCACCCACGGCACCCAGATGATGTACCGGACCTGTACGGTGCAAGTGAACCTCGACTTCGCCTCGGAAGCCGACATGGTCCAGAAGCTGCGCGTGGCACTGGCCCTGCAACCCGTCGCGACCGCGCTGTTTGCCAACTCGCCGTTCTTCGAGGGCAAGCCGAACGGGCACGTTTCCTGGCGCTCGCGCATCTGGCGCGATCTGGATGCCGACCGCACGGGAATGCTGCCCTGGGTGTTCGAGGACGGCATGGGCTTTGAGCGTTGGGTCGACTACGCGCTCGATGTGCCGATGTACTTCGTCTATCGCGACGGCCAGTACATCGACGCACTTGGGCAGTCGTTCCGCGATTTCCTGGACGGCAAGCTACCGGCTCTGCCGGGCGAAGTTCCGACGCTCAGCGACTGGGCCGATCACCTGACAACGATCTTTCCGGAAGCACGGATCAAGAAGTTCATCGAGATGCGCGGCGCCGATGGCGGACCCTGGCGGCGGCTGTGCGCGCTGCCAGCCCTTTGGGTCGGGCTGCTTTACGATCAGGGCGCGCTGGATGCGGCCTGGGATCTTTGCAAGGACTGGACGGCGGAAGAGCGCGAGCAGTTGCGGGTCGATGCGTCGGTACTGGGTCTGCGTGCCGAGCTGCGCGGGCGATCCATGCAGGACCTTGCCCGCGATGTGCTTGCGATCTCGGATCAGGGCCTGCGAGCCCGGGCCCGCGAAGGTGCAGGCGGGATGGTGCCGGACGAGCGGCACTTCCTGAACGCGCTGCACGATACGGTCGATCGCGGCGAGACGGCTGCCGACGAATTGCTGAGGCATTACGAGGCGGACTGGAACGGCGATGTGACCCGCGTCTTCGCTGATTTCAGCTACTAGATCGCTGGCCGAGGCGGCGTGGCGTACCTGCCTTGCTGCCGGGTGAAATTGTCATGTTCGCCGCGAGCAGCAGATGTGATTCCGGGCGTGACGAAAGGTGATTTCGGGCGTGACGAAAGTCCTGTAATTCTACATTAATCGGATATCGGCGCCGATCTGACCGGGAGTCCAGCACACCGCAAGTTGTCCGGTTCCGGGTGCTAATTCGTGCTTTGAGCCTGGCGGGCTTCCTCGGCGAGGCGTCGTTCGTTGTCTTCGCGCGCCGCACCCCCTGCCTCCTGCGCGATACCGAGCGCTGCCTTCTCCTCGGCCGAGATTACCGGCGCCGCCAACGCGACCCTGCGCTCATCGGCAAAAGCGGAGGCGACCGCGAGATCTGTCTGTGTGCGCTCTCCCGTCGCCGGATCCGGAACGCTTGCCGTGAACTCGCCAACCGCGGGGGCTTCAGGTGTGTCGATCAGGCGTGGCCATTCAGCATCCGCGACCCCGGGCGATGGCGGCAGGTCGTAAGCCCCGAAAAGTCCGACCGTACCACAGCCGGACAGCGCGAATGCTGCAGCAACCGCGACGATTTGTGCAGTGCAACATAGGCGGTTCTTGTGAGATCTGAAAGTCAAGGCGTCGCCCGTTCGGAAAAGCTGTGCTAGCGTCGCACGGACCATACTCCGGCACCGGAATAAGCGCCAGCCCATTGAGGCGAGGAGGAGACGACATGGCGGATCCGATCAAGACCGCGGCATTGGCCGAGCGCATAGGCATCCTTCTGGAACGCTCCAGCAGGCTGTGGGCCGGATCGCTCGACCGCTCAGTCGAAAGCGCTGGCAAGCGGCTGAAGCCCGATCCGCTGAATGCCGTTCCGGCCATGTCGAAAATCGTCAACGGCTACATGGAGCATCCGCAAAAGGCGTTCGACGCCACGGCGCGTTACTGGGCGGACCAGATCGACCTTTGGACACGTACGATCCAGTCGATGGCAGGCGAGAAGGTACAGCCCGCGATCTCTCCCGACCGGGGAGACAAGCGCTTCAAGGATCCGGACTGGAGCGACAACCCCTATTTCGACTATCTCAAGCAAGCCTACCTGCTGAATGCCCGCTGGCTGAAGGACGAGGTCGAGAACGCCGAAGGGCTGGACCCGCAGGAACGCAAGAAGCTGAACCTGCTGGTGCGCAACTTCATTCAGGCGATGTCACCAACGAACTTTCCGGGCACCAATCCCGCCGTCATCCGCACGACGATCGAAGAAGAGGGCGAGAACCTGGCCCGTGGTCTGGAAAACCTGGTGCGCGACATGGACCGCGGACAGGGCAATCTGCTGATCCGCCAGACCGACATGGACGCGTTCGAGGTCGGCCGCAACATGGCGGTCACGCCTGGCAAGGTGGTCTTCGAGAACCGGCTGTTCCAGTTGATCCAGTACACGCCGACGACTGACGAGGTCTATGAGACACCGCTGCTGATCTGTCCGCCATGGATTAACAAGTTCTACATCCTCGACCTGAACGAACAGAAGTCGATGATCCGCTGGCTGGTCGGACAAGGCCACACGGTGTTCGTGCTGTCCTGGGTGAACCCGAGCGACGCGCATCGGGACGAGACCTGGGAAACCTACATGAAGGACGGGATCCTGACGGCGCTGGACAAGGTGCTGGAGGAAACGGGCCAGAAGAACACCAACATCGTTGGGTACTGCATCGGTGCGACGCTGCTCGCGACCGTCCTGGCATGGATGGCCAAGCAGGGCGATAACCGGATCAAATCGGCCACGTTCTTTACCGGGCAACTGGACTTTTCGGATGCCGGTGAATTGCAGGCCTTCGTTGATGACGAGGTGCTTGATACGGTCAACCAGGCCGCCGAGGAACACGGTTATCTGGCCGCCGAGAACATGTTCGGTGCCTTCAACTCGCTGCGGGCCAATGACCTGATCTGGTCGTTCGTCGTGAACAACTACCTGATGGGCAAGGACAACTTTCCGTTCGACCTGCTCTACTGGAATTCGGATTCCACGTGCATGCCCGGCCGGGTGCACACGTTCTACCTCGACACGTTCTACAACAAGGACATGCTGGCCAAGGGTGAGCTGACCTTGCTGGGTGAGACGCTGGACATGAGAGAGGTCAAGCTGCCCTGCTACCACGTCGCAGCGATCGAGGATCATATAGCTCCGGCAGCGTCTGCCTACCGCGCCGCCAAGCTGGTGGGCTCGACCAAGCAGAAGTTCGTGCTGTCCGGCTCGGGCCACATCGCGGGGGTCGTGAACCCGCCTTCGCTGGGCAAGTACCAGTACTGGACCCGCGCGGGCATCAAGCAGGCCGATGTCGAGACATGGCACCAAGGCGCCAAGGAGACCGCAGGATCGTGGTGGCCAGACTGGGACAAGTGGCTGGCCAAGCAATCCGATGCGAAGGTCTTTGCACGCGAACCCGGCGCAACGCTCGGCACGATCGAGGACGCCCCTGGCCGCTATGTCAGGGACCGCTCGGACGCGCGATAGGCGTTTTCCTCGCTTGACCCGGCGCGAAGCCTCCGCATGATTGCACCTGCGGTTGAGATTTCGCGCAGGTGTATGATGAGACGTCGCAGGACCGGTTTCGCGTTGCAGGTCATGGCAGGGTTTGCAGTGATGCTGACCACGCTGACGGTGGCTCCACCCGCGCTGGCGAATTGCGAGATCGGCGGTCAAGAGGTCCCGTGCGAGACCCGCAACGGGCACTACCGCATCCGCACACCGGATGGCCCAGGCCCGTATCCGACGGTGCTTTATCTCTACGGCTCGACCGGAAACTCGGCGCGCACGCTCGCGTGGGACGGTTTTGTGCGCTCCTTTGTAGACCGCGGCTATGCCGTGATCGTGCCCGCCGGGCTGGACAAGCGCTATGTCGGCGGGCTGGTCGACTCAGGCTGGTTTCTGCGCAACAGCCGTGCCCGCAAGAAGCGCGATGATACGGCCTTTGTGGCCGAGGTGCTGGCCGACGCCGCCTTGCGGCACCGGATCGATCGCGACCGCGTGCTGATCGCGGGGATGTCGAATGGCGGGTTCCTGGCATGGGAGATCGCGTGCCACAACCCCGAGCTTGCATCGGCATACGCACCCATCGCCGCTGGCTATCTGGGTGAGATGCCCAGCCGTTGCCGGAAGGGCGTGCGCCTGCTGCACACCCACGGGCGCGCGGATCAGGTGGTCCCGCTGGACCCGGACAAAGCCTGGAAGTCCGGGGGCGCGCGAATGACGCCGCTTGGCCAAGCCCTGGGAAAGATCGCCAAGGCTGGCGGCTGTGTAAACCGTGCGTCGCCGGAGCGTCTGCGCGAATACACGGTTGAGCGTTGGAGCGGCTGCATCCCCGGCGCGTCGGTCGAACTGCTGATGCACAATGGCGGGCACACGATCCCGCTGAGCTGGTACTCCGTTGTTGTCGACTGGTTCGAAAAAGGGCGGAGTGTATCGCCAGGGAACTCCGGCGGCGGAACAGCCCGCTTTCAAGGCGTTGGCTCCCGCGACACGTCCCGGTTCAAGAAGCCAAAATTCGTGAGTGAGTAACGATCAGGGAGTTCCATATGCGTCGTGTTGTGATCGCACTCTGTGCAGTGCTGGCCTCGTTCATTGCCGGACCGGACGCGGCCCATGCCGAATGCAGTTACAATGCGCAGTTCGATCCCTGCGCCGTGCAGGATGGTCATTATCGGATCCGTACGCCGGGCACGGGTGGCCCCTATCCGACGCTGGTTTATTTCTATGGCTCGGTGGGCACGTCAGATCGCTATGTCGAAAGCAAGCGGTTTCAGGATCAGATTGTCGGTCGAGGCTATGCGCTGCTGGTGCCCGCCGCGCTGAGCATGACGTTCAGTTCGCAGGATGGCGACAGGTACCGCGGCGGAGGGTGGAACCTGCGGCACCCCCGGTATCGCACCGGGCGCGACGATGTCGCCTTTGTCGGGCGTGTTCTGGACGACGCGAAGCGGCGGTTCAACATCGACCGCAGCAATCTGGTGTTCGTCGGCCAGTCGCATGGCGGCATGTTCCTGTGGGACATCGCCTGCCACACGCCCCGCATGGCGCGGGCCTATGCCATTCACGGCGCCAGCCATGGCGGAGAGTTACCGACCCGCTGCAGCAACCCGGTCCGGTTCCTTCAGACCCATGGCCGGAGAGACGACATCGTTCCGTTCAAGGGCGAGCGCAGGTCGGGGAAGAGCCTGATCAACGCGGATATCTCCGAAGGGCTGGCGTTGCTTGGACGGACGAACCGCTGCCGCACAGGTCCCGAAGATGTCGGGCGGCTCGGGCCTTATGCGCGGTCGACGTGGCGCGGATGTGCACCGGGATCCTCGCTGGACTTTCTGGCGCACGGCGGCGGCCACGGCTATCCCGGCAACTGGATCACCACCGTGCTGGACTGGTACGAGGACGGATTCGATGCGGCGGCTGATGGCGCGGCATCCGGTGCGACTGTGCGCCCGCGCTTCAACTCCGCCCAGGATCGGGGCAGCCGGTTCAAGGGCGTCGACAGCCGCGACGGATCACGCTTCCAGCGGCCGAAAGCGCCCGACAGTTGAACGGTGCGCGGTCACATATCCAGGAACCCTTCCCAATCCGGTTTTGAACCGATCCGGGCGCGTGCGTAGTCGATGAAGGCCCGCGCGCGTGCCGAGAGGTGGCGCGTCTGCGGATAGATGATGTGGATCGTCACCGACGGCCAGGCCACGTCGGTCAGCACTGGGACCAGGGTTCCCTGCTCGACCGATCGGTGAATGATGAAGCTGGGCTCGAGCGCGAGGCCAAGCCCGGCGATCGCAGCATCGCGCAACAGGTCACCATTGTTCGACCGCAGCACCGGGCGCATCGTAACGGTGCCAGCACTGCCATCCGCGCGTTCGAAGGGCAGCGTCTCTCCGCGGTCAGAGCCAGTGTAGACAAGGAAGGGAAGGTCTTTCAGGTCTTCCGGTGTTTCCGGTCGCCCATGTCGTTCGAGGAAATCCGGGGAGGCGCAGATCACGGTGCGCACTTCGGCCAGCCGTCGTGCGATCAGGCTGGAATCGCGCAAGTTGCCGATGCGGACCGCCAGATCCAGCCCCTCGCTGATCAGATCGACCATCCGGTCCGAGAGGTCGATGTCCAGCTCCAGATCGGGATGTTCGGTCGCGAAATCGATCAGGATCGGCGCGAGGTGCGAGTGCCCGAAGGACAGCGGCGCTGCTATGCGCAGGGTGCCGCTGAGCGCACGGGACTGGTCTCCGGCCTCGGCCTCGGCTTCCTCCAGGGCCTGGAGAATTTCCACAGCGCGCCGCTGAAACGTCTCGCCGCTGGCCGTCAGCCGCATTTGACGCGTCGTACGCTGCAACAGTTGCGTGCCGAGCCGCCCCTCCAGGTCCTTGATGCGACGACTGACGGCGGAGGTCGCCACCTGAAGCACTTCGGCGGCGCGGGTCAGGCTGCCACTTTCGACCACCTGCACGAATGCCTTGAGATCCTCGAACCGGTCCATGTCCGCTCATTGTGCTGTTTTGCAGAAAAGAGGTTTGCTTAATGCCATATTTTTTCCGCGCGCGGCAACAATATCTTCTCCGTCAACGAGATGACAGCAAACCACGGAGACAATGATGACACAGGTTCTGCGCGTTGACGGATCGATGCGGTCGGCAGGTTCGACCACCCGGACGCTGACCGATCGGGTGATCGACAAGCTGGTGCCCACGCATGTTGTGACGCGCGATCTGGCTGACGGTATTCCGTTCGTCAACGAGGATTGGATCAACGCGAACTTCACGGACCCTGCCGAGCGGACCGATGCCCAGAAGGCAACGCTGGCCTTGTCCGATTCGCTGGTCGCCGAGCTCAGGGCCGCAGATGTGCTGGTGATCGGGATGCCGATCTACAATTTCGGCATTCCCGCGGCGTTGAAGGCTTGGGTCGACATGATCGCCCGCGCCCGCGAGACGTTCAAGTACACCGAGACCGGCCCGGTCGGCCTGTTGGACGGCAAGCGCGCGATCATCGTCGCGGCCTCGGGCGGCACAGCGCTCGACAGCGAGATCGACTTTGCCACGCCTTATCTGCGCCATGCCCTGGGCTTCGTCGGTATCCACGATGTCACGGTCGTGAGCGCTGACCGCCAGATGGTCGACGCCGACGCGGCCCTGAAGAACGCTGAGGCCGGGATCGACGAACTCGCGGCCTGAGGACGAGAGATCCGGGTGGGGCGCGCTGCCCCCTGCCCCTGCATACGCTCCTGTGCGCAAACTGACACTTGCGCCAACCGCTTGGCGTTCGCGATAACCCGGGCTGTGAGCAACGCGATCCCACAGAACGCCGTCGAGGCCCCAGCGATCACCCGCCGCGATGGCTTGATCCTTGCGGGCGCAGCATTCGGCACGGTTTTGTCGGGGACTGGCTTGGCCCGGGCGTCTGTACGCTCGGTGCTTGTCTTCGCCGCCGCCAGTCTGAAGACAGCGCTGGAGCAGATCGCGGCATTGCACAGCGCGCGAAGCGGTACGCCCATCGCTCTGTCGTTTGCAGGATCGTCCGCATTGGCGCGCCAGATCGAGTTTGGCGCACCCGCGGACGTCTTTATCTCGGCGAGTACGGACTGGATGGATGCCCTCCAAGCGCAGGACCTGATCGAGCCCTCGACGCGAACCACGCTGGTCAGCAACGACCTGGTGCTGATCGCGCACGATCCGGCCACGGAAGACGTGCGGATTGCGCCGGATCTGGATCTTTTGGCGCTGCTTGACGGCGGGCGTCTTGCCATGGCCTTGGTCGACGCCGTGCCTGCGGGCATCTACGGCAAGGAGGCTCTGACCAGCCTGGGTCTTTGGGACAGCATCGCGGCGCGAGTCGCGCAGACAGACAATGTCCGGACAGCACTGGCGCTGGTCGCGTCGGGCGAGGCGCCGCTCGGCATCGTGTACGCCACTGACGCTGTGGCCGAGCGCCGGGTGCGGGTGATCGGACAGTTCCCGTCAGGCACGCATGCTCCGATCATCTACCCGGCCGCCGCAGTCAAGGACCGAGCAGCCGCCAGCGTTGCTGATCTTCTCGACTTTCTGCGCGGCACCGAGGCGCGCGAGGTTTTTCAGACGCACGGTTTCCGCGTGCCAGAGGCATAACCCGGATGGATTGGCTCGGTCCCGAAGAATGGCAGGCAGTCGCTCTGTCGCTGAAGGTCGCGTTGTGGGCAACGCTGGCCAGCCTGCCCTTTGGCATTCTTGCAGCATATGCCCTGGCTCGCTGGAGCTTTCCGGGCAAACCGCTGCTGAACGGATTGGTTCACCTGCCGCTGATCATGCCACCGGTCGTGACGGGATACCTGCTTTTGCTGGCGTTCGGGACACGCGGCTGGCTGGGCGGCGCGTTGCAGGAGGTCGGGATCGTGTTTGCGTTCCGCTGGACCGGCGCAGCATTGGCCGCCGCCGTCATGGCGTTTCCGCTGATGGTCCGCGCAATCCGCTTGTCACTGGAGGCCGTCGATCCGAAGCTGGAACAGGCGGCCGCCACGCTGGGGGCGTCTCGGATCTGGGTGTTCATCACGGTCACCTTGCCGCTGATCCTGCCGGGTGTCCTGGCAGGCGCGATACTGGCCTTCGCCAAGGCGATGGGCGAGTTCGGTGCGACGATCACGTTCGTGTCGAACATCCCCGGCCAGACCCAGACCGTGCCATCGGCGATCTATGCCTTCCTGCAGGTTCCAGGTGGCGAGACGTCGGCGCTGCGGCTGGTCGCCATTGCCATCGTCATCGCCATGGCAGCCCTGTTGGCGTCTGAGTGGATTTCGGTCCGTGTCGCCCGCCGGGTGTCCGGCGCATGAGCCTGTCGGTCCGCCTGCGCCACGCCTTCGACGCGTTCTCGGTCGATGCCGCGTTCGAGGCCCCTCGCGGGGTAACGATCCTGTTCGGCCGCTCGGGCTCGGGCAAGTCGACCATCGTCAACGCGGTCGCGGGGCTTCTGACACCGGATCATGGCCGGATCGAACTTGATGGCGAGGTTCTGCTGAACACCGAGGCAGGCCTGAACCCGCCGCCGCACCGCCGCCGCATCGGGTACATCTTTCAGGACGCACGGCTGTTCCCGCACCTGACTGTGCGGCGCAACCTGCTTTATGGTCGGTGGTTTGCACCGCGCGCGGCGCGGCATGAGGATATGGACCGGATTGTCGAGATGCTGGGCCTTGGGCGGTTGCTCGGCCGTCGCCCGGGTCATCTTTCGGGCGGTGAACGCCAGCGTGTCGCCATTGGCCGCGCTCTGTTGGCAGCGCCGCGCTTGATCCTGGCGGATGAACCGCTTGCCTCGCTGGACGAGCCCCGCAAGGCCGAGATCCTGCCCTATTTCGAGCGGCTGCGCGACGAGATCTCGGTCCCGATCCTTTACGTCAGCCATTCCGGGTCCGAGGTCGCGCGCCTCGCGACGACAGTCGTGGCGCTGGAGGATGGGCGCGTCAGTCGCCAGGGAACAGCCGCCGAGGTGTTGGGCGATCCGATGGTGATGCCGCTGGGCGTGCGGAATGCAGGTGCCGTGCTCGAGGTCACTGTCGCGGCGCACCACCCAGACGGATTGTCCGAGCTGGATGCCGCAGGCATTCCGTTGCTCTTGCCGCGCGTACCCTACCCCGTGGCCGCCCGCATCCGCATCCGCATTCCCGCGCAGGACGTGATTCTTGCCCGCGAAAGGCCGGCGGGCCTGTCCGCCCTGAACGTGATCCCGGCCACAGTCGAGAGCATTCGCGAGGGTGGCGGTCCTGGGACCATCGTCTCGTTGTCGACCGGCGCCGGGCGCGTGCTGGCACGGATCACCAAGCGATCGGCCGAGATGCTGGACCTGTCCGAAGGCGGTGCCGTCTTTGCCATCGTCAAGACGCTGTCGATCGCGCCCGAGGATATCGGTGGCGAGCGCTGATCTCGTGAGTTTTCAGTGGATCTGACTGCATTTCTATGCATTTCTTCCCAGCAGTCGGAGGAAATGCATCGATGAGCACGTTCTGGGGCAGTCTGGCCGAAGCGGCGAGCTTGATCTTGGCGTGGGATCCCGCTCTGGTCGAGATCATCGGACTGTCCCTGCGCGTGACCCTGACGGCGGTCGTTTTCGGCTGCTTGATCGGCCTGCCACTCGGCGCTGTCGCGGGTGCTTTCCGCTTTCCGGGGCGTCCGGTTCTGATTGTCGCGTTGAACGCACTGATGGGTTTGCCCCCGGTCGTGATCGGACTGCTGGTTTATCTGAGCCTCTCATCGTCCGGACCGCTGGGGCCGTTGCAACTGCTTTACACGCCGACGGCGATGATCATCGCGCAGACCGTGCTTGTGACGCCGATCATAGCGGCGCTGACGCGTCAGGTGGTCGAGGACCTGCACGGCGAATATGCGGAACAGTTCGCCTCGCTGGGGGTCGGGCGTGTGGACCGGATGACGGCACTCCTGTGGGATGCGCGTTACAGCTTGTTGACGGTCGTGCTGGCCGGTTTCGGCCGCGCGGTCGCCGAGGTTGGCGCTGTCATCATCGTCGGCGGGAACATCAATCACGTGACGCGCGTCATGACCACCGCCATTGCGCTGGAAACCTCGAAGGGGAACCTGGAACTGGCCCTTGCGCTGGGCATGGTGCTGCTGGTGCTGGCGTTCGCTGTGAATGCCGCGGTGATGGCGCTGAGGGCGTCCGCGGTTCGGGCGGCCTATGCGTGACCTGGCAGAGAGCATGAGCGATCTGAACACCACCGCCGAGCCGGTGATGTCCGCGCATGGTCTGAGCTATGGCACGGGGCGCGAAACCCATCTGGGTCCGCTGGATCTGGCGATCCGCGCGGGGCGAAGTACGGTTATCATGGGCGCCAACGGGGCGGGCAAAAGCGTTCTGATCCGGTTGCTGCACGGGCTTCTGACGCCGACGCGCGGGCAAATCCTGTGGCATGGCGCGGCGTTGAAGGCAGGTGCCAGGAAACGCCAGGCGATGGTGTTTCAACGCCCGGTGTTGTTGCGCCGCTCCGTCCTTGGGAACCTGCGCTTCGCGCTTCGTGTGCGCGGAGTCCGCAAGGGCGACCGGGTCGCGCGCGAGCAGGCGGCGCTGGACGCCGCCAAGCTGTCCCATGCCAAGGACCGCCCGGCACGCCGCCTGTCGATCGGAGAGCAGCAGCGCCTTGCTGTGGCGCGCGCGCTGTCCACGAGCCCGGAAGTGTTGTTCCTGGATGAGCCGACGGCCAGCCTGGACCCGGCCTCGACCCTGGCGATCGAGGCGCAGATCGCCGAGGCCAAAGCCGCGGGCGTCACAATCGTGCTGGTCACGCATGACGCGGGACAGGCCCGGCGCGTCGGCGATGACGTGATCTTCCTGGATGCCGGGCGCGTTGCCGAGCAGGGCCGTGCGAGCGACGTTCTGACGGCCCCGCAATCGCCGGAGGCTCAGGCCTGGCTCTCGGGCGATCTGCGCTTGGCCGCAAGCGGAACCACGGGCCTGTAGCGATGGAGAGGACCCGATGCTGAGACTCGTGCTGTCGTCCCTGGTTCTGAGCGCATGCATGGCAGTGTCCGCCCACGCCGAGGACCGCTTCATCATCCTTCAGTCGACCACGTCCACGCAAAACTCCGGCCTGTTCGATCATCTGCTGCCAAAGTTCCAGGACGCGACGGGGATCGCGGTGCGTGTCGTTGCCGTCGGCACCGGCCAGGCGATCCGCAATGCAGCGAACGGCGACGGCGACGTGCTGCTGGTGCACGCAAAATCTGCCGAGGAACGTTTCGTGGCCGAGGGACACGGCATCGCCCGCCACAACGTGATGTACAACGATTTCGTCATCGTCGGCCCGCCGGACGACCCGGCGGGTGGCACCGCGGTGAACGATGCGACACTGGCCTTTGAAAAGATCGCAGAGGCACGCGTTCCTTTCGTGTCACGCGGGGATGATAGCGGGACCCACAAGGCGGAACTGCGATTGTGGCAAGCAGCCGGCATTGATGCCGTGTCAGCGTCGGGAACCTGGTATCGCGAGACAGGCTCGGGCATGGGGGCTACCCTGAACATCGGGATTGGCATGGGCGCCTATGTGATGACCGACCGGGCCACCTGGATCGCCTTCGGCAACAAGGGAGATCACCGAATTCTGCTGGAAGGCGACGCCAGGCTGTTCAATCAGTACGGTATCATCGCCGTGAACCCAGCCCGCCACCCGAGTGTGAAGGCCGGTGACGCCCAAGCCTTCGTGGACTGGATCCTGTCGTCCGAGGGTCAGGCAGGCATTGCCGCCTATACAGTCGACGGCCAGCAGCTTTTCTTCCCGAATGCCGAGTGACGGTGATCAGGGCGACAGCCAACGCACGGTGCCCAGATCGCTCACGTCATATCCACCCATCGCCTCAGCTTTGGCCAAGAACGGTCCGGTCCGTGCAAAGCGCAGGAGCGTCTGGATCGGTGGTGTGAAATACGCGTGGCGATCAATGAGCAGGTCGAAGTTCTCCTGCAATAGCGGTCGGAAGGGCAAGCCGAAGCGGCTCGCCATCGCTTCGATACCCAGGGCCGCATCGGCCTCGCCTGCCGCGACGGCCGCCGCTGCATCGCTTTCCGTCCGCGCGAGGGCGGGCGAAGGCTCCAGATCCTCGGGCGAAAGGCCAGCTCTGGACAGCAGGATGTCGAACAGCGCCGACGCCCCGGCAGACGGTTGGCGCAGGATTACGCGTCGTCCGCGCAGATCTTTGATTCCAGTGATCTGACTTGTGGCATCGCGTGACACGAGCAAGCCCCGTTGCCGCGAGGCCCAGGTGACCAGTACCGCATCCCGGAGGCCCAGGGCAGAAACAGACCGGACGTTCCAGCCTTCGTCCTCCGGTATGTGCAGTCCTGCCGCTGCAGCCTGACCCGCCGCAAAGCTGTCAAGACCGTCACGGCTGCCGTTGACCAGCATCGCCATTGCACAGGCGGATTCCCGGACTGCCCAGTCGAGCAGCGGATCGTGGGAGCCCGCGATGACGGGTGGACGCGCGGCCCGGATTGCGCCGGGACCGGTCCCATCGATCCATGCCGTCAATTCAGCGCGCGGGAACAGAAGCTTGCCCGTGATGCGCCGGTGCGGGATCTCACCCGCCGCTGCAAGATCATAAACCTTGCGCTCCTTGACGCGCAGCAGTTCCGCAACCTCGCGCGTCGTCAGAAACTCAGTTTCGTTGAGTTTGCCGTCGCTTGACATGCGGCGCCCGTCAATACCTGCCATCGCGGTGATGGATAGCTTGAAGCGAACCGTAAGACCAGAGAGTGATCAATTTGGCCGCCCATCATGTGTGGCTGTGGTTTTCGTGCTTTTCTTTGTGCAGACGAATGAGTATGCCGCTGTCGCGCGGAGAGGTGGCAGAGTGGTCGATTGCGGCGGTCTTGAAAACCGTTGAACTGCGAGGTTCCGTGGGTTCGAATCCCACCCTCTCCGCCACAAAATTTCCTTAATGAATTGATAAGTATGAACTAATTTGAATAGCGGGGCTTTTGTCCCATACTTATACCCATACCATGAATCCTGGCTACAGCTTGGCTTATCCAGGTGTCCGAGACAGTGTGGTTTTCGTCGTCAGTTGCGGTAGGCAGCTGAATCGTATTCTCTTCTCGCAACACCAAGAAACTGGCCTGCAGGAAAGAGTAGAGCCTTATGAGTCCTCACAAGTTCATTGAAAAATGGCGCGGCGTCGTGGAGTGCCCCCATTGAAGTGGTCCGCTTGGAAGGTTCATGTGAACCGGA
>ERZ1740062.748-NODE-748-length-15156-cov-4.389180_pt1 | contig 15156 bp, 4 predicted proteins | sample MGYA00581741_ERZ1740062 | MGnify/ENA primary metagenome ERZ1740062 (study PRJEB43018, sample SAMN04849747) | marine metagenome | isolation source: floating plastic debris | place: Pacific Ocean | collected 2008-09-01 | study: EMG produced TPA metagenomics assembly...
GGGGAACATAAATTTGGCACGGATACCACAGTTACCGGACGTTTCTCTGTATTGGGTGCTGCTGATGGGCCCACTACTCAAGGTGCTTTAGGTTTAAAGCAAGGTGTAAGAATTGCTCCTGGATTGCGTTTAAATCTAGCTTACGAGCGCGTTTTTGGTAATTTCTTTGGTAATAATGCTACCGGACAGCAATTTAGACAACCCTTTGCTGTTGGTCAAAGTGCTGCTGCTTTAGGTTTCAATTCTGGAGATAGTTACAGCGTCGGTTTGGAATACACCGATAATCCCAACTTTAAAGCTAGTGCTTTATTTGAAAGGAGAAATTCCAGCAGCGGTAACAACACTGTAATTTCCGCAGGAGTTACCGGAAAACTTTCATCTTCACTGACTGCATTAGCTCGCTATCAACAAAGCGGTTCGAGCAATCAAAGTTTGGCTGCACTGGGAGATACTGCTAACCTCAGAGTGGGTTTAGCATACCGCAATCCTAAAGATGATAAGCTGAATGCTTTATTGCGTTACGAATACCGTAAAAATCCTTCAACAATTCCCGATACTATCTTATTTGGAACTGGTACGGGTGCAGAAGACCATACTTTTGCCATAGAAACTATCTACGCTCCAAATTGGCAATGGGAATTTTACGGAAAATACGCTCTACGTAATAGTACCACTTATCTAGCTCAGGATTTCTCATCTAGTAATACCACTAATCTCGGACAGTTACGAGCTACCTATCGTTTGGGATACAGTTGGGATTTAGTCGGTGAAGCAAGGGTAGTTAGTCAATCCGACTATACCGAAACCGGTTTTGTTGTTGAAGCTGGTTACTATCTCACCCCGAATTTAAGAATTGCTGGTGGTTACGCTTTTGGAGATATAGATGACCGCGATTTTGACGGAAGTCGTTCTGCTAGCGGCCCATATTTAGGTGTGACAATGAAGCTTAATCAGCTATTTAGCGGATTTGGTTTACAAAAAAGAGTACCTCGTAAAAAGATAGAAGCTCGACAAAACTTGTTGAATCAGCTTAAGAAAGGAACCGGGAACGGAGAACAGCGAAAAGTCCAGTCTGGGGATATTCCCAAGTCGAGCAACTTTTCAAGAGAGGAAACAGTGAAATTAAATGTCTCTGATATCAAGAAAAATCCTTTGGGAACCTTGGCTGACAAAATTAAAAAAGTAAATAAAGCTAAGAAAGTAGAAAAAACGCTGTTGCAAAGACTGATGACAGGAAAAGGAAGATGAAGAAAGATATATGAAGCGAAATATACATTTCCTTTACAAACTCTTTTCCCCTTATTTCTTTTGGGGAAACACTTATTACTCTACTGTCATCAGTAAAAAAACGGCTATTCAAATGTATAAGAAAATTAGGCAAAACTCCTTTTATCAATTCAAGCAGTCTAGTAAGTTTCCGGTTAAAATTAAGCGCTTACTTACAAGCTTACCAGTTTTATTACTGACAACTCCAAATATCGCTTTTGCTCAACCGAATACAGGTTTAAGTTTGAGTGTCACGGTAAATAGTAACCAAGATGGAGCAATTCAGGCTGATGGTAATTTGACTTTAAGAGAAGCAATTTCTATCGTTAACGGTACTTTATCTTTAGAAAATCTTAGTTCTGCTGAACAATCTTTAGTTTCATCCGGGAGTAATCAAGCTGAAATTAAATTCAATCTTCCTCCCGGACAAACAATAATTCCTTTACAAACAGTTCTTCCACCGTTAATTAATCCTGGAACAGTAGTTGATGGAACCTCTCAATCAGGTTACGACTCAACTAAATCAGCAACCGCAGAAATTGAGATTCCTATTCCAGTGGTGGAAATAACTTCTGCTCCCGACAAAGAAGTATTCCGCGGTTTAACCATAGCTGCGGATAATATTACAGTTCGGGGATTGAGCATGTATGGTTTTAATTCTAAACATACAGATACCGCTAGTTTACCTCCAGGAAATATCGTAATTACACCTTATAGCTCTGTTTTGTTAAAGGGACAAGGAGACAAGGAAATAAGGGGACAAGGAGATAATTATTCCCGACCACCTAAAAACGTCACCATTCAAAATAATTGGTTGGGTATTACCTCAGAAGAAAAGGTTCCTGATAAAACCTCTGCTTTTGGGGTTTCGGTATTTAATGCAACTGGTACAAATATAAATGGCAACTTAATTGCGAATAATGAAGGTAGCGGAATTATTACAGGTAAGTTTGCAGAAAATACTCAAATTCAATCGAATATCATCGTTGGTAACGGAATTGCGGGTGTTCCCGATGCGATTCGATTGGAGGGTCAAATTAATAATTCTCAAGTTACCTCGAATTTAATTTGCGCTAACGATGGGAGTGGTGTGTACTTGTTTAAGCCAGAAGGCTCAGTACAAATACAGTCAAACAATATTAAATATAACGGTAGACGCTTGCGACGAGCGGGTGTTTACTTGATGGGTAATAACCACGAAATAATTAATAATCAGATTACCAATCAACCTGGTTCTGGAGTTGCGATTACAGCCTATCCCAAGAGTAAAGGAAATATTGTTAGAGATAACAATTTTGCCAATATTGAAGGATTGAGTATCGACCTCAACTATAGAAATACCGCAAGCATCCGCGACTTTCAGCGAGGAGACGGGCCAAACCCACCTCGTAACTCTGGAAACCGTCGTAAAGATTCCGCTAATGGTGCTATCAACGCACCAGAATTTCTCAGTTCCGAATTTATAGTTATTGACGGTAAAGTAAATATCGATGGAAAAGCCGACCCCGGTAGCGAAATTGATATTTATAAAGTCAGTCCCAATAGCAAACAGCAAATAGATTTATACCCCGCTTATTCTGCACTCGGGGAAGTAATTGCTAGAGTTCAAGCAGACGAAAAAGGTCGATTCAAAGCAACCTTTACAGACCTGCAACCTGGAGAAATTATTAGTGCGATCGCCACTCTACCAAAATACGGAACCTCAGAACCAGCAGCGAATTCAGCGATTAAATCAGTTAACGGATCTAGCACAATCCAAAATCCAAAATCCCCAATCCAAAATCCAAATTGTGTAACCCGTCCCTTACCACCAGCACCAATACCCGAACCACCAATCCCCGAACCACCAAAACCAATTACCTTAAGCGTACCTAGAAACATCCACTTTGCATTAGATAAAGACTTTATCAGTCCCAAGAGTGGGGAAATTCTAGATAAAATCGCGACTGCGTTAGAGCAATATCCCAACATAATCGTCGAGCTACAGGGACATACAGATTCTAGAGCTAGCGTCGCTTATAACCAGGACTTAGCAAAAAGACGCGCAACAAACGCGAGAAACTACTTAATCAGAAGAGGTATCGCACCAGAAAGAATGACCATCCGCTCTTTCGGGGAAAGACAATTAAGAACCCCAGAGAATAACGTAGTTGATTACGCACGTAACCGACGAGTTGAAATATTGTTCTTCGACGTGAGGGGAATCGATATCGAATTTGAAAATCAGGAACGGGATTTACAAATAGAATAGTAATTCCAACCGATAGTTGTCATCATAGTTAATAGTTAATCATGTAAAGACGTAGCAGTGCTACGTCTTTTATATTAAAAAGACTTAAATAATAACCTATACTTTACTTTATCTTCAGACATCGGTAATTATATCAGTAGTAACTTTACTGAAGTCAAAACATTTTTATATAAGTTTTAATATTTAAGTACAAGTACTTGTTTTGATATAGAATCTCGGTTAATTTTCAATTAATCCCGGCTAAGAACTATTTTCCTATTATTTATTTTCTATAAAATAAGTTAGCAAAAAACTATAAGTACATCCTAAGTTATTTTAATAAATTGGAGTTCATTTCTATTCCTTTAGATAGTGTTATTTATTCTTCTCTACCTGTTAAAGTTAAAATTTATTATTAGCTTTATAACCACTGATAATTGTTTAATTAGTAGATATTTTTATTTTATGTTAGTGCGATAGTTACTATATTTATCGTAAAAATTTGCCAATGCATACTAGCTAAAATATAGGCAAAATAGATATAAGTAGAGAATTAATATGATAGCTTAGATAATAAATACTCTAGCTCTTTCATCTATGTTGATTTAAATCATTAGAATATCTTCGTGTGTGATTTGCATCACTTCCTATTCATAAAAATATTCTTAGAATGTTGAACGTATTTCAATGTATTGGAATTAAGAAAAATAAGCATTGAGGAATTAAATAAAAAATATAATCTTTAATCTAATTAATTTTTAATTAGAGTATTTTTTATTAAGCTCTTCATTGATTCTTAAGCTCGGAGAAATATTTAAAATTGAATTATTAACGCAAAAAAAATAATCAATATACAGAACTAAAAAGCTATCAATAAATTTTTCAATCCCAGCTATATACTAACTTGAATGCACTTTTGTCTTTACATCAATTTTCAGTATTAGTAGATATGAAAACAGTGAAGTCTTTATTTCAAAATACTGCCGTAAGTATAAGCAATCAACTAGCAGCAGGAACAAGCTTAAGTATCGCGATTGCTATTGCAACAACAACTCCAGCGAATGCCCAAGTAGGTATAACAAATCTTGACGCTACTTACCAAACGGGAACTTCCAGTAGCTACAGCACTCAAGTAGCAAATCCATGCAACACTTCAAGTTACCCTAGTGGTTGTGGTAGCAATATCAATATGCAATTTGGTGTTGGTGCTACTAATGACCTAAATTTATCCGGATTTAGTATTGGAGCGGATAATTATTCTTTAATTCAGCTGGCTGATAGTGTTGCATTTCGGCGTATAGATGGCCAAGGTGCAACAGGGGAAAGACAACTGGTTTTTTTTGAATACAACGCTAACAACGAAATTCGCACCTCTTACACCAATACAATGGCTGAAGCAATGCTCGCTACTACTATTAACCGAGGTGTTGACAATTCTTTTTCCAATGATGCTAGCACTGCTAGCAATAACCTTGAGCGAATTGACTATATTATTTCAGCAGGGCTAGCGGTTCCAAGTGCTTCTTTAAATAGTATTGGTTTTTTAGTACTAGAACGGGGGGGGAATGACCCGTTCAAGATTGCTGCAATTACATCCTTAGATGGAAGCGGAAAACCAAACGGATTTGGTACATTACAATCGGTGTCAACTAATACCTGGGGAAAAGTTGGCCCTAATATTCAGACTGCCGTGATGCGTCGTGAAGAGAATGAGACAGAGTTTCGACCTTCACACCTTGTTAGTTCTCAGACTATATCTGGTGTCTATATTTCTATTTCATCTCTGGGTATTAATCCCGGTCAAAAAATTTATGGTTATGCTCTTTTCCCCAATGATATTAATGCTAGTAACGACCTAATTAATCTGAGCGATTTTCCGAAAACTACCTCTGGTGGTTCCGGACAAGGTGGATTGGACTTGATGGCTGGTGGGGGAATCTTTATGCTCGATAGCTTAACAACCATTTCTGGTACTCTCTACGAAGATAGTGATAAGAGTAATGATTTAGATGAAAATGAACCAAAACTACCAGCAGGTATCACTGTGACACTTTTGGATAATAACGACAATATAGTTGTAACTACCACTACCGACGAAAACGGTGTTTATACTTTTACTGGTGTAACTGACGGTGATTATAAAATTCAGGTCGATATCACAGATACGGATATTCCTGATGAATATACTTTGGGTACACCTAATGATTTAGCTGTTACGGTTTCTGGTAGTGCAGTTGCAAATCAAAACTTTGGTTTTGATAAATCTAGTGATAATCGTCCCCTCGGTTCACCCTTCACCTGCGATTCTACTTTCTATATCACCATCGGTCCTGGTGGGGGACGAGACCAACAACTTTACGATGTAGACCGTTCTGGTTCAACTTTTACCTTTAACCCAATTGGACCTGCGACAAATACAGCAGGTGGTTATCCAGTTAATTTCGACTATAACGCTTTAGCCTTTAACCCAATAGACAATTACATCTATGCTTATATCAACCGCTCCGGTGCAAGCAGCGGCCCTTACAGTCCTGGTAATGTAGTCAAAATTGGTAGTGATGGTATCGTCCATTCTTTAGGGATACCAACCGGTGGTACTATCTCTGGAAACTTTTTTGCTGCATCCATTCTGTCAGATGGTACTTATGTAATTGGAGCAGGAGGTAAATTTGCAACTCTTGATTTAACAACTACTCCACCAACAATTACCAATTCCCAAGCAACAGTTTCAGGAGTAGCATTCAATGATTTTGCTGTAGACCCCAGAAATCCAGCTTCTCTCAGTGGTAAAGAGGTTTATGGTGTGAATGAGAATGGTAATCAGGATAGATTGGTTATTCTAGATATGACTAATTTCCCACCTACCGTTAAAAGTCAAGCTCCGAACCCTACAGGATTTAATCATAATGCTGGCTCTCAGTTTGTAGATGCTTTCGGTACTCTCTATTACCGCAGCAATAGCACAAACAGCTTATATAAAGTGAATACCGACTCCAGCAGTTCCGATTACGGTAAAGCAACTTTAATTACAACGGCTCCCTCTGGTGGTAATCATGATGGTGTGAGTTGTTTATTTGCAACTGCAATGGAAAAAGAAGTGCGAGATTTAGATGGGAATCCTCTTACAGAACCAGTCCCAGCCGGTGAAACTGTTCAATATATTTACAAAATTGCGACTGGAAATTCTCTAGATGTAAATGGTGTCACCTTTACAGATGATTTACGTTCGGTAACTGGAGGTAATCCCGTTAACGGTAATTTCCTTACAGATCCAGGAAAAGTAACCGTATCCAATGGCTCTGGAAATATCACATTCGATAACAATAACCAAACTTTACAGATTACTAACCTGACTTTACCGGGACAAAACCCTGCTACACCTGAATCAGAAGCACTAACAATTATCGCAGAAGTAACAGTTCCTAAAACCACCACACCAGGAACCTATTTAAATCAATCATTTTTGACAAATTTACCTGCAATATATCCTCCGTCTATTCCTTCTGATTATCCACCCTCTGCTCCTTATGAAGACCCTACTCCATTGGAAGTAACAGAACCAATTGCTAATAATCCCAACGTATTATTAGTCAAACGCATCACCAAAATTAACGATAGTACTACTACTAACAACGGTGATGATCTAGCAATTTACAACCAAGATAATTCCAATCCCTATGATGATAATAAAGTAGATATTACCGAACTTCCTGAAAACAACGGAGATCCAAAACCCGATACCGATAACTGGATTGATACTACTTCAGACACAAACAGCACTTTCTTAATTGGTGGAATTAACGGAGGTAAAGTCGAACACGATGACGAACTGGAATACACTATCTATTATTTATCAACTGGAGATAGTGAAGCCAATAGCGTACTATTGTGCGATAGAGTTCCGGAAAACGTTTCTTTTATTCCCACTAGCTTTAACAATCAAACTCAAGCAACGGGAGGAACACAAGGCTCGAATAGGGGAATTATGTGGTTTAAAGATGGTAATACAGAATCTTTAACCAATACCAAAGACGGGGATGCAGCCCAATATTTCCCTCCTGGTATCGAACCTTCTACTATTTATCCTCAAATACAATGCAGTGGTGCAAATACTAACGGTGCGGTTGTGGTTAATTTGGGTAATTTACCTAATGCTACCGCTCCTGGCACACCAAATACTTCCTACGGTTACATTCGCTTTAAAGGTAAGGTGAAATAATATTTTAGGGTATTAATGCCAATTCTGTATGACGCTGTGCTTAATAGCCCAGTATTTAATCAGAAACTCTGTCAGAGGCTTATTACTAGAGGCACAGGTTTGTGGACTGTATTTCCAGATGGAGCATGAGAACAATAAATCTGTATCAATTTTCATTCCTGAACAAGCCGCAGAATACACACCCTAGTAGTTAACCACGTTAATTTTAATGGGTTCTGAAGTTAATTATTAGGTTGGGTTAAGCGGCTATCCCTGTAGATATAAATTCTTATTTATCACCCGCTTTGTATGTTATATCAGTAATTATATTAGTAGTGATTTTACTGAAGCCAAAATATCTTTATATAAGTTTTAATGTTTAAGTGAAAGTACTTTTATTATTTAATTTATTAGATAATTACTTAACTATAATGACTTTCATATAAGAATTGTTTCCCTAATTTTTGATTCTCTTTTCAGCTATAAAACCCTATTAGTGTAAGAGTTAGTTTCAGTTTTATGACTCTTACTAATTAAATAATTATTTTTGCTCAAATTTCCTATTAGTGTCAGAGTTAGTTTCAGTTTTTCATTCTTGCTAATTAAATAATTTGTGTTGGCTTAGTGCTGCCTATTGATATTAATTATTTCTACTTTATTAGAAGTAATTCTAATTTATTAACGGAGGAATTTATTAAGGGAGATAGACAGCTAAGTTATAAACTAGAGTCAGCAATTATCTTAAGCTTTTTATAAATATGTGCTTATAAAAGGGAGATTTAGGAAAAAATAAAATTTATTTTTTTTAATTAATCACCTCCCAGAGTATTCTCTAAACGTAATTAAATGAGGAAAACTTTAGCGCAACAAAAATGCTTATTTGTATAACTAAATTTTGAAGATACTATAGGTAAATTTTATGAAAATATTCTACGTTTTTCGGAAATATCTACTTACTATATAAGTTAAAAAAATTATATATTTATTTGCTTATAGTTGAGATAAGAAAATAAAATGCAATTATTTTGTTGTGAATTACTCACTTAACGCTCCAAAATAACTCAAAAACTTTAAGTCGGGTTTTGTTCTTAAACTCAACATCGATTACACCGAATCAGGGATGCATTTACAATTTACTAATTATCATGAAATTTGTATTTAATAGTCAAAAACTAAAACTCAAAAAAAAATTCAACTTTTTACTAGCTGCTGGATTCAGTAGCGTAATGATATTCGGAACCGCAAGACCTTCCTATGCTGCTGATATTACCTTTCAATTTTCTACCTCCAAAACTGGTACAGCCCCTTTTACAGGTGATGATAATCCTGGGAATGACTCTAGCGAAACCAATAACATTGTCAGGACTCTAGATATCATTACTTACAAGTGGGATTATGCAGTTAACAATGGAGATGCCAATAATACGATTTTAACTGCAACCATTTCTTCAGACCAAGAATGGACAGGGATTCCTCCTGCTTGTAACACCGCAGGTTCTAGCATCGCGATTAATCCTACAACTGGAGCGCAAACTTTAACTTGTGATGTCGGTACAATTAGGAGTGGTAGTAATGGATTCATTGAAGCTACAGCTAGAGTAATTGGACAAAGACCAGATAATAGTTTTGTTGGCAATGGCGATATTGTTACAGCCGATGGTACATTTACAGCCGATGGAACTCCTACAGCCACAGACGATACGGTAGAAACTATTGTATCGGCAACTCCTAAAGCTGACTTACGCAAACCTCGTGTTTCGATTCAGGGTCAAGCTAAAGGAAGGGATGGAACAACCGATGGATTAATACTGCGTTATCCAATTAATATTACAGTTGCTGGTGGTAAAGGTAGCGAACCTTTGGTAGGTGATATTAATATTACCGATACTTTTCTATATGACGACGATAATAATACTGCTACACCTCCAGTACCTTTACCTTCAGCAGAGATATATAACTGGAGGAGTGGTGAGCCTGGTTGCGGCTGGTTAGATCAAACGAATCGTCTCCGTTATGGTGGTTATCCCTATGGTAGATTAACTAATCGTAATGGTACTCCTTATAGTACTCCCGAGCGTGCAGCTGCGGACTCAGGAACCTGGACTTGTACTCAGAGTGGAGCAGGACAACCAATTAATATTAATATTACTGGAGCTAACACCACAGGAACCCACGTTCCTACCAGAAGTTATAATAACCGGTCACTTCAAGCTAATATGACTTATATAGTCAGTGGTGTAATAGCACTTTGGGTACCAACTCAAGTGGTATTAGATAATGGTGGTGATATTCGAGTTACCAACCGACTATCTCAATTAGACAACAAAGGGGTAAGCGGTCAGACTAACAATGACCCTACGAATGTAAATGGTAACGATAATAATATAGACAGAGATGGAAATAATAACGAGTATACTTTCGTCTTGATTGCAGCTAGAGGGTCTTTTAACCAATATTACGCAAATAACATTAACCAGCGCGGTACTCGGATGCCGGAAATGACAAGCCTTAATAGTGGTGATGGCCCGGTAATGCCAACTCAAAACTTTACTAAACGCTTGTATGGAGCCAATAATGGTGTTGTAGATTGGGAAGACTATAAATATTGTGAAAAGTTTGATAATCGTACCCACATACTTACTCCTTTACCTGATAATCCTGCTAGTGCAGTTAAAGTTTTTAATGTAGGGTCTTATCGATATGTAATTGAATATGGAACAGGTGACGAAAATGGTAATCCGGGAACCTATTCTAGCTATACGGCACAGCAACAAGCAATCTGTGAAGATGATGATAGTGCTGATGGTTGGGTAACAGATATACGTACTGTTCCTTGAGGTGTAGATAAAATTACCAAAATCCGCTTCCGGGCATTAGATCCTGTACCACCAAATGCGAGAATGGATTTAGCGGTTAACTTTACAGCTCGCAACTTTGAACCGGGAACCACCACAAAAATTCCTGATGGTACAATCCTCGCTAACTTCTCCGCAGTCAGCACTCCAACCCTAGGTTTTACCCAAGGAACTAGAAGCGACCGTCGTGATGGTTGGTATCTAGGAAGTTATAATACAGAAACCCACGGAGGTAGTAAAGCTTGGGGGGATTGATTATTCTTAACTAGAGCTTTTGTCAGGATTGAGATAGAAACTTCTCCTAATGACAGCATTGATAATATTCGGACTGGAGATACAGTCACTTTTGCTCTTAATACTTCAGTTAACTCTGTTCTTGACCCCGCTCCAGTCAACCCGAATGTAGTTGTTAGAGATATTCTTCCCAAAGAATTAACCTATATTCCTGGTTCTGCAAGTTTACCTCCTACCAGCGTTACCGAAAATCCAGATGGAACTACTACTATTCTGTGGGATTTAGGTCAGAAAGTACCCAATCAACCTATTCCACAAATTACTTTTGATGCTAGAGCTAAATTCGATGTCCCCAATAATACTGATGCAGTCAATACGGCAATTATTGAGTCACCAGATGATGGTTCCCCAGAAAGCACTCGTACCGATAGACGTACAGTTACTATTGGTAATGTCGCTGCATTTGGTATTTTCAAAGATGTGGAAGAAAATCTGATTGAACCGGAAAATGTTGGTGTATTTAAACTTTTATATGCGAATACAGGTACAAGTGATGTAGGGTCGGGGGTATTCATTGATGCTCTTCCCTATCCAACCGATGGACGGACACCTGCCACAACTTATAAAGGCACTATGGAATTTGCTAGTATTACTGGTACCAATGGAGAGACCTTTGAATTTACCAAAGTTGACCCCAATAATATTAATCCTGACCCCAATCATCCCAGCAATCAATCTGGTGGTAGTACAGTTTGGTGTACCCAAGCTCAGTTTGGTAATACAGGATGTCCTGCAAATAATGCAGAGATTACCGGAACAAAGATGTTCACTCCTCCTTTTCCTCAAAATACTCCTACCCGTGAAGTTGTATTAACTGTAGACTTAAAAAATAACGAACGTGGAAATATTTATACCAATAACTTTTCAGGCAGGGTGGAAGGACTAATCGGTTTACTGCAATCCAACGATGTAAGTGTCTACGTTAGACTTCCGACAAATTTACTACTAATTAAACGCATCACTGCCATTAATGGAAACCCTATTAATAATATAGTTGATGACCCGAACACCACAGATGATAATAATCCCAACTGGCCAAACAATTACCTTAAAGGAAATATAAATGGTGGTAAGGTCAAACCAGGAGACAGTATTGAATATACTGTTTATTTTCTTTCTAATGGCGATTCAGATGCCTATAATGTTAATATCTGCGATTTAGTTCCACCTAATACTAAATTTATCGAAGCTGGATTCAATGGCTCCACTCCTGTTTCTCCATCAGGTTTACCCGGTGCAAATATCGGTATTGCTTTAGAAAGATTTGGTAATATCGAGTATTCGACTTCTCCTAAAGATGGAGATAAAGGTAGTTATTTAACTGCTGGGACTGCTTCTAATGTAAATTGTTTCGGTACAAATGATAATGGTGCAGTGATAGTCAATATTGGTAATTTATCTCGTACTGGTTTTGGTGGTACTCCATCTGCTGCTTACGGTCTGATTCGTTTTGTTGTTAAGGTTCAATAATTTTCGACAACAAATAAAACATCAATACAACCAAAAAACATGTCCAATATTTAGAGATGTAGCAGTGCTGCGTCTCCAATACAAAATAAAAACTTTGGCACTCAGACACAATGCAGTGGTCATAGCGAACCTAAACCTAAGATTTAAAAGTCGAGTTAAGTAATTTTCCCTTTACCAATTAAATACATAAATTTAACTGTTAAAACATAATAATTTACAATAGCATAAGTATTTCCACGGGTTTAGTATATTGAATCCGTGGAAATACTATTGTCATGAAGATTTTTTATATGCTGTGATGTGAGGAAACACGTTGGTTTGTTTTTAATCTCGCATGGAGGAATAAAAAATATATCAAGCCGCCTAATTTTAATTAAATATTTCCCTTCTTTTGCGAGGATTTTAAATGCGCTTACATCTCTTATTTTAATTGATTAAGCTAATAGTCATGTTTCGATTGCTTAACTTACATGAGGCATGAATAAAAAACTAAAGCTGTTGGTACAATACGTTTTCCTACAGTGAATAAATTGATGTCTTAAGCTGATGTGAATTCAGATTTTGTCAAAATATCAAAATTATTCTGCTACTTATGACTTATCTAGATTTCACATGTCAATGCTTCATTAGTGACCATTTATCTCAAACTATTGATGTATTTTAACGTAGTGATTTAATTATTTATAGCAAGCAATTAGTATGATTAAATCGTTATTTATAACTAAAAAGTATATAATTCAGCGTAACATTTAGCCGGAAATCACTTAATCATTTAGTATGTAATAAATCAGAATTGTAAAAATCTCAAATTATTATATTAAATCAAACAATGAAATCTTTACTGAATTACATCAGAAAAATTGATGAAGACTCTTCTCGACAAAAAATAGCGAAACCTTTTCAAAATAAGAATCGGGAAATAGCCTTTACTAAAAATAAAAAATATAGAAAATTAAAAAATTATCAAAAATTATTCACCTGGATATCTATAGTTGGTTGTACTTTCACCACCGTAATCGCATTTCCAAAAGAAGCTCGTGCTGATATCCTCATTAACAAGGAATTTAACCCAGTTACAGTTACCGAATTTGAAAAATCAACCCTAACAATCAGGTTCTTTAACAATAATAATAGTGCGGCAAATGATGTTAACGTTACGGATAATTTACCTGATGATGTAATTGTTGCTGACCCTCCCAACGTCGCCAACAATAGCTGTGGTGGTACTGTTACGGCAAATGCAGGAGCAAGTACGGTCAATATCGCAGGTGGTGTTGTTCCAGCCGCAGCTAATGGTGCGGCTGGTGAATGTGAATTTGATGTAGATGTTATCGCAATTAAATCTGGTACTTTCGTTAACAAAATTCCAGCCGGTACTGCGACTTCTTCCCAAGGTCCTAATGCTTTAGATGCAGATGCAACATTAACAGTTAATCCAGCTACACCTATAACTGGTAGTAAGTCATTTTCTCCTGGAGTTCTTCATGGTAATGGTAGTCCTACAACCATGACTATCACTATCAATAATCCCAATGCATTTGTTACCAATAATCTCGGCTTTACCGATAATTTACCGTCAGAGTTAAAAGTTGCATCACCACCGAATGCTTCGACAACCTGTAATGATGGTACGGTAACAGCGCTTGCTGATGGAACTTCAGTAGCTTTGAGTGGTGCAACAATTGGAGTGAATAGCTCTTGTACCGTAACCGTAAATTTAGCAGCTACCGACCCAAATAATTATTTAGATGAGGATATTACCAACACGATTCCTAGCAATGGTGTGACTACGGATGAAGGAGTGACTAACAGTCAACCGATTGAAGGTACGCTAAAAGTGCAAACCGGTGCTTTTGTGAGCAAAACTTTTTCTCCAGCGACTATTAAAACCAGAAAGAACTCTACATTGACGCTGACTCTGAGAAACTTTAATACTGGTGCTATTTCTGGAGCTAATCTTACCGATATTATTCCTGAAGGTGTGAAGGTAACTGCACTTCAATCTAATAGTTGTGATGGAACTGTGGATATTGTTGATAATGCTGGAGTTAATGACGAGGTTCAACTAACTGGTGGTACGATACCCACTGCACCCACAGGAGATGGTGCTGGAAGTTGCGAAATAAAAGTCACAGTAACTGCTGATGAAGAAGGTAATTTTGATAATGAGATTCCCGCAGGTGATTTTAACGGAATTAACTATCCTGGTGACGATGCCAGATTAACAGTTATTAGTCCTATTTCTCTGGGAAAAAGTATCTCACCTAGTGCCACAATCCGGGGTGTAAAAGCGACTGCTACTTTAACACTTAGCAATGATTCTGATGGACCTGCAACTATTACCTCATTTGTAGATAATTTAACCACAATGGGTACTGGTTATACCGTTGCAAGTAGCCCCACACCTTCTACAACTTGTCCTGGTGGTACTGTAAATGCTCCTGTTGGTGGTACAACAGTTTCGATGAATAATGGTCAAATTCCAGCCGGTAGCGATAGTAGTTTAGGTCGTTGTACTATAACTTTTGGAATTCTTGTCGGTGACAATGCAGTTGGTGGTGACAGAACAAACACAGTTCCTCGAAATGGTTTGAAAACCGATATTGGTAATAATTCCAATAATGCTAACGCTGGATTATTTATTGAAGGTAAAGCTCAAGTTGACAAAGCTTTTTCTCCAGATATTCTCACTCAGACAGAGGAAACAACTTTAACAATTACATTTACTAATACTCAAGGAAGTGATGCAACTATTACTTCCTTTACAGATGATTTAAAAACAATGGGTAGCGGTTTTGTTGTTTCCGATAACGGTTCACCTACAACAACCTGCGATGGTGGCG
>ERZ1740062.749-NODE-749-length-15149-cov-3.842056_pt1 | contig 15149 bp, 18 predicted proteins | sample MGYA00581741_ERZ1740062 | MGnify/ENA primary metagenome ERZ1740062 (study PRJEB43018, sample SAMN04849747) | marine metagenome | isolation source: floating plastic debris | place: Pacific Ocean | collected 2008-09-01 | study: EMG produced TPA metagenomics assembly...
CCGGTCATTGTTCGACGGGACGTTGCAGGGCATTGCGCACACCAGCGCACCGGCTTTTTCGTTTCAGGGACACCCTGAAGCCAGCCCAGGTCCGCAGGATCTCAGGCCGCTGTTTCACGCTTTCTCAAAAATGGTCGTTGATCATGCAGGCATCGCCGACCAGCCCGTCACCGAAACAGAGTAATCAGGGAGTCTCCAGACCGTGCCAAAACGCGACGACATCAACAGTATTCTGATCATCGGTGCGGGGCCGATCATCATCGGCCAGGCTTGTGAGTTCGATTACTCGGGTGCGCAAGCGTGTAAGGCGCTGCGCGAAGAGGGCTTTCGCGTCATCCTGATCAATTCCAACCCTGCGACCATCATGACCGATCCCGACATGGCGGATGCGGTGTATATCGAGCCGGTGCACTGGACAGCGGTCGAGCGCATTATCGAGAAAGAAAAACCCGATGCACTGCTGCCGACCATGGGCGGACAGACCGCGTTGAACTGTGCCCTCGATCTGGTCCGCGAGGGTGTGCTTGAAAAACATGGCGTCGAGATGATCGGCGCCTCTCGTGATGCGATCGACATGGCAGAAGATAGGGAACGCTTCAAGAAGGCCATGGATGAGATCGGCTTACAGTCACCGGTGGCGGATGTCGCCCACGATCTCGAGCAAGCCTGGAAAATTCAGGCAGATATCGGTTTCCCCGCCATTATCCGACCGTCGTTCACGATGGGGGGTACCGGCGGCGGCATTGCCTACAACAAGGAAGAATTCGAAGCGATTGTCAGCAATGGCCTGGACATGTCGCCGACCACCGAGGTGTTGATCGAAGAGTCGATAATCGGCTGGAAAGAATTCGAGATGGAGGTGGTGCGCGACAAGGCTGACAACTGCATCATTATTTGTGCGATCGAAAATATCGACGCGATGGGTGTGCACACCGGCGATTCGATTACGGTCGCTCCGGCCCAGACACTGACCGATCGCGAGTACCAGCGCATGCGTAATGCGTCATTGGCGGTCTTGCGCAAAATCGGTGTCGAGACTGGCGGTTCCAATGTGCAGTTCGCCGTGAATCCGGAGAACGGGCGAATGCTGGTCATCGAAATGAATCCGCGGGTTTCCCGATCCTCCGCTTTGGCATCCAAGGCCACCGGTTTCCCGATTGCGAAAGTCGCGGCCAAGTTAGCTTGTGGGTTTACGCTTGACGAGCTCGACAACGATATCACCGGTGGACAGACACCGGCTTCGTTCGAGCCAACGATCGACTATGTGGTCACCAAAATGCCGCGCTTCACGTTCGAGAAGTTTCCGGGCGCCGATTCGCGTTTGACGACGTCGATGAAATCGGTGGGTGAGGTCATGGCGAGCGGTCGAACCTTCCAGGAAGCTCTTCAGAAGGCGTTACGTGGTCTTGAGACAGACCTGGCCGGCCTCGATAGTCAGATGCCGACGGATGTTAGCGATGAGACGCAGCGAGAGATCGTCGAGGAGCAGGTACGTAAGCCCAGCGCGACGCGATTGCTCTGGGTCGCCGATGCGTTTCGTATTGGACTTTCGATGCAGGAAGTCCAGCGCATGTCGGGCATCGATCCTTGGTTCCTCGGTCAGATTCTTGACTTGATTCGCGTCGAGAACGGTATTTTGAAACTCGGCGAGAATGTCTTCAGGAAAGCCAACCTGCGCGAGCTGAAGCGACGCGGGTTTGGTGATGCGCGCATCGCGCAGTTGCTTGGCATGACCGAACAGGTCGTGCGCGAAAAGCGGTTGGCGGTCGATGTGCGGCCCGTGTTTAAGCGCGTCGATTCGTGTGCCGCTGAGTTTTCCTCGGATACCGCGTACATGTATTCGAGTTACGAGGAATATTGCGAAGCCAGCCCGAGTGAGCGCGACAAGATCATGATCCTGGGCGGTGGCCCGAACCGCATCGGGCAGGGCATCGAATTCGACTATTGCTGTGTGCACGCATCGCTCGCTTTGCGCGAGGCGGGTTACGAGACCATCATGGTCAACTGTAATCCGGAAACGGTTTCGACGGATCCGGATACATCGGATCGACTCTATTTCGAGCCGTTAACGTTCGAGGATGTCATGAGCATCGTCGATCTCGAGAAACCGGTTGGGGTCATCGTGCAATTCGGCGGTCAGACGCCGCTCAAGCTGGCCGATGCATTGCAGGCGGCCGGGGCACCGATTATCGGTACTACACCCGACTCTATCGATCTGGCAGAGGACCGAGAGCGATTCCAGAAAGTCATCGAAGACCTCGAGTTACGCCAACCGCCGAACTGCATTGCACGCACTACTGAAGAAGCGCTGGCACGCGCCGGCGAAGTCAATTATCCGCTGGTCGTGCGCCCGTCTTATGTCCTCGGCGGCCGCGCCATGGAAATCGTCTATAACGACGATGAATTGCGTGGCTACATGCGCGAAGCGGTGTCGGTTTCGAACGATAGCCCGGTATTGCTGGATGGCTTCCTCGATCAGGCGGTCGAAGTCGATGTCGACATTATTTGCGACGGCGAGCAGGTGTTGGTCGGCGGTATCATGGAACACATTGAGCAGGCAGGTGTGCATAGCGGCGACTCCGGCTGCGTGTTGCCGCCCGCCAATCTGTCCGCCGAATTGCAGAACACATTGATCGACCAGGCGACGCGTTTGGCGCACGCACTCGACGTCGTCGGTTTGATGAACACGCAATTCGCGATCAAGGATGACGTGGTTTATCTGCTCGAAGTGAACCCGCGCGCATCTCGAACGATACCGTTTGTCTCTAAGGCCACTGGCGTACCGCTCGCAAAAATCGCAGCCCAGGTGATGGCAGGCGCTCGCCTGAGCGATCTTGCCGCGACCGAACAGGTCGTGCCCCAGTTCTTCTCTGTGAAGGAATCGGTCTTCCCATTCACCCGCTTCCCGCATTCGGATCCGATTTTGGGTCCGGAAATGAAATCCACTGGGGAGGTGATGGGGACCGGCACGACGTTCGGCGAAGCGTATGCAAAGGCACAACTCGCTTCCGGCGTGACGTTGCCACGCGGCGGTACCGCGATCATTTCTGTCAGGGATCGTGACAAGGAAGACGCGGTGGAACTGGCGGAGATGCTGATTGCGCTCGGTTTTGATATCGTTGCGACACACGGTACGGCGACCGCATTGAATCGTGCGGGTATCGCGTGCAAACGGGCCAACAAGGTCAATGAGGGACGTCCGCACTTGGTCGATATGGTCAAGAACGGCGAGATATCCCTGATTGTGAATACCACCGAGGGTAAGAAAGCGATCCGTGATTCGCAGACGATTCGTGGAGAAGCGGTCGCGCGAGCGGTGACTTACTACACAACGTTGTCGGCGGCCCGCGCAACCTGCGTAGCGATGCAGCATCTGGCGGACGACAATGTCAATTGCCTGCAGGATTTGCATAAGCGCAATGCGGCCTGACCAGGCGGCGTTCCTCGACCAGACAAGATAGGTAGCAACAGTGAATAAAGTGCCATTGACCGCACGCGGTGCGGAACAGTTGAAAGAGGAGCTCAAGCAACTCAAGACCGTCGATCGGCCGCGCATTATTCAGGCGATCGCCGAAGCGCGTGAACACGGTGACCTGAAGGAAAACGCGGAATACCACGCGGCGCGCGAACAACAAAGCTTCGCGGAAGGTCGGATTCAGGAAATCGAAGCGAAGTTATCGAATGCACAAATCATCGATGTCACGACGTTGAATGCGAACGGCAAAGTTGTGTTTGGTGCGACCGTGGAATTGCTTGATCTGGAAAACGATCAGACGACCACCTATCAGATCGTTGGTGATGATGAAGCCGACATCAAACAGGGCATGATTTCGGTGAGTTCGCCGATTGCGCGGGCGCTGATCGGCAAGAATGAAGGCGATGAGGTGACGGTCACTGCGCCTGCTGGCAATCGCGATTACGAAATCGTCGAGGTGCGCTATGTCTAACCAGGGCACCTTACGGCCTAACCGCGGTTAGCGGCTGCCGAGCACCACTTTCGGACGTTCTTGATTGCGACGAAAAAACAGTGCGATATTGCCAGTGCGCTGGACCAACGTGGCTGCAAACCGTTCGCCGATTGCTGCGATGATGGCATCCCGGGCGTCGCGCTCCGCGCGAATGCTGATTTTGATCAACTCATGAAAGGCAAGTGCTTGTTCAATCTCATGGGCAACATTGTCCGACAGGCCTCTGTCGGCGATCATCACGACCGGCTTCAATGGGTGGCCGAGGCCGCGCAGCGTTTTTCGCTGTCGTTCTGTCAATTCCATCAGTTTGCTAGTTCCGTTTGGGCGGGGGGCGTGATTATCAGTCAATTCTTGGCGCGCGTCACGTTCGCAGGGCGGATCAGCGCATGAGCGGCCCGCGTCGAACGTCCGGTACCTGGCGTGATCGGCAAGAACGTGATCCGTGGGTGCAAAAAGCACGTCAGGAAGGTTTTCGATCGCGCGCTGTTTATAAACTGGCGGAACTCGTCGACAAAGATAAACTGCTGCGCAAAAACATGTTGGTTGTCGATCTCGGCGCAGCGCCAGGGGGATGGAGCCAGTATGTCGCGCGGCGATTGGACGAACAGTGCGAAATCTACGCGCTCGACCTGTTGCCGATCGACAGTTTACCTGCCGTGACTGTACTACAAGGCGATTTCCGCGAAGCAGTGGTCCTGGACACCCTCAATACACATTTGGCTGGTCGACGCGTCGATCTTGTAATGAGCGACATGGCACCCAATATCTCAGGAGTGAAGGCGGTGGATCAGCCGAGAGCCATGTATCTGGCCGAGTTGGCGCTCGCTTTCGCGAACGAGGTCATCGCCCCGAAAGGGGCATTCATCTGCAAGGTGTTTCAGGGCGAAGGCTTTGATGACTATGTCCGAGAACTTCGGCGCCAGTTTGCGGTGGTGAAAATCCGCAAACCCAAGGCGTCTCGACCGAGTAGTACTGAGGTCTACGTGCTAGCGAGAAACCATCGCTTAGTGTAGTGTCGTGGCTAATGGCGATGGCGCGTAATCGAGCTTAAGCCTTTGTTTTTGTTATCAGAGGTGCCGCTGTAAAAGGCCTGTCTTAACCCCTGTCCCGCGATAAATGCCAGTCGCGGGCGCAACATGAGGCGTTCCTGTGAACGATTCTGCAAAAAACATACTGATTTTTATCGCGATTGTACTGGTGCTGCTGACCGTCGTGTCTAGCTTCCAGCAAAGTACGTTCGGCCAAGTGACAACGGAGCCCTATTCGGAGTTTCTTAAGCGTGTCGACAAGGGTTCAGTCGATACGGTCGTCTTTGACGAGCAGGGCCAATCGGGCCGCTATGAGACCAGCGACGGGCAGCTTTATCTCGCCTACAACCCGGAAACGGACCAATCCGCGTTGATCGGCGATTTGAGTGAACGCGGTATCCGGTTCGAGAAAATGGAACCGAAAGAGCCAAATTTGCTGGTCAACCTGTTTATCAGTTCATTTCCGATCTTGTTGTTGATCGCCGTATGGGTGTACTTCATGCGCCAGATGCAAGGCGGAGGCGCCGGTGGTCGCGGTGCGATGAGTTTCGGTAAAAGCAAGGCGCGACTGCTTGGTGAGGATCAGGTCGGTGTTACGTTCGCCGATGTGGCCGGTGTCGAGGAAGCGAAAGAAGAAGTCGTCGAGATCGTCGACTTTCTGAAGGACCCCAGCAAATTCCAAAGGCTCGGTGGCAAGATTCCGAAAGGAGTCTTGATGGTAGGCTCTCCAGGTACTGGTAAGACTTTACTGGCGCGAGCGAGCGCCGGTGAAGCCAAAGTACCGTTCTTCACGATTTCGGGTTCTGATTTCGTCGAGATGTTTGTTGGCGTCGGCGCTTCCCGCGTCCGCGATATGTTTGAGCAAGCGAAGAAGCACGCCCCCTGCATTATCTTCATCGATGAGATCGACGCTGTCGGTCGTCACCGCGGTGCCGGGCTCGGCGGCGGTCACGACGAGCGGGAGCAGACGCTGAACCAGTTACTTGTCGAAATGGATGGTTTCGAGGGCAACGAGGGCATCATTGTCATCGCCGCCACGAACCGACCCGACGTACTCGATCCGGCACTGTTGCGACCGGGTCGCTTCGATCGACAAGTCGTCGTGCCGTTGCCCGATGTGCGCGGCCGTGAGCAGATTCTTCGGGTGCACATGCGCAAAGTACCGATTGGCGATGACGTCAAACCGGGCATCATTGCGCGCGGCACCCCCGGATTCTCAGGTGCGGATCTTGCCAACCTTGTTAACGAAGCCGCCTTGTTTGCGGCGCGTGCCAATCGGCGCACGGTCGGCATGGACGAGTTCGAGAAAGCTAAAGACAAGATCATGATGGGCGCGGAGCGGCGCTCTATGGTGATGAGCGAGGACGAGAAAAAGCTGACGGCCTATCACGAGGCAGGGCATGCGATTGTTGGGCGCAGTGTCCCGGATCACGACCCGGTATACAAAGTCACGATCATTCCGCGTGGCCGTGCGCTTGGGGTGACGATGTTCCTGCCTGAGGAGGATCGCTACAGCTATTCGAAACAGCGACTGAAAAGTCAAATCGCGAGTTTGTTCGGTGGCCGGATCGCGGAAGAGCAGATCTTCGGCGCAGACAGTGTGACCACGGGTGCTTCGAATGACATCGAACGAGCAACCGAAATCGCCCGCAACATGGTGACTAAGTGGGGGCTCTCGGATCGCCTGGGTCCATTGAGCTACAGCGAAGAAGAGGGCGAAGTCTTCCTCGGCCGTTCGGTATCGCAGACTAAGCATGTGTCTGACGGCACAGCGCACGCGATTGACGAAGAGGTGCGCTCGATCATCGACGAGAATTACGCTCGTGCTGTGCAAATTCTCAAAGATGAGGAAGAAAAGCTGCACGTTATGGCGCAAGCGCTGATCAAGTACGAGACGATCGATACCGATCAGATCAAGGACATCATGGAAGGTCGTGAACCACGACCGCCTGCTGACTGGACTGATGGCGGTGAACCCCCGACTGGCAAAACGGCGAGTAGCGAAAAGACTACCCAGCCTGAGGGCACAATTGGTGGGCCCGCGGGGCAGTCGGGCTAGAACCGGCGAGCGCGACGTTGCTTTGACGTCGGTTCTTAGTCTCCGACGGCAGCCATCTGGCTGCCGTTTTTTTGCTTCAAGGTACCGGGCCGATGTATGAGGCACCCAAACAGACGCAAGACCATCTGGCGGATCGACTGCAGGATGATGCGAGGCCGCTCATCATGGGGGTGCTCAATGTCACGCCCGATTCGTTCTCTGACGGCGGTCGCTTTTTAGCGACCGATCGCGCGGTCAGGCAGGCGGAGCAAATGTTTGCCATGGGCGCTGACATTATTGATGTTGGCGGAGAGTCAACGCGCCCCGGTGCGGCGCCTGTCGATGTTCAGGATGAGCTGCATCGTGTCGTGCCTGTCGTTGAGGCCATCGCGCGGAAGCGCTTGGGTGCGATTTCCGTGGATACATCGAAGCCAGCGGTGATGGCAGCGGCGGTGGAGGCGGGTGCGGCTATGATCAACGATGTCTGGGCGCTACGCAGACCCGGCGCGCTGCGAACGGCGGCGTCACTGAATGTGCCGGTGTGTCTGATGCATATGCAGGGTGAGCCCGAGACAATGCAGCACGCGCCGCACTACGCGGATCCAGTCGACGAGGTCTGCGCATTTCTCTCTGCGCGTGCCGATGCGTGTCTCCAGGCCGGGATAGCGTCTTCGCAAATTGTAATCGACCCCGGCTTTGGTTTCGGCTAGACGCTGACCCATAACCTGGGTTTATTGAACGGCCTTGATCGAATGACCGCGCTTGGTTTTCCGGTGCTCGCCGGATTATCGCGCAAGTCTATGATCGGCGAACTCACCGGCAAACCGGTTGATCAACGACTGATCGGTAGTGTGCTGCTCGCTGCACTGGCTGTAAAAAACGGTGCGCGCATCGTACGGGTTCACGACGTTGCAGAAACACGGGAAGCCTTGACGATTCTGCAAGCGGTCAACACACTGCAATCACAACAATAATGGGTGACTATCATGAGTCGTAAGTTTTTTGGTACCGATGGCGTGCGTGGGCGTGTCGGAGATACACCAATGACGGCAGATTTTGCGCTGCGCCTCGCAGGCGCTGCAGCGCGCGTATTGGTGCCTGATGGCGGCACTGTCGTCATTGGCAAAGACACACGCGTATCGGGCTATATGTTCGAGGCGGCACTCGAAGCCGGCTTTACGGCGGCCGGTGCTGACGTGCTGATGCTCGGACCCTTGCCAACACCCGGCGTCGCGCATATTACCCGAACATTTGATGCGGACCTCGGTGTCATGATCAGTGCGTCGCACAATCCTTACTACGACAACGGCATCAAATTTTTCGATGGTGAAGGGCGCAAGCTGTCGGACTCGGTTGAGCTTAAAATCGAGGCTTTGTTACAAGCGCCGGCCATCACTCGGGATTCATCGGAACTAGGTTTCGCCAAACGGATCGATTCGGCGCGCGAGCGATATATCGAGTACTGCCTTGAGTCAGTCGACAATGACATGACGCTGGAAGGGATGAAGATCGTGCTCGACTGCTCAAATGGTGCTGCCTTCAAGATCGCACCACGCGTATTGTCAGCGCTTGGCGCCAATGTGATTCCGATCGGTTGTTCGCCAAACGGGCGCAACATTAATGATGGCTGCGGGTCGACGCAGCCGGAACTGCTCCAACAAACCGTGAAAGCGGTGAATGCTGACCTCGGTATCGCGCTGGACGGCGATGGCGACCGCGTGCTGATGGTCGACGATAGCGGCGAGATTGTTGATGGTGACCAGTTGATCTACATCGTTGCGATGGGCCGAAAACGCGCCGGGGTGTTGAAGGGGCCGGTGGTGGGCACCGTGATGAGCAACCTCGGTCTTGAGCGTAGGCTCGAGGAGCAGGAGGTGCCTTTCGTACGGGCCAAGGTCGGTGATCGCTATGTCATGGCAGAGCTGCGCAAACATGACGGCATCATCGGCGGCGAAACCTCTGGCCATATTATTTGTCTCGACAAGGCCACGACTGGCGATGGCATGGTCAGCGCGCTGCAGCTACTGGAAATCGTTCGTGGTACGGGGCAGTCGCTGCGCGAGTTGGCCGCGGATATGCCGCTGTATCCGCAAGTTCTGATCAACGTTCGGGTCGCAGAGCGCTTCGACGTCGATTCTCAACCAGATCTGGTGTCCGCAAGGGAACGAATCGAAGGCGCCCTAGGCGATCGAGGGCGCATCGTTTTGCGCGCGTCCGGGACAGAGCCGTTGATCAGGGTCATGGTAGAAGGTGTGGATAAGCCTGAGGTGCAGGCAGCGGCCGAGGAGTTGGCTGAGGTCGTACGCACTGTGGCTGGCTAAGACGACCCCGCGAGCGATGGGCAATGCTGACAAAATCGGGGTTCGAGCATTGCTAAAATCGTCAATCATCGTTATTCTCGCCGGCTTTTCGGCATTCTTTAACCGAGCACGAGCTGACTCATGACCACACCGGCTTCACGGCAGTACCTGATCGCAGGTAACTGGAAAATGAACGGCAGTCTGACCGCCAACAATGCATTGTTGGACGGCATTCTTGCGGGCGTGAACCGGTTGCATGACGTTGAGTTTCTCGTTTGTCCGCCGACTGCCTATTTGGATAGCGTTAACAGCCAGATCGGCAGTGCGCCGTTACGGTTGGGCGCGCAGAATGTCTCGGAATACGAGTCGGGTGCATACACCGGTGAGGTCTCGGCGAGGATGCTGACCGAATTCGGATGCCGCTATGTGCTGGTAGGGCATTCCGAACGGCGTTCATTATTTGCAGAGCTTAATGAGCAGGTGGCAGATAAGTTCGCCGCAGCCGTTGAGGCGGGGCTGCGACCAGTGTTGTGTGTCGGCGAGACGCTGGCCCAACGCGAGGCCGGGGATACCGAGGCTGTCGTGGGCCGTCAGCTCAGAGCAGTCACTGATCTAGTCGGCGTCGCAGGTTTTGGGCAGGCCGTCGTCGCTTACGAACCGGTTTGGGCGATCGGCACCGGTCAAACCGCCTCGCCGGAGCAGGCACAGGCGGTGCATGCATTTATTCGCGCTGAGCTGGCCGAGTTGGACCCTGAGCTGGCCGAAACCACGCGGATCGTCTACGGCGGCAGCATGAAGGCAGCCAATGCTGCCGGGCTGTTGAGCATGCCCGATATCGACGGTGGGCTGATCGGTGGTGCATCACTGAAGGCCGATGATTTTCTGGCCATCGGAAGCGCGGCTTTCGATGCCATTTCAAAATAGTAAAGATTTAACTCATTATGAATACGATGACGATCGTTTTGATGATTGCGCACTTTTTTATCTGTGTGGGCATCATCGTTCTCGTGCTGATGCAACGAGGAAAAGGGGCCGATGCGGGCGCTTCATTTGGCGCTGGTGCCTCCGGTACTGTTTTCGGGGCGCGCGGTTCCGCGAATTTCCTGTCGCGCGCTACGGCAGTGTTGGCAGCCGCGTTCTTTGCCAATAGTCTCGCACTGGCTTACCTGGCAACCCAGGGCACCAGCGGCAGCAGCATTGTCGCCCAAGTCACTTTGCCAGCCGATGTCGACGACACGACGGAATCGGCCGTGGACGGCGTGCTCGATGAGCTGCCTTCGATTGAGGAGGCCGCAGACGCCGGTGAAGATGCAGCAGCAGATGCCGTCGATGAGCTGCCGGAAATCAGTGCAGACGATCTGCCGAGTGATGCCGAGGACGGCGGTGAGTCTGCAGCAGACGACGAAGAGTAAGGACGATATGCCGATGTGGTGGAATTGGTAGACACGCTGTCTTGAGGGGGCAGTAGCGAGAGCTGTGCCGGTTCGAGTCCGGCCATCGGCACCAACCACAATCTGGTCGATCTGCACAATGCAGCGTGGCCAAGCAAATCAAGCGTCTTAAGGCGCTTTTTTTGTATCCAATCGCGTGACCATGGTACGTCGAATAGGTATCTCCGCAATATCGCTTCAGAGTATGCCCTCCGCGCCGTTAACTGATACAATAGCGGGCGAATTACAGGGCCTCATCGAGGCCCTCGTACACAACATTTATCGTTTTCTGGCAGTCGCGGGGTCTACGGTTGCCGGATAGCGGCTACGGGACACTCTCAATGCTGCAAAATTATATTCCGGTGCTGATTTTTCTGGGCATCGCCGCCGGTCTGGGCGTTGTATTGATGACGCTCGGATTCCTGTTCGGACGCGGTAGCAAAGATGCGGAAAAGCTCTCGCCCTACGAGTGCGGTTTTGAAGCTTTCGAAGACAGTCGAATGAAGTTCGACGTCCGTTATTATCTCGTCGCCATTCTGTTCATCATCTTCGATCTGGAAATCGCTTTCCTGTTTCCGTGGGCGGTGTCGATCAATGACGCCGTGGGCACCGATACGCTCGGCTTTTTTGTATTAGCGATGGCGCTGTTTTTGACGGTTCTCGTAGTTGGCTTTATCTACGAGTGGAAGAAAGGGGCACTGGAATGGGATTAGAAGCGGAGCGCTTGCCTCAAGAGGCAGCGGACTTTGAACTACCGCCTGGCAGTGTCCAGAAGAAGGGGCTTGTCGTCACCAGCGTCGATACGGTCGTGAACTGGGCGCGTACGGGTTCCATGTGGCCGATGACCTTCGGTCTCGCGTGTTGCGCCGTCGAGATGATGCACGCTGGGGCAGCACGTTACGACCTGGATCGTTTCGGTGTCATTTTCCGACCCAGCCCTCGGCAGTCGGATGTCATGATTGTGGCGGGTACGCTCGTCAACAAGATGGCGCCGGCGTTGCGCAAGGTTTATGACCAGATGCCAGAACCACGCTGGGTGATTTCGATGGGCTCTTGCGCCAATGGCGGCGGCTACTATCACTATTCTTATGCGGTGGTGCGTGGCTGCGATCGCGTGGTGCCAGTCGATGTTTACGTCCCCGGCTGCCCACCGACAGCAGAGGCACTGATGTACGGCATTCTGCAGCTGCAAAAGAAAATCAAACGTACGAGTACGATCGCGCGATGACAGAGCAGACCACAACACCGGCGCGCTACGAGCGGCTGGCCGATGCGCTACGCACACGGTTCCCCGATCTGCGAGTGGAAACGGATCCGCGGACACGCGAGGTGACGATCATCGTGCCACGCGAACAGTTGATCGAATCCGCGGAGGTGTTGCGCGATGATGAGACGTTTGCGTTTTCGACGTTGATCGACTTGTGCGGTGTCGATTATCTCACGCACGGGCAAGATGAGTGGAAAACCAATAGCGCAACCGATTCGGGCTTTTCGCGAGGCGTACAGCGCGAGGTGATCATCGATGATGCCGACACCTTCGCGCCGCAGCGATTCGCGTCTGTTATCCATCTCTTGTCGTTGACGCACAACTGGCGTTTGCGCGTGCGTACCTATACCTCGCAGGAAAATCCGCCACGTGTGCCATCGTTGATCAACGTCTGGCGCAGTGCCGATTGGTACGAAAGGGAAGCGTTCGATCTGTTTGGCATCATCTACGAAGGCCACCCGGATCTGCGACGCATTCTGACCGACTACGGTTTTATCGGGCATCCGTTCCGTAAAGACTTTCCGTTGTCCGGCAACGTCGAGGTGCGTTACGACGCAGACAAGGGCAGGGTGGCCTACCAACCCGTGTCGATCGAGCCACGCACGTTGGTGCCACGTGTCATCCGCGACGACAATCGCTACGACGCCGCTTTGAAAGAGTCCTCCGATGTCTGAGATTCAGAATTTCACGCTTAATTTCGGTCCGCAACACCCGGCTGCGCATGGCGTACTGCGGCTGATCCTCGAAATGGATGGTGAGACCATTCAAAAAGCGGATCCGCATGTCGGCTTGTTGCACCGTGGCACCGAGAAGCTGGCGGAGAGCAAGCCGTTTAACCAGAGCATTGGCTACATGGATCGTCTCGACTACGTGTCGATGATGTGTAACGAACACGGTTATGTGCTCGCGATTGAGAAGCTGCTCGGTATCGAGGCCCCGCTGCGGGCACAGTACATTCGCGTCATGTTCGATGAGATCACACGCATCCTGAACCATTTGATGTGGTTGGGTGCCCACGGTCTTGATATCGGCGCTATGACGATGTTCCTGTATTGCTTCCGCGAACGCGAAGACTTGATGGACTGCTACGAGGCCGTGTCGGGCACTCGCATGCACGCCACCTACTACCGTCCAGGCGGCGTGTACCGAGATCTGCCAGCACAGATGCCGAAATACGTGGCGTCTAAGTGGCGCAGTGAAAAAGATGCAACGCGGCTGAATGAGGCACGCGAGGGGTCTTTACTCGATTTTATTGAGGACTTCACCAATCGTTTCCCGGCGTGCGTCGATGAGTACGAGACGCTCCTGACGGACAACCGTATCTGGAAGCAACGGACGGTCAACATCGGCGTGGGCAGTCCTGAACGTGCCCAGCAGCTCGGTTTCACGGGGCCGATGTTACGTGGCTCCGGCATCGCGTGGGATCTACGCAAGAAGCAGCCTTACGAAGTGTACGATCGCATGGATTTCGATGTGCCGGTCGGCGTGAACGGAGACTGCTATGACCGATACCTCGTGCGAATGGAGGAACTCCGTCAGTCGAACCGAATTATTCAACAGTGTGTGGACTGGCTGCGCGCCAATTCGGGTCCGGTGATGCTCGACGATCACAAAATCTCGCCGCCGAAGCGTGTGGAGATGAAGGGCGACATGGAATCATTGATCCACCATTTCAAACTGTTCACAGAAGGCTACAGCGTGCCGCCCGGTGAGGCCTACGCTGCCATCGAACACCCTAAGGGTGAATTCGGTGTGTATCTGATTTCTGACGGTGCGAACAAACCCTACCGCGTCAAGGTTCGTGCGCCGGGTTTTGCGCATCTATCAGCGATGAACGAGATGGTGTCGGGCCATATGTTGGCTGATGTCGTCGCGGTGATTGGTACGCAGGACATCGTGTTCGGAGAAATTGATCGCTAGCCGCTGGCGGGCGATCCAGGTTGAGTGTCGATGAGCGAACAAACTGAAACAACTGAAGCGGTGATGCTGTCGCCGCATGTCATTGAAGAAATCGATGCCTGGCGGCAGCGGTTCCCGGACGACCGCGCGCGCTCGGCGATTATCGGTGCGTAGCACGCGGTACAGCACGAGAACCATGGTTATGTGACGACGCCACAAATGGACGCCGTTGCTGACTATCTCGGTCTCGAGCCGATCAAAGTGAATGAGGTGGCCACCTTTTACTCAATGTTTGAGACCAAGAAGGTCGGTCGTCACAACGTTGCGATTTGCACGAACGTCTCGTGCATGTTGCGGGGTGCGGATGAGTTAGTGGCCCACGCCGAGAAGTCGTTGGGGATCAAGCTCGGTGAGAGCACGGCAGACGGGCGCGTCTACCTGATGTAAGAAGGAGAGTGTCTGGCGGCCTGGTGTGGTGCGCCGATGATGATGGTGGATCATCACTATCACGAAAACCTGACACCGGAATCGATGCAGAAAATTTTGGACGCATTGGACTGACAGCATGGAACAAAACACAGTGTGTTATGCCACTCTTGGCACCGACAATGGTTGGACGCTCGATGCCTACCGACAAACGGGCGGCTATCAGTCATGGGAACGCGTGATCAATGGTGAGTTGTCGGAAGACCAGGTGATCGACATCGTTAAAGCATCCGGTCTGCGTGGTCGGTGCGTGTTTTCCAACCGGGCTCAAGTGGAGCTTCATGCCGCGCTCAGCGCCTGGTCAGAAATACCTGGTCTGCAATTCGGATGAGAGCGAGCCCGGCACCTGCCACGATCGCGAGATTCTGCGTTACAACCCGCACTCGCTGATCGAAGGTATGGCGATCGCCGCCTACGCGATGGGTGCGACTGTCGCTTACAACTATATTCGTGGTGAGTTTATTGAAGAGCCGGTACCGCGCTTCGAAGCGGCGGTCAAAGAAGCCTACGCAGCCGGTTTGCTTGGAAAGAACATTCGCGGTTCAGGTATCGATTTTGACCTCGAGACTTTCGTCGGTGCAGGCGCTTACATCTGTGGCGAGGAGACCGCGCTGCTGGAGTCGCTGGAAGGCAAGCAGGGAAAACCTCGCTTCAAGCCGCCGTTCTCCGCCAACTTTGGCCTGTACGGTAAGCCGACCACCATTAACAACACGCAATCGTTGGCTAGCGTGCC
>ERZ1740062.750-NODE-750-length-15102-cov-4.423606_pt1 | contig 15102 bp, 18 predicted proteins | sample MGYA00581741_ERZ1740062 | MGnify/ENA primary metagenome ERZ1740062 (study PRJEB43018, sample SAMN04849747) | marine metagenome | isolation source: floating plastic debris | place: Pacific Ocean | collected 2008-09-01 | study: EMG produced TPA metagenomics assembly...
ACTGGTGTGGGTGGTTTAACAGTTGTAGGTCTGGGATTTAACTTATTAGAAGTGTCTCAGGTGAGAGTAGCTTCCTTTCTGCCAGCTTTGCTCGTAGCACCACTTCTCTATTTTTTGTGGCAATAGCAAAATAATCTTAGTAAATCGAACAGTTTTTTTTATCAAGGGTGTAAACTCGAGGATTTTGTAACCTTTTACTTGGCTGATGCTTAAAAGGTTGGCGACTGTTTAAATAGATACCAAATGGGTTCTATACGTATAGCGGTGTTGCTCTACCGGGCAACACCGACGGTGGGACAATTTATTACTTGTAAGTGCCTTAATATCAAATCCGGTTGAACAACCTCACTAAAAATAAGCTAAAACCCTTGTAATTACTTAATTGCATCTATGTTCAATTTAGCGGATTTGATATAACGGATAGTTCGGGATTAGTGCCAGGAGTTTCACTTCCTTTGTCTTTCCCTTTTCAAAGAATCAACCGAATTATTAATAGATTTAACAGCTTGCGAAGGAATTTCCAATTGAGAATTTTCCATTACTTCTAATGTCTTTTCAAAATCTTTAATTGCTTGATTCAATTCCTTGTCAGATAACTCCCGTGTTTTTGTTTGCAATCTTCCAGCAAGGTTACTCAAAGCAAAGGCAGCATCGTTACGAATCCACTTCGATTCACTTTCTAAAGCTTCTAATAATTGAGGCAAAGCAGTTTTACTGTCTCCACCAAGATTTGCAATAGCAGTCGCAGCACTATAGCGTACCCTTGCTTCTTTATCATATAATGCTACCGTTAAAGCAGGTTCGGCAATTCTGGCTTGAGTACCCATTCCACCTAATGCACGCGCAGCATTAACTCTAGCTTCTACATTTTCACTCCGCAATACTTTAATTAAGGTAGATACTACATTACTAATATCTACAACCGCTCTTTGCTCCTGTTTACTATTATCAGATGTCTGTGCCGATGCTGCGGTGATATTAAACAATGCACAGGAGAAGCATAGCGATGCCAAAGAGATTATAGGAACTAATCTGTAAGTAGCACTTTCTGCTAAAACTTTTACAGATAAGTTTGAGTAGATGCTTTTCATAAAGCTTTTATATAAAGTTATCAGTACTGTTATACACTTAACAATCAGATAAGCGCATTACAGTAATAATACTGATACGAAATAGTGGGAGGAGTAGGGAAAAATATTTATTTTATTTTTAACCAAGTGATATTTATTATCTTGTCATTGCTCGCTCTACTCTGTTTCACGGGAGCATCCCAATGCAGGCAAAAAGCCCTCAGACTAAAAGTTTGGGACTAATATTACAAAGCCGCACCCTTCCAGGGTGTCGGGTAAAATATTTGTTCAAAATTGGGATATTTTGCAACCCCAAGCGCTCAATTGATAATTGATAATTGCTTTTTCATCAAACAATGTATTTAAAAATGACTTTTAATAAATCCTTTTTCTGAAAGGGTTTTGTCAGATAATCAGATGCTTTCACCATTTTGGCTTTGACTCTATCGATAATTCCCTTTCTTCCCGTCACCATAATTACTGGTGTTTCTTTTAAAGAGGAATGTTTACGCAACAAAGAGCATAATTCATATCCATCTAATGTTGGCATACCGATATCTAATAAAATTAAATCTGGCTTTAAACGAACAATTTGCATTAAAGCTTTTAATGGATCGTTGATGCCGATTACTGAGAATATTTTATCATCTAAATACATTTTGATAGCATTTACTACGGTTTTGCTATCATCTATACACACAATTGAATAAGTCTTCACATTTTCTGCTTGCTGATAATTGCTGTACTGATAACTTGCCGAACTATTATTTTGCGAAACTGCTATTTCAGATTTCCTAATAAAATTAAGATAGTGAATTTCATTATCTGCAATCGGAGAATAATCATCCTCACTATCATAATCTGCATAATTAATAGTTGTATTTAAGAAGCTATCTCCATTTTCAGATACATCGTCAAAAGTAGGATTAATATAAGGTGTAGATGTATTTATACTGGAATTATTTAAACTTGAATTTTGACTGTTAAATTCTGCATAATTTTGGTCAAAATAATCATAACTGGTTAAATTATCATGTAAATCAACTTCCTCTGCATTCAGATTATCTTCTGTTTGATACTGATTATTCAAATTAAATAAATAATTTTGATATAATGGCGATTGGTTATTATGCATACCTAATAAACTCGGTTTAAAGATAGTATCAGTAATGCTCTGACTAAATAAAGAAAAGCAAAAGTGATCTAAAAAACAATCAACTCAATTCTTCAAGTAATTGCTAGCACAAATATCGCTTTCCTTACAGCCTTGCCCATTTCAATACTAGAACATCAACAAGGAACTGTTAACCGAATCATATGGGGAAATTTAATTATTCTAGAATAATGACTAAATTCTAAAGTAATGTAGTTAGAACTCATAGCAATTTATTTGATTTTACTACCAAAGCTAAAAATAATACATACTAATAGATATTTTTTTGATCGCAAAAGTTTCAATCACCATAAATAAATCATTTTTTTTAATTCTTATTCCAGAACCAATGTTGTTTATAATACTATTTGCTAGATTTATTACTTAAGTTACTTCATCAAGATGCGATAGATTTTTATTGCTAATAGATGTAATTAAATTAATTACATTAATTTAATTAAACATACAGCAAGTAACCTGTTGGCAATCGCTTAAAATAAACGAATCTGTTTTGAGTTTAACCCAGCAGAAAATCAACCTTCTACCCAATCGGTTACGATTGATTTATCTGTAATGTATCGCTGCTAGCTTTTTAACGAACTTCGTTCTGCTGTGAAGGAGGAAGAAGCCAGGAGATAGAGCGGAAATATTACTTCTTTTTCTTCCTTCGTTTAAACATGATATCCACTCAATCAATATCTTTAAAAGTCGAACAAAACGCTTCGCGTATTGATAGTTACATTTCGCAAAAGGTATCAGATTTATCGCGTTCGAGAATTCAACAGTTGATTGAACAAGGTAACGTGCAAATTAATGGTGGCGTTTGCAACTCTAAAAAAGAAACTGTTAAAGAAGGGGATTTTATCGTTGTAGAGATACCCCCGGCGGAATCTTTGGAGTTACAAGCAGAAGACATTCCTTTAGATATTCTTTATGAAGATGACCAAATACTGATTTTAAATAAGCCAGCAGGTTTAGTGGTTCATCCCGCACCAGGTCATCCTAATGGTACCTTAGTTAATGCGGTTTTAGCCCATTGTCCTAATTTACCAGGAATTGGTGGCGTTCAACGTCCTGGAATTGTCCACAGACTTGATAAAGATACCACAGGAGCAATCGCGATCGCCAAAACGGAAATAGCCCACCACAGTTTACAAGGGCAACTCAAAGCTAAAACAGCGCGGCGAGAATATCTCGGTGTAGTATATGGTGCAACTAAGGAAGATATTGGAACTATTAATTTACCTATAGGTAGGCACCCCAAAGAACGTAAAAAAATGGCGGTTGTGCCTGTAGAGAAAGGTGGCAGAGAAGCTATCACTCATTGGCGAATTAAAGAGCGTTTGGGTAACTATACATTAATGCACTTTCAGTTAGAAACCGGACGTACCCATCAAATCCGCGTTCATAGCGCTCAAATCAATCATCCTATTGTAGGGGATTTTGTTTATAGTTCCGGTCGTTCGGTAGGAGTGAATTTACCAGGGCAAGCATTACACGCTTGGAAACTTAAATTACAACATCCTATTTCCGATGAAGCTGTTGAAGTTATTGCTCCTTTACCGGACACATTAACAAAACTCTTGGATGTTTTACGCAAAAGATTGAGCAGCTAACAACTAACTCTAAAATCAAAATCATTAGCCGCCAATCATTAGTTAAAACTTCTATTACAAAGCCTTTTACCAATGATTAATGACTAATGATTAATCAATGTAATCTTGATTTTTATGACAAATTACGACTTACTGTCAGTAGTTGCCAATTGCCGATAAGGTACGGACTTCTCGATATCAATATTCATTGGCGAAATCCTTTGGGGAGGATTACCTTGTGCATTAACGCCCATTGCCATTGCTAAGAAGTTAGCTGGATCGCCCGCTTTAGGCTGCTTATCTTGGGGCTTGTAACTGCGCGTAACGTTTTGCCAGATGATTTGTGGGAAGCCCAACTTGCCACGATAATATTCGTTATAGCGCGGAGATTGGATATTAAAAGGTCTTTCTCCTTCTGCACGACTGGGAAGAACTCGACGGCGTTGATAGGGAACGGTATCGTATCCAAAGTTTTCTAGATACTCATCGCTACCAAGCAACTCATCAACAAATCCTTGGATACCTTTAGTCGCTACTACAATCGACCAAGCAATCTTTTCGCGCTCGCTGTAAACATCACGCCCTAGCACTCTTTGAACGCATTGTTCAACAAAGCGATAGTTACTATTTAGGTTGTAGAAGCTTTTCTTAAAAGTGTCTGAAAGTATCAACCCACGAATAAAGTCTCGTACTGTTATTTGTCCGTTGCGGAGTTGCGATTCTAAAAAACGTTCGCGATCTGCGGCAAAGGCATGGAAAAATATCTGACGATACGCTGCTTCTATCAGATTGTTCATATCTGATGTAGAAAGCAGGTTTTCAGTAGAGTAAATCTTCGGCTGCTCATCTCCCGGCTGTACGTATCCAGGTACGCGCTGATTTTGACTGGAAGGCGCATATTCTAACAAAGAAATTGCCACGCCATAACCTCCATGTTTTTAATTAAATTTAATAACTTTACAAGTTATATTAAGGTAGCAGCTTGATTGTAACTCCTAATTTTTCATTAAAATTTACGAAACTTAACTGCAAAAACAAGTAATTTTCAGAAACATAGGTTTGCTCTGCTATCACAATTCAAGCAGTTCCTTGGGGAATTTTTTTTCCACTGCTAAGTGTATAAGTAAAATGTTCCCCGTTCCCTATTCCTTGCTTGCAGCAGAATTTACCATCCTAAAACTGAATAAAACTGTTGTGCTTCGAGAGCTTCTCCATCGGCTAATTCTTTGGAAGCAGAATTTTCCCCTGTCTCATCAACGCGGGTTTCAACGCAAAATGATGCACTATTAAACCCACCAAAACGCTGGAGAGTGCTTGTACGCATTCTCATATTTGGGGTGGCGAACCAAAATCTTTCAATAGAACTCATGGTCTCATATTCGGTTGTTAGCACCAAGCCACCTAAATCGTCCATATGAAAACGACCAACTACGGGGACAATTTCTGCATAACCCCTTTCCCGAAGCAGCCTGCCTTTGGTCGGATTATCTTCGTCGGGTATAATTGCAAATACTGTATTCCCTTCATGGTTCTCCTCATCTTGTTTATCCCAAGCCATTGTTCCCAACCAATTAACGCGAGAACCACCTACAGCCATGGCTGGATCGATTTGATGCATTTCGCACAAAGCAATGATTTGGGGAGAATCTGCTTCTAAGCTTTGCACTTCAATATTTGATTCTCCAATTTCGGAGCGCTTAAATGCTAGATGATGAGTGGTGCGAGATGAACTCCACCGACCTGCGCTTTGTTGAAAAAATGTTATTGCATCCATTTTCATACTTAGTTCTCTTAATAATTATTGCTAAATCTTGCTCTTGGAATACAAAGGCAAGTTTTTTTTTTATTTTTAAGCTTGATTTCTAGATTACCAAAAAAGTGACGGGGACAGCTGGAAGGGTGATGAGAAAATAGTCCCCGCAGGGGGACTTCGTAGATTTAGCCGCACCCTTATAGGGTGACGGCAACTTTGTTGACCAGTAGCTTGGCGTACCTAAGAACGGAAGCGAGAAACGAGGAAACCTAACTCAATCAACAACGCCATTTTTAGTATGAGTTCCGCTAAATCCTCAATGATGATATTATTTTGACTAAGCGTAAAGTTTTTTAACTTACTTTGTTAATCACTTGACAAAATAGACAGTATAAGCATTTTGAGCTAAACTAGTGTAAAGTCAGAAAAATAATTAGTACGGCACGGCGTAAATAACTCACCCATCAAAAATTCATGGAAGGCTTACATAATAAGCATTTTGAATTTTTGATTTTGTAGTTTTAACTACACCATGCAGTACTAGCAATAGTTGCTACTAATAGCTGTCAGGTAATAAATATTTTTATTCTTATTGCCAAATCTAAAATCCCTAATTTTAGGTCAGCGAGTTAGGAATCTCTGTCAAGTAATTGCCCTTTTCGCAAATCAGAGGAGTGAATTATGGACTTCCCAATCGAACTCAGTTTAGAGCAAAAGTTTCGTTTAGAACATTTAAAACAGCAAGTGGGTCAACTGACAAAAGAAGAAGCTCAGGTTTATTTGTTAGAGGTGTTAAGACAGATGATGGTGAAAGATAATATGCTTAAACATCTAATCAAAGAAGCTTAAAAATTAAATTATTAATTTTGGATAAAAAAAGAGTTGTTCGCGGATTGATTGCGCGAATAAACGGGGGGTGTAACTTTTCTATCTCAGTTATTTATTGTACTGAGTCAAACAATCCTATGATAAGAAAAATTATGCAGCTTTCTATTTTGGTTGGTTGTTTTTAACTTTCTCTGTGGGAAGTCTCCCGCTTACACGTAGTGAAGCGGTGAGACGGCAGTTGCTTTAAGCGGGGGAACCCTGCCAACACACTGCCTCATGAAAGCCGAGGGAGAGTTTATGGTATTATCCAAAATGTAGGTGTAGTCCAATTAAATGCAGAAATGCAGCCTACGAAAAAAAACAAAATGATAACTAAAAGTCCCTAGGGCGTAGGGCTTCAAAGCTCGGTTAATGTCCTCACAGAGGAGTCGCCGAGAAACCTACATCATAATCTTAGATTTGATGTAGGTGCGTCACGTTCTTTTGTGACAACGAGATGCTTTGACTGCCGAGGAAAGGTATAACCAACTATCCTATTATTTGAATTCCCTCGGGGTTTGGGAGAATGACCAAGTTTTCCAATATCGGAAATAATTCTCCCAAAATCACGTAGCATAACAATGAGTCAATTTTTTATAATTAATTGCCTTTATTTACAGGACTTACGTAAGTGTCACAATCGCTGGTTGGTGCTACAAGAAAATATGCCAGTTGCGTAAGCCCATACACTAACTTCTCAAAGAGAAGACGCTTGCGCGTCTACAAAGTCCTGTTCCTGCTCACTACTCACTTTTTCTAATTACTATTTTCAACGCCGAGCTACTTAAATAAAGTAATAAGTGAGAAGCAAGAGATTATATCGTTTTATGTAAATCTTCCAAAGCAGCCCCTACCACTTGATGATTTTTATCTTGTCTTAGTTGTTGCAGAGCTTCCTTAGCTTCGGGTTCATCAAATCTCTTCAAGGCATAAGCTACTCGCTTGCGGATGTACTCCGATTCATGAAAAACTAATACCAATAGTTGGGATAAAGCTTGAGTGCGTTGAGTTGAATTTGCTAACATTCCCAAAGCACCAACGGCAGATTCTGCGACACCGGAATCTTCACCTTTAATTGCTTCTATGCAGACATCAAAGAGTTCTTCCGGGCAATCCATTTCCGCCAACGCCCCTAAGATACTGCGGCGAACTAACCAATGGTCATCTTGAAAAAATGCAAGAACAAGATGAGATATTGCAACTCTACCAAATAGCGATAAAGAATTTGCAGCCTCAGCCCGCACGTTGGGAGTATTGTCTAACTTCATGATTTGCATCAATGCCGCAAATGATTCTGTGGTTTGTTGTTTACCCAAGCCCATGGCGACAAAAGAGCGTACCAAAAATTCTGAATCGCGAAGTGATTTAATCAGCAAAGGAACGGCAATTTCTGAATCGTAATCCTTGAGCGCTTTAATAGCTTTGAGGCGGTACTGAAAATCTGGATTTTGCAAATTGGCTTCGATTTGAGAGATATCCATATTGTTCAATTCTTAATGGAGTTTTTTTAACTTTCTTTTACAGATTGTAATAAATTGCCAATCCTTGAGCGAAAATAATTTTTGGGCTATTAAAAAAAATTAGGATTGATAAAAGTGTCTGACAATCAAAATCAAACAACACAGCAAGAAACACCAGAAGCAATTGCCGAAGTGATAACTGAATTAGAGCAATATCGTTCTCGGATTATCAACGATACGATGGAAATGGCAAAACGAGCGAAAGTTTTACGGGTAAAAGCCCTAGAGAAGGTGGAAAATCATCCAGAAATTGCCAAAATCGATGCCATGTTGAGGGATTTACATTCTCGCAAAGCAGCTTTGGAAGCCAAATAACATTGAATAAAAACTTGGGGATGGGGCATGGGCTAAACCAATAACTACTAACAACGAATAACTAATGACTCAATTAACAGCGAAAGTCAAAGAACTAATTTCTAAAGCCAGAATAGTTAGCTTTGTTAGCTGGGAAAAAACCCACTCGCAAGCTGCTATTGAAATATTCCAAATGGCAGATGACACAAGAAGCTATTTGACTGATGAAAATTTGCAGCAAATTCAAATGCTCTCACCCCAAAATTCAGATTTGATTCGCATCGCTAAATTATTACGCGACAACGCAACAGAGATTGTAGATGAATCAAGAGAGCAAGTTTTGGCAACAATGCCCGATATCATCGAACCGGGAGGCGGTTTATATCCTCCCGAACGTGCTACGGCTTGTTGGCGCGATTTTTGGCATTTCCTACGCTGTATCACCTATGGTATTGCGGGAAAACATACTGATTACACTAGCGCTACGGGATTGCACCACATGAACTTGCTTTATCAGGAGTTACAAGTTCCTTTAGAAGCGATGATATTGGGATTGGAAAATATTAAAGCTAACAGCTTGCGTCGCTGTGAAGCCATGCAACCCCAAGAAATTATTGTTCCTTATTTTGACCATTTAATTTTGCAATTAGCAAATTTTCAAAGTTAATCATGAATATAAAAAAACAATCGATTTTAGCGGCTATCAAAGACAATACTCCAGCCTTCAGCAACTAGATAAAGATGCTGAGCTTTATTCAGTCCCTTTTGTTCTTCAGGAGTGCGGCAGCAAAGGAATAATAGTTTTTTACATTTCATTGCAAGAGCGATTTTTATTGTCCGAATAATGATACATACCATTGTTCCCCATTGAAATCTGAATTATTTTTTCACTATAAAAAATCATTTTTAGTCATAATTCTTAACAAATATAGACTCAGAGTCGTATAAGAATTAAAAAGGGAAAAGATGTAAAAAACTTTTAAATCACCAAGTTAAGAGTATTTAAGAAAGTATAAATACTCTTTAAAATGAAAAAAAGATTAAGCTTTTTTACATCTGCAAACATCTTAATAATATGTCGTTAACTGGGAGATTTTTTGAATGGTATTTGGACCAGCATCCAGATTGGGAGTAGCTCTGTTTGAAGATACAGATCCAGTAGAATTGACTCCAGGACGCTCGGAAGAAGAAGTAGAAAGCGTGATTCGGGCAGTCTACAAGCAGGTTTTGGGTAATGCTTATGTAATGGAAAGCGAGCGGCTTAGCGTTCCTGAATCACAACTCAAGCGAGGCGAAATCAGCGTCCGCGAATTTGTGCGTCAAGTTGCGAAATCGGAACTTTACCGTTCGCGATTTTTCGAGACTTGCGCCCGCTATCGCTCGATTGAGCTGAATTTTAAGCATCTCCTTGGACGTGCCCCCGATAGCTATGACGACATGAAAGCTCATAGCGCGATTTTGGATGAAAGCGGTTTTGAAGCCGATATCGATTCTTATATCGATAGCGACGAATATCAAAATGCTTATGGGGAAAATATCGTGCCTTACTTCCGCGGTTACAAAACCCAAAACGGTCAAAGCATGGTTGAATTTACCCATATGTTCCAACTGTTGCGCGGTGCTTCTAGTAGCGACTTGAAAGGTAACTTGGCAGGTAAGAAGCCAAGATTAAATTCTTTGGTAATTCAAAATACTCCAACTCCAGTGGTTGCACCTAGCAACGGTTCGGATGGTTGGTCCTTCCAGAATCCAGCATTGGGTTCTCGGAGTCGCCAAGGTGTTGGAGCTACAGCAGATGGTAAATCCTACCGCGTTGAAGTTACTGGTTATCGTGCGAAGGGAGTCAATCGGATTTCCAAGTTCCGTCGTTCTAACCAAGTGTTCATTGTGCCCTTCAATAAGCTCTCTGAAGAATACAAGAGAATTCACAATATGGGCGGCGTGATTGCTTCGATTACTGCAATTAACTAGAATTTTTGCCTTGAAAGTTAATATTTGTGAGGAAAAAATATGGCAAGCTTAGTTTTTGATGCACCAAAATTAGAGCTATGGCAAACTAGCTCTAGTGATGAAGTGGAAGGAGTTATCAAAGCCGTTTATAAGCAGGTTTTGGGTAACGCCCACGTAATGGAAAGCGAAAGACTTACTACTGCTGAATCGCAATTGTGCGATCGCAGTATTACAGTGCGGGATTTTGTCCGTATTGTTGCGAAGTCTCAAATGTATCGCGCTCGCTTTTTTGAAACCAGCGCTCCTTATCGCTTTGTAGAACTCAATTTTAAGCATTTATTAGGACGCGCTCCCCAGGATCAAACAGAAATTTCCGAACATATCCGTCGTTGTAATGATGAAGGGTATGATGCAGAAATTGATTCCTATCTTGATAGTCCCGAGTACATGAGTGCTTTTGGTGATAATGTAGTGCCTTATTACCAAGGAGCTAGCAGTCAAGTTGGACAAAAGCAAGTTGCTTATAACCGGATGTTCGATTTATTCCGGGGAAATGCTGAAACTTCCAAAGCAGCAAAGGACTCTAAATTAGTTTACTCAGTTGCTACCAACAGCACGAGTAAAATAAAGCCTCCTGTTGCAATTGCTACCACTGAAAAACGGTTTAAAATTACCGTCAAGGGTGCAAAATTTGATAGTCCCCGTCGTCGCAGTACAACTGAATACATTGTGTCTGCAACCAAGATGACACCGACAATACAGCGAATTAATCGCACCAGTGGAAAAATTGTGAGCATCACAGAAGTTGCTTAAACAATGAATAATCGGGAGTTGGAGGTGGAGAGTTAAGGGTTTATGCGGGAATATTTAACTATCAAGCAACTATTCACGACTCATAATTTTTCACCTCTGACTCCTGAAGTTTGAATCAAAAAATATTTTTGTATCAACCGCGAAAAGAAACCTTTTTTATATTGGAGAAACTGAGATGTCACTTTGGGCTGTTGAAACCACACCAGTAGAACTACGTCAAGATGCAAGTGAAGACGATTTACAAGTAGTGATTCGTGCTGTTTACAAACAGGTGTTGGGTAACGAGCATTTGATGGAAAATCAGCGTCTTACCAGTGCTGAATCATTGTTAAGAGATGGTTCCATCACCGTGCGTGATTTTGTACGAGCAGTTGCAAAATCAGAAATTTACCGCACCTTATTTTTTGAATCTTCTTCTCAATATCGCTTTATTGAGTTGAATTATAAGCATTTGCTAGGTCGCGCTCCTCAAGATCAAACAGAAATTTCCGAACACACCCGCATCTACAGTGAAAGTGGTTACGATACTGAGATTGATTCTTATATCGATAGCGACGAATATATGGCAAATTTTGGTGAAAAAATAGTTCCCTATTTTCGTAGCACTACTAGTCAAACAGGTATCAACAATGTTGGTTTCAACAGAATGTTTGCCTTAATGAGAGGTGTGGCTACCAACGATAGCGGTACTAATGCAAAACTAATTACTTCTTTAGGTGCAAATTTACCTACAGCCATCAAGGCTCCAGCAAAAGGTTCTGGTGCAGTCAGCAACACCACCAAGCGCTTTTCCATCAAAGTGAACCAAATTTCTGCTGGTCCGAGAAACCATATAACCAAGAAAGAATATATTGTTGATTACAGTCGTATGTCTCAGCAAGTTCAGACTATTCATAAAATGGGTGGCAAGATTATGAGCATCAGCGAAGTTGCTTAGCTTTTTTCGCTCCTAGGTTTTAGTTGACAGTTCCCAGGAACTGAATCATTACAATTTCTAAGAGCAAATCTTTGGTTTTTGACTCGATTTTTTACCTAAAATCGAACAAAGACTACTAAGTAAGTGGGCATTGAAAAATCAAGGTATGTCCGTAGGGTATGGAACATGGTTTATTTGTGCCGACTTACTTAGTTTCGGTTTCATAACAGCTTGGCTGCATTCTTCTAGTTTTTAATTATTATTCCTCGTATTTTTGGCTATAAAAGCAGTAAAGTGGAAATTGTATTCCAATTCACATCACAAAAAATGCGTCAAATTCTAGTTTTCAAGACAGAAAACTAGTTTATTTCTGTGTATCCATCGGTTGAATCAAAATTTACAAGTACGCAAATCATCTGAATATTGTCCTAACGGAGGTATTTTTTATGTCAGGTATGGCGACTACACTCGCAACCAACACAAGTAGTTATGATAATCGCACGGCGATCATTGAAGTAACCGGTGCTTGTGGCGATTTAGTGCGGAATAGTAACTATACGTTGAAAGTTCCTTACAATAGAATGTCCGATACGGTGCAGCAAATTCACCGCATGGGAAGGAAGATTAGCAATATTACAATGACATCATCGTCAGTCAATGCAATGAATGAAGATGATGTTTGGACTAACGACAACGTAACCTGAGCTTAGTTTCTTTTGGCTGAAGTAATCTTTTGACTACTTCAGCCAAAATACTTAAAAAATTGTACCGACTAATAGCGCATCTTTTTGTAATGAACATTACCGAATTCTTTGAACTTTCCATTGGTAAATGGCGTTCGCAACGTAGCGGGCATCATTTAGCCTTCGCACATTTTGAGGAGGTACTTTCTGAAATTAATATTGAGTCTCTAAGTAAAGACGATAGTAAGGTTCTAGAAATTTGTAAATCCTACGATATTGATTCAGCTACTATCACCCATCCCTTCCGTATGACTTGGCAAGGAGAATCAGATTGGGATGAAAAAACCTTTTCTGGCAGTACCGTGTTAGTACCCGTACCAGATGTAGATAATCCATCAAAAGGTAAATTGCTCAGAGAAGAAGGATATGCCGAAACAATAGCCGCAGTAGGTAACTATTACCTTTCCGAAGATGGAACATTTACTTTGTTGACGAGTTATGACAGAGCTGCTGCGGAAGAGAGAATCTGGTTTGTGAATCCCAATCTCCGTTTTCGCGTTGCCACAATCAAAACGAGCAGTGGCAAAGGTGTCACTACAGCGTCATTTTGTAGTGAAATTCGTTCTTGAACCAACCGATAAAATCATATTTTTTGATAATAAAGATTACATAAATACTTGTATATCGCCTTCTAGCTTTCGAGGTTTAATATGACAATAATTCAGAATAATTATAATACTGGTACTAGTGATTTAATTACTTTAGCAAGCTGGATGGCAGGAGATTTTAGTAATAAAAAACAAGCTTTTGAAAAACCTAAAGACTTTGCTCACATTCACGTTTTATTTCGCCCTTTACCATTCGATTTTTTTAACAGCATAGGTTTTTATTCAGAACAAGTTTATGACTATGATTTATGGTTACCTTATCGTCAAGGAGTACATAGGCTGGTAGATAAAGGAGACCATATTTATATTGAAAACTATAGCCTGAAAGATTCACTAATTTATGCAGGTGCTGCACGGGAATTAGAGATTCTCCATACAATCACGACCGAATGTATTGAACGTCGTCATAACTGTTCGATGGTATTCCGAAGAGAGCAAGAAATTTTTAAGGGAAGTGTTGAACCGGGGAATCAATGCTTAATTAATAAAAAAGGTTGTCAAACCTATCTAAAAAGCGAGGTTGAAATCACAGAAAAAACCTGGTCAAGTTTAGATAGAGGCATGGATATTGAAACCCACGAACAAATTTGGGGTTCTGCAAATGGACCTTTAAAATTTGAAAAAGTGGTAAATTTTGCCTCAGAAGTTCCTAGATAGCATTCTTAAATTATTGTAAAAATTTCGAGTTGGATAAACTAAAATGTTGCCGCCAGTGGCTGAAAAAAAAATGCGATGCTGGATTCGCAGTCGTCATTTAATTTGTTCGGGTAATTTCTTCATCTTTGAAACATTAGAGTTTACCACTATAGATAGATTTTCCGAATGTATAAGCTCTTTAGGAGGAACTTTAATATCAGTTGAACCAGTTAATAAGATTTGGATGGGTTCTCACCGTCAAGTAATATTACATCAAGCAAGAGCCAGCTTACATACACCTCATCACGACTTAAAACAATACTGGATAAAATACGGTAGCTTTTACACTCGATTTGACGAGCGTGCCTGACTTTATTGTCTTTATTGTTATAAATTGTAACTAACAAGTTACTCAAACATTGATACAACAGAATATAAATAAAAGCATATTTTATTGATATTTTTGGAGAATTGTAAATGGTGAGTAACTTTGTTAGTCCAGTAATTGGTAATGCCTCGAAATTAGGAGTTGGATTATTTGAAGATTTAGACCCAATTGTCAAATTTACAGGAGATTCTGCTGAAGAAATTGAAACTTTAATTCGTGCTGTCTACAAACAAGTTTTAGGCAATACTTACATAATGGAAGAAGAGCGACTCACAGTTGCAGAGTCGCAATTAAAAAACGGTGCAATTACTGTCCGTGAGTTTATCCGTCAAGTAGCAAAATCAGAACTTTATCGCTCGCGGTTTTTTGATAACTATCCTTCCTACCGAGGAATAGAACTGAACTTTAAACATTTATTTGGACGTGCGCCGAACGATAGCGCCGAGATGAGGTATCATATACAGCTACTTGATGAAGGTGGGTTTGAAGCAGAAATTGATTCCTATATAGACAGCGACGAATACAAAACTGCTTTTGGGGAACATACCGTACCGTATTATCAAGGTTACAAAACCCAAACAGGCAAAAATATCCTGGGATTTTCCCACCTATTCCAATTGTTGCGCGGCTCTGCAAGTAGTGACAAATCCAGTATTTTAGGCACTTATTCGGGATTAAATAAATCCTTGCTCGCAGATAAACCAACATCAATTGTCACCCTCACAGCTAAATCTACTTATCGTCCAGTTACTGATGTTAATAAACTCCTAAGCAATGTTCTCAATCTCAATAATCT
>ERZ1740062.752-NODE-752-length-15059-cov-6.894028_pt1 | contig 15059 bp, 11 predicted proteins | sample MGYA00581741_ERZ1740062 | MGnify/ENA primary metagenome ERZ1740062 (study PRJEB43018, sample SAMN04849747) | marine metagenome | isolation source: floating plastic debris | place: Pacific Ocean | collected 2008-09-01 | study: EMG produced TPA metagenomics assembly...
GTTTCCGGGGGTCCCCTACATATCTTTATCCCCTCCTCTTTTTGTGGGGGTTGTTTTGGGGGGGGTCGACACCCTACCCGGCTAAAACCCGACGGCCTGGCCGTCCTTGCGCGGGTCGGAGCCGGCGACGTAGCCGCCGCCGGGCAGGCGGTGCACCAACTGGGCGCCGCCGAAGCCGAAGGCGTTGTCGGGCGACTCCAGGGTGATCTCGTGGCCGAGGGCGCGCAGGCTGTCCAGGGTGGCGGCATCGAAGCTGGTCTCGCAGGCGACGCCCAGGCCCTGGGTGACGCGCCAGCGCGGCGCGTCGATGGCGGTCTGCACGTCCTGGCCCCAGAGCTGGGTGCGCAGGACCATCTGGACATGGCCCTGGGCCTGCATCGGGCCGCCCATGACGCCAAAGCTCATCAGCGGCGCACCGTCCTTCATCAGCATGCCGGGGATGATGGTGTGGAACGGCCGCTTGCCGGGGCCGACCTGGTTGGGGTGGCCGTCCACCAGGGAGAAGGCCGAGCCCCGGTTCTGCAGGTGGATGCCGGTCTGCGGCACCACCACGCCCGAGCCGAAGCCGGAATAGTTCGACTGGATGTAGGACACCATCATGCCCGAGGAATCCGCCGTCGAAAGGTAGACGGTGCCGCCGGCCCGCGGCGCGCCGGCGCCGAAATCCTGCGCCCGGTCCGCCGAGATCTCGCGGGCGCGCTGGGCCAGGTAGCCCGGCGACAGCAGGTCGTCCGCCGTCACCTCGCGCATGGCGGGGGCTTCGGCCACGTAGGCCTCGCAGTCGCGGAAGGCCAGCTTCAGGGCCTCCCACTGGTAATGCAGGGCCAGGGCGTCATCGGGCGCGTAGTCGCGCAGCGGCGTGTGGGAGAGGATGCCGAGCGCCATCAGCGCGACGATCCCCTGCCCGTTAGGCGGAATCTCGTGCAGGGTCACGTCGTCGAAGGACTGCGCCAGGGTGCCGACCCAGTCGGGCTGCTGCGCGGCCAGGTCGTCGGCGGTGAGCGCCGCGTCGTGCTGCGCGGCGAAGGCCGCGATCTTTTCCGCCAGGGCCCCGCGATAGAAGGCCTCGCCCTTGGTCTGCGCGATCGCGCGCAGGGTCCCGGCGATCGCCGGGTTCACGAAGCGCTCGCCGGCCCTGGGCGGGCGCCCCTCCGGCATGAAGTGATCGGCAAAGCCCGGCTGCTGCGAGAGGATATCGGCGCCGCGCTGCCACAGCTCGGCGATGATCGGCGACACCGGGAAGCCGTTCTCGGCATAGCCGAGGGCCGGTTCGAACAGCGCGGCGAAGTCCAGCTTGCCGAAGCGCCGCGAGAGTTCGACCCAGGCGCTGACCGCGCCGGGAACGGTGACGCTGTCCCAGCCGCGCTCCGGCATCGCGTCGTGGCCCGCAAAGCGCGCCGGCGACCAGCCGGCGGGCGCGCGCCCGGAGGCGTTCAGGCCGTGAAGCTGCGTGCCGTCCCACAGGATGCAGAAGGCATCGGAGCCGAGGCCGTTGCCGGTCGGCTCCACCACCGTCAGCGCGATGGCGGTGGCCAGCGCCGCATCGACCGCGTTGCCGCCCTGGGCCAGCATGCGCAGCCCGGCCTGGGCCGCCAGGGGCTGCGAGGTCGCAACCATGTTGTCGGCGAGCACCGGCGAGCGGCGCGAGGGATAAAGGCTTTCGTAGGGGAACTGCATCAGACGCCGGCTTCTTTCCTTAGTGTCGATTTTCTGTGTTTCCAGATGGCCCAGCCGATGGAAAGCACCGCCGCGACCAGCAGCAGCAGGCTGACCGGCCGGGTCAGGAAGACGGTCCAGTCCGCATCGGTCATCAGGGCCCGGCGCAGGTTGGTCTCCGCGATGGGGCCCAGGATCACGCCCAGCACCAGCGGCGCCAGGGGATAGTCCAGAGCGCGCAGGGCATAGCCCGCGACGCCGATGAAGCCGAGCAGGTAGAGATCGGTGACCCGGTTGTTCAGGGCGAACGACCCGACCACGCAGCACACGATCACCACGGGCACGATGACCCACTTGGGGATCTCGGTGACGCGCAGGAACAGGCGCATGGAGGCCAGGCAGACCACCAGCATCATCAGGCTGGAGACGATCATGGCGACGAACATGCCGTAGACCAGATCGGCGTGGTCGAGGATCAGACGCGGGCCGACGGAGACGCCGTGCACCATGAGCGAGGCCATCAGGATGGCGTCCACGGCGGAGCCGGGAATGCCCAGGGCGATCATCGGGATCAGCCCGCCGCCGGCGGTCGCCGAATTGCCGGCCTCCGACGCGACGACGCCGTCGGCGATGCCGGTGCCGAATTTCTCCGGTGTCTTGGAGGCGCGCTTGGCCTGGTCGTAGGCCAGCAGATTGGCGATCGACCCGCCGGCGCCCGGCAGCGCCCCGATCAGCACGCCGACGATGGACGAGCGGACGAGGTTCACCGGCCGCATGAGGATCTCGCGCATGACGGCCCAGGTCTGGAAGTCGATGTCCTTGGTCGCCAGCGACGTTCCGGACCGCACGGCGCGGGCGTCCTCGACCTCGGAGACCAATTGGGAGATCGCAAAGATGCCGATCAGCACCACCAGGAAGGGCAGGCCGGGGGCCAGCATCTCGACGCCGAAATCGAAGCGCGGGCGGCCCATCATGGGGTCCGGCCCGACCGTCGAGATCGCCAGGCCGATGGCGCCGGCCATCAGGCCGCGCAGCAGCGACTTGGCCACCAGGCTGGCGATGATGGTGAGGGCGAAGACGATGAGGGAAAAGTATTCCCAGGGGCCCAGCTTGACCGCGATGATCGCCAGCGGCGGCGCGGCGACGATGAGGACCACGGTCGAGCTCACCGTCCCGAAGAACGCGGCCCAGATGACCAGCGACCGCGCGCGACCGGGCTGGCCGGCGCGCGCCATGGGAAAGGCATCGAAGGTGGTGGCCACCGAGGACGGCGTGCCGGGGATGCCCAGAAGCGCCGCGGAGATGAGGCCGCCGGTGTAGCCGCCGACGTAGACCGACAGCATGACCGCGATGCCCTGCAGCGGCGGCATGGAGAAGGTCAGCGGCAGCGTCAGGATGATCGCCATGGTGACGGTAAAGCCAGGAATGGCGGCCGCGACGATGCCGGCGATCGAGCCCAGCAGCATGAAGGTGAGCGTCGTCAGCGAAAAGATCTGGCCGGCCCCGAGCAGCAGCGAGTCGAGCACGCCTAGATCCCCCCACGCGGCAGGAAGACGTTGAAGACGGTGTCGAAGAGGGCGTTCAAGCCGAAGGAGAACAGCAGCGCGATGACCACGGCGGCGGCAATCGCCTTGGCCGAGCGCGGCAACAGCAGCAGTTGCGTGACGAGGAGAAACCCGAAGGTCGCCAGCGAGAAACCGAGGATCGGCAGGACGGCGAGGTAGAGCCCGAACAGGCCGAGCACGCAGACGACGAGATAGCGGTGCCGCAGCCACTGCACCGTGGCGGCACCGAAACCGCGCAGGGCCTGCCGGCTCACCTTGCGCAGGGAAGCGGCCAGCGCGGCGGCGGCCAGCAGCGCCAGCGTCGCGAAGACAAGCTGGGGAAAGGCGCCCGCCCCCAGCACGTCCCCGCGGCTGGTCGGCAGCGCGCGCGCGTCGAAGAACAGGTAGGCCGAGCCGGCCAGGATCGCGACATAGGACAGGAGGCGGGCAACCTCGCCCGCCTCCATCACCTCTATGCCCGGAAGCCCGCCGGGGGTGTCGCCACCCTCGCCGGGTGTCACGCCGGGTGTCACGGGGCCAGCTTTGCTGCAAGCCGGTCGATGGCTTTCTGCAGCGATTGCAGATAGGCGGTGTAGCCTTCCTGACCGCGGAAACTCACTTCACCGCCGGCATTGTTGACCTGCTTGACGAAGGTTTCGTCGGCGGCCTCTTCCTGCAGCGCGGCCTCCAGGGCGTCGCGCGCCTCGGCGGGGCTGCCCTTGGGCATGAAGATGCCGCGGGTCACCAGCAGCTCCAGATCCTTGCCCAGTTCCTTGAAGGTCGGCACGTCCGGCGTCTGCTCCAGGCGCTCGGGGTTGCCGGTCGCCAGGAAGATCAGGTCGCCGTTGTCGACGAACTGCTTGGACGAGGAGACGTCGCCGATGGCGGCATCCAGATTGCCGCCGACCAGGGCGCGGATGCGCTGGCCGGTGCCTTCGTAGCCGACGTAGGAGAATTCCACGCCGTAGGCATCCTCGATCATCGCGGCGTGCAGGTGCGGCACGCCGCCCAGGGTGACGCCGACCTTGATCTCGCCGGGGTGCTCTTTGGCGTAGGCAATGAACTCGTCGAGGGTCTTGTAGGGACGGTCCGGGTTGATCACCAGGTACTGCGGCGACGACGTCATCAGGCCGATGGGATCGAAGTCGTCCCAGTTGTTTTCGGTGAGCCCGACCGCCTTGGCGACCAGCAGACCCTCGTGGATCTGCACCACGGTGTAGCCGTCGGCGGCGCGCTTGGAGGCCTCGCGGATGCCGGTGGTGCCGCTGACGCCCGGCATGTTGATGACCGGCATCGGCTGGCCCAGATAGGGCTCGATGTTGTTGGCGACGATGCGCATCAGGGTGTCGCTGCCGCCGCCCGGCGACCACGGCACGATGAACTCGACCGGCTTGTCCGGCTACTCCGCCAGGGCCGGGGTCGCGGCGCCCATTGCGGCGGCGACGCCCAGGCCGGCGGCCAGTGCCAAGATTTTCTTCATATCACGTTCCCTTTTGTTTCAGCCTCTTGAACGTCCTGTTGCACGTCCCGTTGCCGGGGATGCTATCGACGAATTTTCTTATGCAAAGCGAAAAAATCTACAGATTAGATGCAGAATCTCTTAATCTGACGGTATGGACACCAAACAACTGAAAACCTTGGCCGCTATCGCGGACCAGGGCACTTTCGCCAAGGCCGCGCGGCGGGTGAATCTGACGCCGTCGGCCGTAAGCCAACAGATGCAGGCCCTCGAACGGGAACTGGGCGTCGCCCTGTTCGACCGCAGCAGCCGGCCGCCGTCGCTGAACGCCAAGGGGCTGCAGTTCCTGGAAACGGCCCATTCCATTCTGCAGATCGTCGACGATTCCACCACGTCGATCTCCGGCGGCAGCGTGACGGGCACCCTGAACATCGGGTCCATCCGCACCAGCACCATCGAAATCCTGCCGCGGGCCATCGTGCATCTGCGCCGGTCGTTTCCCAAGCTGACCTTCAAGCTGCAGGTCGGCCTGTCGGAGGCGCTGATGAACGACGTGGTGTCGGGCCGGCTGGATCTCGCCATCGTCGCGGAAAACGTCGGCGTGGCGCCGATCCTGAAGTGGACGCCGTTCCTGCGTGAGCCGCTGGTGGTGATCGCGCCGCCCGGCGCGACCCAGACCGAGGCCGAAGCGATGATCATGGCGCATCCCTTCGTGCGCTACCGCACCGCGGTGCCGCTGGCCAGCCAGATCGACACCGAGATGTCGCGCCTGGGCCTGCAGCCCGAGGTCATCGCCGAGGTCGATACCGTGCCGGCGACCATCGAGTGCGTGAAGGCGGGCCTGGGCGTCGCCATCGTACCGCACGTGGCGACCCTGGCCGCCGGCGCCCGCTCCCTGCCCCGCGCGCCCTTCGGCAGCCCCACCGTGTTCCGCCAGTTGGGCATCGTGCAGCGCATCGGCTCCCCGCGCGCCGGCCTGATCGCCGCCATGCACGACCGCCTGGCGGCCTTCGCGCACCCGTTCGGCGTGCCGGCGACGGGGCGTGAGAGAGTAGAGGGAGGGGGGTGAGGACTAGGAGGATGACCCCCGCCTAGTCCCCCCAATCAAGGGGGGTGATGTCATATTTGGCGCACCCAAGGAGAGGGAAGTAGGATGAACGCTTCATTTCTTCGGGACCTTGCCCGCGTTTCGCTCGAACCGTGGAAGAGAGGGGAGAGGTTTGCCATGCTTGAGTTTTATTATGACGATAGCGGAACCCATCGCGGCTCTCGGGTCGCAGTATGGGGCGGCATCGCAGGGCACACTGAATACTGCAACGAACTGGAGGTGGCTTGGAAATCCCAGTTAACGCATCCATGCGATGGGAAACCTCCAATAAAGGCGTTTCATTCTTCGCTTCTGTCTGCCGGCCGGGGCGAATTTGAGGGATATAGTGAGGCGGAGAAAGATCTCACCAGGCGAAATTTTCGCAAGATCATTTTGGATGCGGGCCTCACCGTGCTGTCGTTCGGTGTTTCGATCAGTGACTGGGATGAAATTGTTACCGGTGACGCACGTATTCTGATGGGGGACGCCGAGCGCTACGCATTTGCAGTGGCGATTAGGGATAGTTGTAGGGATGCAGAATCCGATGGCCAGCCGCTTTCATTTAAATTTGATAGAGGGCGCAAATCCATGGCGCTGGATTCCATTGTTGAACACGCCATAGATGCGGCCGGAATTGACGTCAATTCTGTGAGCTACGGCTATTCCCCAGTGCTGGGGAATATGGGCTTGCAAGCTGCTGATTTAGTGGCCCACGAAACCTATAGATTTTTGACCAACTACATTGACGATCCAAATGCCGGGCCCGACCCACATCTCAAAAGATTGTTTGAAAGTGCGCGCGATGCTCAGGTGCGCTGGACTGGTCGAAAACAGATCCAAAAAATGGCAGACCACGTCTTACCTCTCATTGATCAGATGAATCGTTCTGAGGACAGGCCGGAGGAGTGATCTTCACCAACTCGCGCTCGAGTTTTCACCGGACCTCACCGCTTCACAGGCGTTGGCAAAAGAGTGTCCGTCGTTGCGGACAGTCCTGACGCAATACCCCCGACGGCCTTGGCCGCTCGCCCGTCCATGGGCCCCGGGGTCAAGCCCCGGGGCGACAGTCGTGAGGTGGCGGGTGCCCGTCTCACTCTATTCCGCCATTTGACCGGACAGCCGGGGACTTGTTCCCAGCCTCCAGGGCGAGCGCGCGAAGGCTTGGCCCCTGGACCCTCGGGACAAGCCCGAGAGTGACGAGAGGGGAAGTGGCGGGCATGGAGGATTGACGCGGCGCCGGTTTCCCCCGGCGGTCCGCACTGTCGACACACCCTCGCTGTCGTCCCGGCACGTGATGCCGGGACCCAATACCCTCACCGTTTCAAAGACGCTTGCAAAAGAGTGTCCGTCGTTGCGGACAGTCCTGACGCAATACCCCCGACGGCCTTGGCCGCTCTCCCGTCCAGGGGCCCCGGGGTCAAGCCCCGGGGCGACAGCAGAGCGGTTGCTTCACCCCTGTTCCGCCGCCACCTCGCGGATCGCCTTCATCAAAATCTGCAGACTGACCGAGGCGGGCATTTCGGCGCGCTGGGTGAGGCCGACGGGGCCCTGGGCCGGCGGGGCGTTGACGGCGAGGCGGACCAGGGTGCCCTCGTCGAGGTCGCCGGCGACGACGCCGTAGGAGATGATCCACACCGCGTCGGTCATGCGGGTGTAGCGGCGCGAGAAATCCGGCGTCACGGATTCGATGATGTCGGGCAGGCGGGCGACGCCCTGGCTGACCAGCAGGCGGTCGACCTCCGGCCGGATGATCGAGCGCAGGGTGGGCAGGATCACCGTGTAGGGCACGATCCGGCCCAGTTCCACGGTGCCCGCCCGCGATGAGGAAGAGTCGAGCAGCGGATGGCCGGGGCGGACGACGAAGACGATCTCCTCCGAATAGAGATACTCGAAGGCCAGGGCCTGCATCTGGCGCGGCTGGGCCAGGCGCCCGACGACGAGGTCGAGGTCGCCCTGGCGCAGTTCCTCCAGCAGCAGCTCGTTGGGGCCGGTGATCAGGCGCAGGGTGGCGCCGAGGCCCTCGGCCCGGGCGCGCTGCACCGCCTGGGGCATGATGTGCGCCGCCGTGGTGGGCAGCGCGCCGACGGCCAGGGTGTGGCCGCCGCGGGCCTGGGCCTGGGACACCGAGTCGACGCCCTGGCGCAGGGCGGTCAGCGAGGCGCCGGCATAACGCTGGAAGGCCTCGCCGTAGCCGGTCAGGAAGACGCCGCGCCGGCTGCGCTCGAAGAGGGTGGCGCCCAGGATCGCCTCCAGCTCGGCGATCGCCTTGGAAACCGCCGGCTGGGTGATCGCCAGGGCCTGCGCCGCCGCGCCGAAGCTGCGCCGGTTCGCCACCTCCAGGAAGCAGGTCAGGTGGCGGATCTTGATGCGGCCTTCCAGCGTCACCGTTTCATATCCGATTGGTTATGTATCGATAGCAACATAGCATTTTAAATGCCGAAACAAGTATGGAATGATCGTTGCAGGTTGCGGGGCGGGCCCCCTCACCCCACGCCGCGTAAGCTCACAGGCTCGCCAACGCGCCGTAACCCTCTCCCCACGGGGGAGAGGGAGGGACTCACGAAGGGGGAGGGTGAGGGGAACGGCAAGGCCCAGCAAGAGGCCGCCCGCAGAGTTAAGGAGGAAGGTACCTTGGACTTCAGAGCGCTGAACGGCGGGGTGCTGTACGACAAGCGCGGCCACCGCCTCGATCACCAGGCCGGCGAAGAAAAACAGGAGAGCCGGTCATGACCTATGCCCCGCGCGACTGGCGCGCGCATCCGCCGCTCATCGCCCCCGACTACAAGTCGACGCGCCTGCGCGGCGCCACCAAGCCGCTGATCCCGATCAAACAGTCTCTGTCGGAACTGACCGGGCCGGTGTTCGGCCAGGAGTCCGTCGGCGAACTCGACAACGACCTGACCAAGAACGGCCGCAAAGACGGCGCGCCTTTGGGCGAGCGCATCGTCGTCTGCGGCACGGTGGTGGACGAGGCGGGCCGGCCGCAGCCGAACATGCTGGTCGAGGTGTGGCAGGCCAATGCCGCCGGGCGCTACATCCACACGGTGGATCAGCACGACGCGCCGCTGGACCCGAACTTCTTCGGCGGCGGGCGCTGCGTCACCGACGACCAGGGCAACTACCGCTTCTATTCGATCAAGCCCGGCGCCTATCCCTGGGGCAACCACCCCAACGCCTGGCGGCCCAACCACATCCACTTCTCGCTGTTCGGGCCCAGCCTCTGTACGCGCCTGGTGACGCAGATGTATTTTCCGGGCGACCCGCTGCTGGATCTCGACCCGATCTTCCTCGGCACGCCGGAGGCGGCGCGCGACCGCCTGGTCTCGCAGTTCGACCTGTCGCTCACCGAGCCGGAGTTCGCCCTGGGCTACCGCTTCGACATCGTGCTGCGCGGACCCGGCGAGACTCCGATGGAGACGGGACGATGAGTAAAGGACAGACCCCGTCGCAGACCGTCGGCCCCTACTTCGCCTACGGCCTGACACCGGAGCAGTACAGCTATCCCGCCCTGGCCAGCATCGCCTCCGCAAACCTGCGCAGCCCGGACGTGGCCGGCCAGCCGATCCGCATAGAGGGCCGCGTGCTGGACGGCAACGGCGACGTGGTGAACGACGCCATGATCGAGATCTGGCAGGCCGACCCCCAAGGACGCTATGCCCATCCGGCGGATGCGCGCGGCGGCAACATCGGATTCAAGGGCTTCGGGCGCTGCGGCACCGGCACCGACGCGGAAAACCGCTTCGTCTTCGACACCGTGAAGCCGGGCGCCGTGGGCGATCGCGGGGGCGACGACCAGGCGCCGCACATCACCGTCATCGTGTTCATGCGCGGCCTGCTGAGCCACCTCTACACGCGGATCTATTTCGCCGACGAGGCCGAGGCCAATGCCAAGGACCCGGTCCTGCAAAGCGTGCCCGCCGAGCGGCGCGGCACCCTGATCGCCGCCCTGAAAGAACCTGGGCGCGACGAAGCCGGCGGCGTTCCCGTCTACCGCTTCGACATCCACATGCAGGGCGACGCCGAAACGGTCTTCTTCGACGTATGAGCGCATGAGCATCCTGGCCTTCGACAGCGCCCTGTTCGGCCCGCTGCTGTCCGATGCGGAACTGGCGGGCCTGCTGGACGACCGTGCCCAGATCCGTGCCATGCTGACGTTCGAAGCGGCGCTGGCGCGGGCCGAGGGGCGCGTCGGTGTGATCCCCGAAGCCGCCGCCGAACGCATTGCCGCAGTGGCGGCGGCGCTGGAGGTCGATCCCGCCGCTCTGGCCGCGGGCACCGCCCGCGACGGCATCCCGGTGCCGGCCCTGGTCGCCGTGCTGCGACAGGCGGTGGGCGGAGAGGACGCCGCCTCCGTGCACTGGGGCGCCACCACCCAGGACGTGATGGACACCGGCCTGGTGCTGCGCCGCGGCGCGATCCTCGACATCCTCGACGCGCGCCTGGGTGCGCTCGGCGACCGGCTGGCGGCGCTGGCCGAGGCCGAGCGCGAGACGGTGATGCTGGCGCGCACCCGCGGCCAGCAGGCGACGCCGACGTCCTTCGGCCTGAAGGCCGTCGGCTGGCTGGCGCCGCTGGACCGCCACCGCGCCCGCCTGGCCGGCCTGCGCCCGCGCCTGGAGGTGCTGAGCTTCGGCGGCGCCGCGGGAAATCTCTCCGCCCTGGGCGCGAACGGCCTGGCGGTGGAGGCGGCACTGGCCGAGGACCTCGGCCTGCCCGCCCCGGCGATGCCCTGGCACAGCCAGCGCGACGGCCTGATCGAGCTGGGCAACTGGCTGGGCCTCGTCTGCGGCAGCCTGGGCAAGGCGGCGGGGGACATCCTGCTGCTGTGCCAGAACGAAGTGGGCGAACTGCGTGAAGGCGCCGGGGGTGGGTCTTCCACCCTGCCGCAGAAAGCCAACCCGATCCTCTCGGAGGCGATCCTGTCGCTGGCCCGCCACGTCACCGGGCTGAGCGGGCAGATGCAGCAGACGGCCTTTCACAACCACGAGCGCGACGGCGTCGCCTGGCAGAGCGAATGGCTGGTGCTGCCGCAGATGATCGTCGCCACCGGCGCGGCGCTGCGCCAGTCGCTGGCCCTGATCGACGGCCTGAAGGTCGACCGCCAGCGGATGCGGGCCAACATCGCGGCGACCCAGGGGCTGGTGCTGGCCGAGGCGGCCAGCTGCGCGCTGTCCGCGGCGATGCCGCGGCCCGAGGCCCAGGCGCTGGTGAAGGCGGCCTGCCAGGAGGTGATGGCCCAGGGTGGCGACCTGATCGCGGTGCTGCAGGAAAAAAGCGCCGCGCAAGGGCTGCAGGGGATCGACTGGGCAGCGCTGGCCGACCCGGCCAACCAACTCGGCGCCGCCGACGCCTTCATCGACCGGGTGCTGGCCGCGCGGCGCTGAGCGCGGCCGGGAGAGTGTCACCCCCACCCCAACCCTCCCCCATCGAAGGGGAGGGAATCGTTTAGGGAAGCGGCTTGCTGAATTTCCTGCCCGCTTGAGGGGGGCACACGTTCCCTGCCGGCCCTGTCCGCTCGGGCGCGGCGTTAACCTAATCATTTCGCTCTGTTCTGCCTGGCCCGACACGGTTGACGCGAAAAATCACCGGCGCCATGTCCCGAAAATCCTTGGCTTTTCAGGTGCCATGGATAATTCCCCAATATGATCTTCAATTTCTGATTGGTAGCCCTTAAGCTTTTGTTAGCCTTGCCGCGTCAAAACGGGGGGCCAAAGGGGGGGCGATGTTGAGCGGGCCATTTTCGGGATTCCCATCTCTCGAATGCCGTTTCTCGACCGACCGGCGGAGACGGTTTCTGCCGACCCTGCCGGACGACCGGCGCGGCCGCCTTCCACACCCCCTGTATCCCGCCAATCCTCTGCATCCCATGCGTCCGCCGCGTCCGAACGCTGCCGGATGCGCCCAACAGGTTGATCCAAGCCGATGAAGAACACCCCGCGCGCTTTCCCCCACGCCGGCGACGCCACCGGGACCACCGGGACTTTGAGCGGTTTCTTCGAAGAGCTGAGAGAATCCTTCACCGACAGTTTCGCCTACGACCACTTCCAATGGCCGAGCTTCGAGAGCTTCGGCGCGGCGCGTCCCTCCGTCATCGACTTCCGCACGCCGGGTGAACGCCATGGCGAGGCGCGCGGAATGGAAAGCACGGGCGGCAGCGAAGACCCGGTCAGCCTCTACACCACCACGAATTCCGACATCCCGGTCTACACCATCGGCGAGGTCGTGCCGGTGGACGGCAGCGTCTCGCCGCAGACCAACCTGTCCGGCCCGCTGATCGGGGTGGACGACTTCCGCGCCGATGCGCGCTTTGCCGATATCGACGGCAGCGGCTACGGCATCGTGATCATCGATTCCGGCATCGACCTGGACGACCCCTTCTTCGGTGCCGACAACAACGGCGACGGCATCTCCGACCGCATCGTCTACCAGTACGACTTCGCCGACAACGACGGCAACGCCGGCGACGTGGACGGTCACGGCAGCAACGTGGCCAGTATCGCCGCGTCGTCCAACGGCACCTACACCGGCATGGCGCCGGGCGCCGACATCATCGCCCTGAAGGTCTTCTCCGATTCCGGCGCCGGCTACTTCAGCGACATCGAGGAGTCGCTGCAGTGGGTGATCAACAACGCCGCCGCCTATAACATCGTCAGCGTCAACATGTCGCTGGGCGACAGCGGCAACTACAACGCACCCATCGGCCTGTACGGCATCGCCGACGAAATGTCGGTGCTGGCGTCGATGGGCGTCGTCGTGGTGTCGGCCTCCGGCAACGACTTCTACAGTTACAACTCCGTCCAGGGTGTCAGCTATCCTTCGGCCGATCCCAATTCCCTCTCCGTCGGCGCCGTCTACGACGGCAACACCGGCGGCTGGTATTACGAGAGCGGCGCCATCGCCTACTCCAGCGGCAGCGACCGCATCTCGCCGTTCAGCCAGCGCGACGACGCCTTGACCACGGTCTTCGCCCCGGGCGCGCCGATCACCGGTGCCGGCGCCGGCGCCGGCCTGGAAACCATGCACGGCACCAGCCAGGCGGCGCCGCACATCACCGGCATCATCGCCCTGGCCCAGCAGTTGGCCGTGGAGACCCTGGGCCGCAAGCTGACCTTCAACGAGATCTCCAACCTGCTGGCCTCGACCGGCGACCTCATCATCGACGGCGACGACGAGAACGACAACGTCGCCAACACCGGCCTGACCTTCCCCCGGGTCAACGTGGTGAGCCTGGGCGAGGCGATTCTGGACATGGCCCCCGATCCCAGCCACTTCGCCATTGCCGCCACCAGCGCGGTCAAGGCCGAAGGCGACGGCACGACGGCCTTCATCTTCACCGTGACGCGCAGCGGCAACACCGCCGAAAGCGCGACCGTGGACTATGCGGTCGGCAGCAGCCAGGCCAACGGCGCCGACTTCTATGGCGGCGTGCTGCCCAGCGGCGTCATCGGCTTTGCCGCCGGCCAGTCCATCACGACCCTCACCGTCTGGATTCAAGGCGACAGCGACGTCGAGGCCGACGAGGGCTTCACCGTTACCCTGAGCAATCCCTCGGGCAACGGCGAAATCGTCACCGCCAGCGCCGACGGCACCATCCTCAACGACGACGTGGCGCTGCCCCCCTCCTTCGCCATTGCCGCCGGCGACGCCGTGCAGGCCGAGGGCGACAGCGGCAGCACCGCCTTTACCTTCACCGTCACGCGCAGCGGCGATACCTCGGCCGCCGGCTCCATCGACTACGCGGTGAGCGGCGATGCCGATCCTGCCGACTTCCTCGGCGGCGTCCTGCCCGCCGGCACGCTGACCTTCGCCGCCGGTCAAACCAGCAAGACGCTGACCCTGCAGGTCGCCGGCGACACCGTCTTCGAAAACGACGAAGGTTTCACGGTCACCCTGAGCAATCCCTCGGGCACCGGCGAGATCGCCATCGCCAGTGCCGACGGCACGATCCTGAACGACGACGTGGCGCCGCCGGCCAGCCTCTTCGCCATTGCCGCCGACAACGCCGTGCAGGCCGAAGGCGACAACGGCAGCACCGCCTTCACCTTCACCGTCACGCGTAGCGGCGACACCTCCGTCGCCGGCTCCGTCGACTATGGGGTGAGCGGCGACGCCGAGCCCGACGATTTCCTCGGCGGCGTCCTGCCCGCCGGGACCCTGGCCTTCGCCGCCGGCGAAACCAGCAAGACCCTGACCCTGCAGGTCGCCGGCGACACGGACTTCGAGAACGACGAAGGCTTCACCGTCACCCTCGCCAATCCTTCGCCAGGCGCCGCGATCGCCACACCGCAGGCCGCCGGTAGCATCGTCAACGACGACGCGCCGCCGCCCGCCCCCCTTGTCCTGCTGCAGGCCGACTTCGATACCGCGGGCGACACCGGGGGCTTCACCTACGCCGACGGCCTGTTCGGCGGCAGCACGTCGCAGCGCTACGCCAGCGGTGAATGGAACGAGCAGGCCCTGACCGTGACCCTGGGCGGCGTCAACAACGCCTTCGGCCGTGACATGTCCGGCGGCTGGCAGACCGTTTTCAGCCTGACGGAGACGGCGGAGGTCAGCCTCTCGTTCCGCTACAGCCTGAACATCGGCAACGACTACGAGCCGAACGAGTACAGCCAGGTTCTGGTGAGCATCGACGGGGGCACGCCGATCCTGGTCGACCAGTTGAGCGGCGACGGCAATGGCGGCCCCGACCAGGAAACCGGCGCGCAGAGCTTCTCGGCCGTGCTGGGCACACTGGCCGCCGGCAGTCACAGCCTGGCCATCGGCGCCTACAACAATCTGAAGACCTGGATCCTGGAGCAGGCCGACCTCGTCATCGACGACGTGCGCCTCACGGCCCCGGCCGGCGACACCCCGGCCGACCCCATCATCTTCGGCATTGCCGCCGATGATGCGGTCAAAGCCGAGGGCGATGCGGGCACCACGGGCTTCACTTTCACGGTGACGCGCAGCGGCGATACCTCGGTCGCGGCCACCGTCGACTACGCCGTGACCGGCGCCGTGAATGCCGCCGACTTTGCCGGCGGCGTCCTGCCCGCCGGCACCCTGAACTTCGCCGCCGGCGAAGTGGTGAAGACCCTGACCCTGGATGTGGCCGGCGATACCGACGTCGAGAGCGACGAGGGCTTCACCGTTTCCCTGTCCAACGCCTCGGCGGGCGCCCAAATTGCCGCCGGCAGCGCCAACGGCACCATCCTGAACGACGATACGGCGCCGACACCGACGTTCTTCGCCATTGCCGCCGACAACGCCGTGCAGGCCGAGGGCGATGACGGCACCACCGCCTTCACCATCACGGTGACGCGCAGCGGCG
>ERZ1740062.753-NODE-753-length-15051-cov-7.610883_pt1 | contig 15051 bp, 14 predicted proteins | sample MGYA00581741_ERZ1740062 | MGnify/ENA primary metagenome ERZ1740062 (study PRJEB43018, sample SAMN04849747) | marine metagenome | isolation source: floating plastic debris | place: Pacific Ocean | collected 2008-09-01 | study: EMG produced TPA metagenomics assembly...
CGCTTTTGACTTATAAATTGCGATTTGAACCCGATTAGGTTTAGCAGTTGGTTTACTATCCGAATTCGTTCTTTGCTATCTGCCGTTTCCGCTTCTACGTGATTGATTCTCAAAGCTAGCTGGATATCGGAGCGATTGCGGAGGGTATCTACAACTTTAATTATTTCTGGTGAATCTTTGTGATACTCGTTTCCGCTTTCTACTAAATCAAGGATGTTAAGTTCCCGTAATGCCCATATAACATCATGCCCCATTGTTGAAACACTACGACTAAAGAAGTCCTCCCCAAGTGCTGCATAATTCCAGATTGACTCATGGCGTTTTTGGGATATATCGTAGTTTTTCAAAAGCCAGTATCTTTCCTGCTGACGGATGAAATCACGGTTTTTAATGTGGCAATGGTGGATAAAATCAGTTGACCAAACGCTCGTATTTTGAATACCTGGTAATCTATCAAGTAACCGTGTTTTTTCAATTCTTCTTTGGGTCGCTTTATTTGGAGAAGCTTTAGCTTTTTTATTTGCTTCCTCAATTGAGTTAAATTCTACCGCTTCAAATACTTCTTTAGAATGTATTTTTTGTACCTCTTCTTTGGCTTTCTTTTCCTCTTTTTTCACCTTATCAACTGTTTCCCATTCACAAATTTCTACATTGTGTCCGGCTTCTTTTAAGGCATGAATTAAGCACTTTCTAAGATTATCCATCTCGTAATTATCGAGTGCCATCATTTCAATAGAAAAACCGTACCAATCAGGGTCATTACGGTTCAATGCTTGAGAAATAATCTCAAGCGCTTTCTGAGGATTATCGCTACAATCACTAGCAAGTAATGCTGATTGAAGTATTCTATTATTCAAAGTATCTTTAAGCTGATTAATTGAATAATTACTAGGGGTTGACCGATTTCTTACAGTAGATAATTCGGGGCAAAATACATAATGAGGAATGCTATCATCTCTCAATCTAAACATTGCTTGGTGTTGGCTATTTGTTCCTAAAACTCCAGAAAAGAAACTAATTTTATGGGTAAAGTGCTGTTTTAAGGTTGAAGATAAACCGCTATCGCCAGACGGAGAAAGCAACATAAAATCTGGTTTTATATCAGTAATAAATTTATCTGGGTCTGCAAGAAACTTTTTAGCCCAATCTTCCCCAGTAGTTTCAGAATTTAGTACATAACCTTTCCTACCCAAATCAGTAAGCAACTTATAAAGTACCTTGGTACGTTCCTTTGAATCGCAAAATATCCAAGGTTTAACTTCTGGCTTTAATAAAAACTGAATTAGCGGACTTCTATCACGCTTTTTGATTTCACCTTCTTCATTAATACCATCAATAATGTAAATATTATGTGGTGGTATTTTCTGCGTATTTTTTACCTTAATTACTCTCTTATTACCGGCTATTTTGGCAATGAATTTAACGTACAAATCAGCTAAGTTACCATCAAGTAAAAATATTCTATCGCAATCCTGTAATGCTTTTTTGAATATCCGTAAAGCTTTAGCTTGTCCATCTCCTAGCGTACCACCATTAACAGCATGAAGTAATACAGATACGGTTTCATCAAGGAAAATATCTTTGTTTTTAAAGTAACCATCCATATGATGAATTGAATCTAAGCACATCATATGATTGCTGGATTCATCAGGCATTAATAATCTGGCTTCTTCATCTTCATGTATGTGGTAGATAGGAACTTTCTGGTTTAAAGCACGTTCACCAGTTTGGATAAGTAGATTATTACGATACCCGATAATTACGCTACCTTTACCACGCTTCCGAGACTCTTTAATCTGGTAAATTAAAAAGTTTGTTTTACCCGTTCCAAGCCCACTATTACCAGCAATAATTACTCCAGATTTAGGAATATTATCAATAGTAAATTCCTTCTGATGTACTACTTTATCTGGAGTAAATTTTCTGGACTTAAGCCACTTATTCCACTTCCAATCATCATCTAATGATTGAGTTTTATTATCAGGAATATCGCTTTTTTTACCTAAGCCGAAATATTCTGAAGGGCTAATCTCTTTAATTACCGAAAAATCTTCTAATTCGTCAATATCTGGCTTGTCTTTTGTAGATTGCCCCCACCAACCAACAGTACACTTGTACGCATCAGTAATAAGAGAATTGATAATTTTGCGGTAATTCTCGGTAATATGTGGGTTTGCTACAGCCCCCGCATCTGGCTGTAATTTGATGGTTTTACAGTTTGCACCTACAAGCGCATTCTTAAGCGTCTTAATAGAACCCGCAAAATTACCCCCCGCAGCCCCAATTACCATTACATCGGTGCGATTATTCCTTGACCACAATTTAAGCGCCGTTATCAGCGATTTAAGCGCACCTTCTACCAGCCAGACTTCATTTATTTTTCTGGCTTGGGGATGTTTCCAAATGAATAGCGGTAATTCTCCATTGGGGAGGTGCGGAGAATTCCCCCCGTATTTTTCGGAAGATAACCAAAAGTATTTAGCGAACTTTTCGCGGTTATCGCTGGCTATCTGAAAACCCGTAATGTGATGATTCCCGTCCGTGGCGGCTATCGCAATTCCGTGACCTCCAAGCAATTTATGGTTAGTCGGGTCAACACCTGCGAGTTTTCCAGAAACATCTACTTCAAGCCCACGGTTCCAAGTCCGTAACCATCCCACTTTGTACGCAAAATCAATCTCTTGAGAAGTTAACCCGCGCTTTTCTTTTAGTTGAATGGTGTGATTAAGCGATAAACCTAATTTGCCTATGATTCGCCTGTACGCTGCATTCCGCTTATCAATGGGGAGTAGCTTTTTAAGTTTTTCTTGTCTTTTTACTTCTTTGGTAGCTAAATTATCTTGCCTTTGATGCCAATTTATTTTTTTATCTTGAGAAAAAGCCTGGGCATCTTCGATTGATTGCCAGTAGCCAAAGCCGTGGGCATCTTCTCCCCTAAAAATGTAATTTTCAGGATTCGCACTTTTATCCTGGCAGAATATCATCCCCGAATCATTAGAAATGCGGCAATCCTTTCTTTTTCCGCTACAAATAGGGCAAGCACCGCGCTTTAAGGAAGTGAAGCCATTCATCGGGATACCTCCCGAATTTCAGCTAAAGAGAAAAGCGCCGCGTCGCACCTGCCACACCTGCAAAAGCCCCTATCATTTTGGAATCGAATAATGACAAGCCCGCGCCCATAATTGCAGTAAGGACAAGGCTTTGAGAGATTTATGCTTCTATCGCTATGGGGATAGTGCTTTTTTATTTTTTCTGAGTATTGATAATTATGGTGATATCTACTATAATTATAGTAGATATTTTTCGCAGATTGCCGCTTTTCACTGGGTTGTGGGGCGGCTTTTTGCTTTGGCATTGCTTTTACCTTGTTTCAAAGGCAACCCCAAATCTAGTTCATGCGTTCGCGTAGAATTCTTCTCGATTTTTTGTTAACTTGAATTTATGCTTTTTCTTGGTATTTTGGTATTTTGTAAGCGGTTGGTAGCCGCTTAAGCAGAAGAATTCGGATTCGGGAAGAAAATATTTTAATTTTTATCAAAATCCAAATATATGGATTGTGATTACTCCCCCGAGTTTACGAACTACGAACGCTGCAACAAGATATTGAAGTTGCCAAGTTTTTCTTTTCTTTAGAAGATTACCATGACTTATAAGCAATTCTTCTTTTGGGGAATAAGCCATGAATCCCTTGCTGTGTAATGCTTGTAGTAGTTCACTTTTCTCAGATAAATATTTTTGCTTTGCCTTTGCCTCTTTTGGCAAATAGTTTTTCATTCTCGACCGATAAATACTCAAAAGTGGAATTGTTTCGTAATTTCCTAGCCCAAGCTGTGTAGGCTTTGATGAATACTGAATAATGCTTTTTTCGGAAAACATCGGAACGTTCTGCTATCTGAATAGCAACATCCACTAATTCGTGAGTATGTGGAGAAGTACTTGCGTCGCAGGGGTTTTTGTAATCTCTTAGCTGCGCGATTTCTCTTCTGACGACTTCATCGACATACTTAGTTTTACCGCCCCCTTCATCATCGGATAAGATGGCTTTTACATCGCCTTCCCGCATTTCGATGACTACTTCGCTAAACCATTCACCTGCATTGACATATCCAGATGGGCATACGGTATGTACTTCGCTGCATAGATTGAGAATTTGGTGCAAGAATTCCCCTAGTGGCTCGCAAGCTTTCCGGGTTTTTGTCCCTCCGGGAATTTTATGCTTACTGAAATATTTTTTTTTGTATAACCAGTGGATGCCGATGAAATGAATTACATCATTTATGTGTAAGTGTTGTGCTTGCGCTTTACTGCAAACAGCGCTTGGATGCCACTTTTGCAGTAAATCTAAGGTAATATCCCAAGGTGGTTTTACGATTTTAGAATCTATATGTATCAAGGGGAATTCGGGTTTGTTCATGAATAAAAAATAACTTTATAAAATATTACTTGTGTGATGGTGGCGTAGCAAAACAGCATAGAAAAAAGTAAGAATAAGCAATTCAGGCATAACCGACCGCAAGCCCAAGCCTACAGCCGATTTAAGTACCATAAAAGAAAGTAAGAAAAGGTATTTTAAGGTAAATCGCTAGAAGTCAGATAGTGAAGGAAAAATTAGAACCGATGCTGGGACACGTATCTGCTCAACACCCCGTACATTTTTGACAGTGGCTTGTGGGTTTTTGCTGTCGGTATTGTGAAAGAATCGCGGTATCTCAAGAGTCCTAAATATTGCTTATAAATACTCCTCAATTTTACCAGTTTTGGGTTAGCTAATGCCTTGCTGAAATTGGTCTATTGCGTCGAGTTGGTCTGGGATAAGCATACACTCAGTTAATAAGCCAATATTGATTTGTGGAATAAGCTTTGAAGCTTTGATTTCTTCATAACCGTAGGTTTGAGAAAATTCTGTGGGGTTTTCTTCTCGTAAGTAGAATAATTGAAGGTGATTTTTCTTCCAAAACCAAACTTCTTTTACTCCCAAACGTCGATAGGTTTCTAACTTTTTAATACTGCCACTAGTAATTATTATTTCTATGGCTAAGTCGGGTATATCTTTTTCTTCTCCTCCAAATGAATAGCATTCGTCTGGTTCCGCTCCAGCTTTCTTTAAACGATTTCTGGCTGTGGTACTCCCCATAGGAGTATGTTTAATTCGCTTAGTAATTAGAAGCAGTTCTACAAGAGAACGTATCCGCGATTTTGTGGTTTCATGTTTTCTTGATGGCGACACAATTTCTAATATTTCATCTAAATAACTTACGCGGTAATGCGAGTTTTCTTCTAACTTGGCTAGTAGGGTTTCATAGCTATCCCAGCTTACACCCTGGATAACAGCCTGAGTGCCGTCCGAAGTATGAGTTAGTTCTAATGCTTCTAGGTCAAAAGAATCGTTTAGTACTTCTAGTTGTGTAAGGTTTTCTAGTAGTTCTAGTTTTTCCTGTAATTGATGTACTTCTTGCCCTAAAGCGTCTTTGGCTTCCTTGAGGCTAACCATTGTTTCTCCTGCATTTTTTGTTTGGTCACGCTACATCCTTATCTTTTTTGGGTTTAGGGGAGTCCTTTAACCTTTCCTCTAGAATTTTAGAAAAGTCTTTTGAATTAATTAGTTTTTCTATTTGTTCTTTTACGACTTCGGTCATATTTGTCCCTTTAAGCTGACAATACAGCTTAAATCTTTCTTTTAATTCGGTAGGCAGGTAAAGCCTTACTAAGTCTTGACCTGTTCGTTTTTCTGGCATCCATAGTAATTCCATCTCTATAAAGCCCATATTATCTATACTGCCTTTATACTCTCAATAGTATATGTAGGGGTTGATGTTTTTGTACCCTACATATACTATAGGGTTGATTGCCAAAAATCAAATCTGTCAAAACCTTTGCTAAACGGTGAATACAGCCAATTCACCGCGACAGTTTCTAATGCCTTATGAACCAATAAAAAATCGAACCAGATTTTAAACATATGGCATCAACTATTGATGAAGTGGTTGGTGTAGTAAAACAAGATTCTATACTGCCTGTCGTCAAAACATTTATGGAAAGCTTAGAATCTCATGGCTACACAGAACCAGAAATACTCAATGGTATAGCCGAGTATTTCTATTGCAAAAACACCGATAAATACAACTCTTTGGTTTTTCAACTAGAAAAATCGATAAAAGAAGCGAAAAAAATAAATGGTGAAAAAGTTCTTTTTGATTAACCCAGTGCGAATAATTCGGGCTTAAATCCCCAATTCCATGCAGAAAAATAAATGTAAATTTTTATGAAGCAAGCAACCCCGTCCGGTTGCTCGCCTCGTGAATGCGTTCACCGCCGCGAAACAGTAAACAACAAAGGAATTCTATCAAATGGCTAATAACAACAGCAAAAACCCCAATTCTGCCCAAGTACATTACACAGCCCGAGAAGGAAGGTTGAAGCACGTAGAAGCAGAAAAGAAAAAAATTGAATTGAACGAGAAAATAAATTTTCAGGAGGTTCAACAGCTAACAGCGAAACATGAGGAAGAAAAGCATAAAACTTCACAGGCTTGGACAAAAGCGGATATAGCAGAAGTTACTGCTAGTACATTAGAAATTAACTTTGAGACAACCCGAATTGAGAGAGATATCGCCTCAGCTAATAAAGGTATTAAATATGTTGAATTGGGCATGGTAGAGGATAAATTACAGCTATTAGAACACCGTGCCGAGTTGGAACACGATAAAACCGTCAAACAGCTAGAAGGAATGAGTATTGAAATTGACCAATTAGAGTTTAAAAATGATGAATCAAAACAGATTGGTGAAGCATTCGGGGTCAATTACAAACAGCGTACATTCCCGGTACAGAAGATTAAATCCTATCTCAAGGAAGGGTTGAAATGAGAGAAATAAAAGATAATTCCCTACAGTATTATTTACTTCATCATTCAGCAGTTTTATTTGGTTGTTCCCTAATTTCCAGGTTTATAAAATTATTGGTAGCGCTTAATTTACCATCATCCCTTGGCTTGTTATCAATTAGCAGCTTTGGGTTGATATTTCTAATAATTTGGGCTTTCTGGTGTTACCAGAATTGGAATGAAAACTGGTCGTTAGTAGAAGGAATGTATCGCTACGGTATGGTACTAACAATCTTTTTAGGGTTAGTAGTCGGATTCATTTAGTAATTATTATAAAATGAAAAATTCCACAATAAACCAACAGGATTATACTTTCCAGATGACACTGTTGGTATTTTTGGCATCGATAATTATTCCTACACAGTTCATTAAATTAGATGAAAAGTGGGACAATCTACCCAAGCTATTACCTCCCCTTGCTGGCTTAATTCTGAGTATTGAAATAATCCGCAATACCAAGCACGAACCCACAGAAAGAGAAAAAGAAATATCCCAACGTTACGAGGGGTTAGATGTTAGGGAACAGCAATTAAATGAAAGAGAAATTAGAATATTAAATGCTGAAAAAACAGCTAAGTCAGAACGGGATAGAAAGCAAGCTGAATTAAATTCTAAAATCCAAAAAGTAAATGAATCTGAAGCAGAATTAAAAAAGCATTTAGAATCTATCAATCAGTTGATTGATGACCGTGCCGAAATCATGGCAGAAAGGTTAAACAACAATTACGTCGAACGGGAAAGGGAATTAGAAAGTCAATACCAGCAAAAGCATTCTGAACTAATGAATTGGTATGACGGACAATTAAAAAAGTTAAATGACTACAAGCATGAGTTAGATAAAAAGATACTTGAGGCGAGGACAGAGTTTAACTTTGAGGTTACGAAATACGAACGGAAGATACTCGAATTAGAGTTAACAATTAAGAAGTTAAATGAACGAATACGAGACTTAAAAGCCCCTAAGCTGGCAACTGGAGGTGATGAAATTGCTTGCCACGAATGTAATAAAGTGATTAGATTTTTATGGCAGCACGAACCACCGATAGAAGTTGATGCCGAACCGCTGGCGACACCTATTGAAACAGGGGAGAGAGAAACAAGATTTTGGTTACGATTGCGTGACCCGCTGCAATTCCCACTGTTAAAGTCCGAGAAAATCAAAGACGGTATTCGGTTTGAAGTTGGTAAAAATACGTCTCCAGTTATTACTCAGGAAGATTCTACCGACTTGGTAAGAATTACATTGCCGTGGAACTCCAAAGCACCCCGACCGAAAGATGTAACCCGTAAATCAGTAGAAGATTCGTTAAAAAATATTCTTGATGTTGGTGGTGATAGAAGCTGGTTAGTAACAGGTCATCCCGGTGCTGGTAAAACCAGTAGCTTGATTTATTTAGGACAGCAACTTGGAGGATTTGACGCGGTACGAATTGCGCTTAATCCCCATCAAGATGATTACTCTAGTTATTCTGAGTATGGCTTTTTAGAAATTAATGAATTGTCCCAAATATTCAATTACATTACCTTATTAAAGACTGAATTAGAACTACGACGTAAAGATAAAAATCGTAGGTTTAAGTTAGTAATTGTAGTTGATGAATTAGGGGCAATTATTGACGCTGGTAGTCAGATTGAAATCATGGCTATCTTCCGTCAGTTAGCAGTAGAAGGAAGAAAGTTAGGGCTAGTAATTCTCATAGGAAATCATTCGCAAACTACAAAAGCTATATCAATGGATAGCGAATTTAGAAGCGCGTTCTACCAACTGTTTTTAGTTGGGGCTGCTAGATACGCCGTTGACCAACCACACAGAAATACTGGTTTATCTAAACTTGAAGAAAATTACATAAGGAATGCTGCTTATCCAGCTTTGATGCTGGCTAATAGTCAATATTCGTTAGTTGTGCATCCTACTCATAGCGACTATAAGCAGTACCGCGACAAGGGTAATTTACCTCGTAACTTGGAACAGTGGGAATCAAATATATTAGATACGGAGTTAATTAAGTTACTTGGTAAGTCCGAGGGTAAGTTTGGGGTAAGTTTTGGTAAGTCGGAGGTAAGTTTTAGTAAGTTTGAGGTAAGTAATGACGTAGCGGTAAGTTATCAAAGCGATATACAGCAGTTACTTACGGACTTACCAGTAAGCAAGCTTTACCCAAACATGGGGGATTTTGAGATATGGCAAGTAATTCAAACTAATCTCAGTACCCAAAGTAAAACTTATGTCATTGAGAATGTTTTAGGATGCGGAGGTAAATATTTCAAACAGTGTTCGGAATTGGTAGAACTGCTACGGAATAAATATAGTTAACGCTTCTGACAAGTAGTTATCAAATAGCCTAACTGGTATTGATTTATAGTAACCAGTTAGGCTATATTATAACCAGTTAAATAAATATATAACTGGTAATTCGGAGTATTTAAAAATGTCGAAAGCATTACAGGAAAAGGTAAATGAACTATTTGAAGCAACCAAAGATTTAAAAACCTTTGAGGATATGCAGCCATATTGTGATGATTTTAATAGCTGGATTAAGGAAAACACTACATATAGCCAGAAGTCACTAGGAACAGTACTTTCCCGCGCTGGCTTGTACAAAAAATTCAAAAGCTTACCCCTAGAACAAGAAATTAACGCGGTTCCGGTTCCGAAACTTGATAAAGACGGCAATCAAGTCGGAACCGAATTAAAACATTATGTCCTTACTCAATGCGGTTTAAAAAAAGAAGATTGGACTGATAGAAATACCACTACACGCGCTACCGACCGTTTAAGCAACGGCAATGAAATTGACCCCGAACAATATTTAGAAGTTGTAGGTAAATTGCTTTCCAGTGATGACCCTCATGAATTATCAGTAGGGTTAATTGCAGCAACCGGACGCAGACCACACGAAATATTAGCCCGCGCTAAATTTACTGCTGTCGATGGCGAACAGTACCAAGTAATGTTTGAAGGACAAGGTAAGAAGCGGGGTGAAAAGCCAGTATTCCAAATCGCTACTCTTTACCCTGCGAAATTCATCATTAAAATTCTCAATCAGCTAAGAAATGAAGAAAGCACCAAATCATTACTAAAAGAAGTAGAAGTAGAATTTTCTAAAGATATAGTTTCCCAAAACAGTAAAATTGATTCCCGTCGTAATGGTTCGTTAAATCGCGTAGTCCGTACCTATTTTGGGGATAAAGATGACTCTAGCCCGGTGCTACCAATCAGGCACGGTGAGGAACAGGATAATTGCAAAGCTTTACGTGCTGCTTATGCTGCACTGGCTACAGAACGCGATTGTCCCAAGTCGGTAGGGGAGAAGATGTTACACGCGGCTAGGCTTTTAGGTCATTACGTAGGTGAAAAGCCTACAGATAGCAATCTCAGACAAACAGTTACCACCCTTGGCTATCTTGATTACTACACCAACAAGCCCGTACCGTTCCCCAATAATTTAGTAGAAGATAAGCAGCCAAAAACTAATGTAAGAGTGTTTGTTGATGACCTAAAAGCTATCAAAGAATTGCAAGAAAAATGGGAATTACCCAATCAACAAACCACGGTTAGAAACTTAATAGAATTAGCCCAAAAAGCCAAGGAGTTAGAAGAAAAGTTATTAGATGCCCAAGCGCAGCTAGAAGAATTTAAAAATCAACAAATAGAAGAAAGAGATATAGAAACAATGGAAAATTTAGACTCTAAAATTAGCCGTATTTTGGATGAAAAGTTGTCTCAACTAATACCCCAATTACAGCAAAGTGGATTGACTTCTACTAACAGTAAAGCAGTAAAGTCTAAGCCCAAAAAAGATGATACAGACTGGGAATCAATGAGTAGTGAGGAGTTAAAGCAAAATAAAAGTAGGGGTGCAGCAGAAGAAAAGTTAAGACGTTCTTATCTGGCTATCACTAACCACAATGACCACAAAGCTAGAGATAACAATGGTCAACCTGATACTAACAAGATGTGGGTAGTGAATAACCAAGCGTTACGTCAGTTATCTGGTTGCAATGGGGCGTTAGTTAAAGACTGGATGTTAAGTCATCAAACAGCAATTGACGACCATAACAATAAGTATGGACTAGGAAGCTACCATAACAAGGGACGTGGCGATATAAGTACGGCGATTAGTTGGTAAACTCTTGAAGTAAAGCATCAGTTTGATTCTGGTGCTTTATTTAATATCTTTTCAAGTTTGTCTAATAATTTTATTTTTTTATAGGTAATATCGGTAAAATATTTTAAAATATCTAAATTACCGCTAAAACCAATCATCTTGACTTCCGGTTCCAATATTTCTTGTAAATAAGATAGCCTATCTATCTCTAATAAAATTTGACTTTTTTCATCTAAATTCATTAAGTCCATTGTTTCTCCTAAAAATTACTAATAGTACAAATCAAACCAATCGACGTTGTTTGCAGCGCAATTTGTGGTAAAAAAGCCTTGATTCATCGCAGCAAAAAAATCAAAATCTTCTGGGTCAGAATGCAGAAATATAGCTGCCAAGCAACTAGCATAATCATCAACCGCTGCACCCGTACCCCCTGATATTGTCCAATTGCCTTTATTTGTGAAAGTTACCTGTAAATTCTTCAATTCTGATACTAATTTAGGATAATTATATAATTCTAATTCACCCATATAAATCGCATTTTTTAGTTTCTCGTATGCTTCTTTTTTATTCTTATTAGTCCAGTCGAAGCCTTCAATATTTAGCATTGAAAGTTTCTGCACTAAAACGCTTGAATTAAACTGGTCAACTACAATTTTCTGAAAGCCATAAATTTGGTTAAATTGAAAAATAGTATTGCAAACTTCTTGTATCGAAATGCCCGAACAGTGTTTATCTAACTGTCGTGCTTCAAATTGAAAACAGTAATCAATAACAAGTTTTTTATTCTCAAAATGCGCGATAACCACAGCATAAGCATCTCTTAGCCCCAAACTAGGGTCAATACTGCAAAAATAACTCCCAAAATATTTTTGTTGTACAGTTAATGCGCCTCGGTCATAATTGACGCATTTTTCAACCATATCTGGGTGAATGAATGAATTAAGTGAATGATAGAAATTTGCACCATACTCTACATCAAATAATTCAGGGTCGCGTGCTTTTTCTTGCTTTAAAAAATCTGGTGATAGTGTAGGATTAACCTCCCAAGATGGGTAATTTATTGCTTGAATATTTTCAAATTTACCATTTTTACCATTACGGTACATATCCCAAAATAAACCCTGTTTTTTATAGGGTGAAGATATTAATAATATCTTTCCTAAAGCATCAAATTGTGCAACAGCAGGCGATAAAGCACGAAATAAACTTTCTGCACCTGCATTTGATTCACCTTCTAAAGCAAAAGCTATTTCATCGAAAATAAGCATACCAACTGGCAAACCGCGTGCTGTTCTTGAACTAGTTGGAATCGATTTTATTACGCAATTATTTGTTAGTTCTAATGAGTCCGCGTATTCTTTTTTAATTAGATTTTGAAGAAAGTAGCTATTGTTCAATAAATCTTTGATATTTCTAATAATAATTTTGGCTTGTTCGTTGCTGTTAGCCACACAAATTATATAGAATTTTTCGTTTGGTCTTAATTTTTTCTTGTATTCATCCGCAAGCATTACTGCTGCATAAATGGCACAGATAGAAGCCATCAAAGATTTACCGCTACGCCGTCCCAATGCCCAAACACCGATTGAAAAATTACCCTCCCAGAAACTTGATAATATCTCGCGTTGTTTTTCATATAGGTCAATATCTAAAATCTTCTCATCTTCTGCAAAATCAATAATACTTAGTGGAATCGTCATATTTAATTACTATTTTCTCTTTCCTTGAGGTAGTTTGCAAACTCTAATTCGGGTTGTGGTTGTTCGGGTATTTTTTTATCTTCCATTCCCGACCATTTACCGATTAATTGAATAGCTTTTAATTTGTCAGCATTGCGGCTATCTGGATTTTTTACAATATTAGCTAAAACGTTAAAAGCGTCAGGCAATAATGCCTGTACTTGTTCGCTAATTGTTAATGATGTTTCCTCGATAGCTTTTTCAATAGTTTCATCTTGAATATCCATCAATGCTTTTTGAAAATCTGGACTCTTAGACCAATTCTCTATAGTTTTTCGATGCACTCCTAATTTTTTAGCAGCTTCTGTTTTAGTCTTACCCGCTGCCAAAAGTGCTACAGCTTTCAGCTTTTCTTCTCCTAAATTGTGATTAATAGGCATAAAAATAAGCTTGGATAATACTTATCCATTTTGGATAATCCACGGATAAATACTGGATAATCCTATTCTAGCTAATATTAAAAGTTGCCTATAATACATTTAAATACTAATAGTAATATATTTTTTTATAAAGCCAGATTAAAATAGTTATGTCAGTTTTATATAAACAAAGCATAACTTGATTATGAAAAATATCAACGTTGATGAAATTATCGATAAAATCCAATATTTAAAAGCACTACGGCAACAACTTTTAAAATCAGAATTATCACCAGAAGGTGCTTGGATTCATAAATATGATGTACATCGTTCTTATCCTTCTGGCTATGAAGCTACTTACACTTATGCAAAATGGCAAGCTAAAAAACCAATTTTCAAGCGCAATCCTAAAAAGGATGCAAAGTCAATAAAAGAAGAAAAAGATAAAAACTACACCAACCACCAACATATTGGAAGTTTGGATGACCCAAAAACAGAACAAGCTTATAAAAGTTGGAATAATCGCAAACAGTTAGAAGATATAGAAAAAGCTTTTGAAACTATTGAAGCGATACTTTATTCTTTGCCTTCTCCAAATAGTGAAAATACTGATGACTTCAAACGGCTAAAATAGTTAGTTTCGAGATATTAATAAAAAAGTAAAAAATAAAATGATTGAAAAAATAGATGAATTTATTCAGTATCTCAGTGATGGAAATACAATATGCCCTGCTTCCGATATTAGTTCCGAAGCTGAGAAAATTGCGAGAAAGTTGTTAAACGTTCCCGGCATGACTCTAACAAATACATACGACTTTAATAAAGCTTTGCCTATTTTGAAGTTAAAAGAAGGTACTGTACTGAAATTCTACAAAAACCCATTTGGAGTTAAGCACGTATTTTTGGCTAATCATTTAGGAGAAGTAATTTTTGCTGGTTTTGTAGGATGGATTCATTCTTATGGCTTAGACAAAGCTATAAAGCAAATTTGTGAGGAGTTTAGTCAACAACCATGTAATCGTGTTTATATAGAAATTTCTTCTAATTCAGAATTAGTACCATACGAAAATTGATTTTAAGCAAGATTTTCTAGTTATCGCGCTATTAGCGCGATAAGCTGATTTTATTGAAAAAACATAGTTTAGTTATCAAGTACAATACCTTTTTTTAAAAAGCAAATAGGCTTTATATTTGATTGTTTTACGATTTAAGGTAATAAATTTATTTATCAAAATTCAGTTTTCTGTTCATTGTTCTTGATTATTTACTGCTATTTTAGTATCCAAGCAATTTATTTAAAATTTTCTGAGCGCGATTACAAAGCTGTTCTTGATTCTGAAGTCTACATACTTTATGAAAGATATCCCATTCTTCTGATGTTATTTGTATATAGTGTTTATAGCCATCTGCCGATACCCGTATTTTTTGGCTTTCGTCAATTTGAGAAGCGATTTTAAGATATCTACCGCGCTTTTTTGTGCATCGTAATTTAATTTTCCAAGGGTGTTTATTTATGTCTGATATTACTATTTCACCTAGATATTGCTTCTTCTTATGTCCACTATCAATAGATTCATGAACATCTCGACTAATTTCTTTGCCTAATTTATATAAATCTAAAATATTTATATTTAGCATTTTACCAAGAAAGGTTAACTCATATAAGTCTCACTCATTTTGGTAGGTTAAGGCTACCGAATAAACTCCCATTCTTGCTTGAATATTGATTCATAAGGCTTCACAAATAAAGAGTAATTGTGTGTGGCATGAGTATGAGTTAGAAGAATTTCGACAAATCTCGTCACAGAATATGGTAGTATCTGACGATATTTGTCGGGGTTCTTATGAATAAGAAACAGGCAGCAGAATATCTAGGGTTTAGCGTTCGTGCATTAGAGCGCTATGTACAGCAAGGCAAGTTAACTGTTCGCTACGAAAAAGGTAAAACCAGACCCACTGCC
>ERZ1740062.754-NODE-754-length-15047-cov-9.384338_pt1 | contig 15047 bp, 5 predicted proteins | sample MGYA00581741_ERZ1740062 | MGnify/ENA primary metagenome ERZ1740062 (study PRJEB43018, sample SAMN04849747) | marine metagenome | isolation source: floating plastic debris | place: Pacific Ocean | collected 2008-09-01 | study: EMG produced TPA metagenomics assembly...
CCGCCCACCCGCCCCCAGCCTCCCCTCCCTCCCGCCTCCCCCCCCCCCCCCCCCCTCCCGCCCCCCCCGCTGTTGTATTCTGTTATAAATGAAGTTCAGGTATTTTTTAAATGAAGCCTCCAAGAATATTCGACATCATCTCGTTTTGGTTCATCTGAGTTGCGGTGTTGTTGTTTGCTAGAACCTCATGCCTGTGATTCGAAACTAACGCTTACACCTCTAGATACCATATTGGGCACGCATTACAGAGTGTTAATGGGAGTTCACGCCTGTGGTTTACTAGTCACGAGTGGTCAGATTTCACACCACTGTCCACTGTACATACTACCCAGCTGATAGAATTCTTATCGGTTACCGGCTGGAGATAAGGCTAGCAACATCTCGCTGTTATCATTCGTTTACATTCTGGCATTCAGTTATATCGCTCGCTATCTGCTAGGCTTTGGTACAGCTAGTACATGAAAGTGTAATCACTATTGATCTCATATCTACGTTCTGGAACATACTCATCTAGAGTAGGCAAGTCATTCTCAAAGACGTATTTAATCTGTCCAAACAACTCTCTAACTTTTCCGAAAACTGGCGAATGCAGCGTGACAGAGCAGAATTTCACGAGTTTCACAAGCTAATTTTACCGAATATTTGCTATTCACGAACAAAATAAGCGAAAGTTCCAACAATTTTTTTTGGAAAACAACTCAAATTCATGGAAATAAGCTTTGAAACAATGATTTTAGAGAATTAACATGTAAATATTGCTGATTTTGACCCTAAAAAGTGAAAAATGATCCAAAATTTGTTAGAGACTCTAGCTCCAGTCTCAAGCTTCTAACTTTTCAACTCTCTAATGTTAGAGTGTTAGAGACCTTTGGTCATTCTGTGTTTGTTGTAGTACATGTATGGTTGACATTATGTCTTGGACGAGTCTTTATGCTGTTTTAAAACTATTTTCGAAAGTTATTTTGAACCAAAGCTTCTCATATCTTCCACAATAGTTTTTAACGGAAGAAATCTTTTGGTGTTAGTAGGAATGGTGGGGCGCTACTTGGTTTTCTGTTTGTAAGCCAGTCACCATGGTTACAGTATGCCTACATACCCCAAGGAAAACCGGGAAAACAAGCGGTGCAAGCGGTTCAGTACTCAAAAATCGTAGCCAGATTACATATGCTTTGCATCGCCGAGTGTTAAGTGCTAAATCACTTGTAAAGTTCCTGTTAGTTCAGTTGCAGATAGTACAACTTATTATTGGTGATATGACTGCACATAGAAATGCATTATCCTGGCCATTTGATACTGGTGAACTTGATAATACTAGGCTACAATTCCTTACCGATAGCTTACCAGTTCATGTGCTTAAACTTCTGGCTGGCTAATGTGGCTATGAATTTGGTTGTTTGATGATAAGTCTTAGTGCTCAGACTCCATAGTGCTTTGACTCGATCCGATTTGTAGTCTGAGCAATTAGACCTTGTTAATGAGTATCCCACTATGCATTATTTTGGAAATCCCAGACACACAAAGTTAATGATAGCATATAAGATTTTCACTGAGTATAAATGAAAATTCCAGTGAAACATTGCATTGTAGGAATGCTGTTAACATGCCTTATTAGACTAGGTGTTTGATGACGGTTGATACTTGACTTGTAGTGTCTGTAGGTTGCCCTGATAGATGTTGATAATATGTTGTGTTTTTCCTATTTCTAGTCAGTGCGCTTTTGACTGGCTGCAGCACTGGCTCAGCATATATACACACAAAGCTATTCAGGTAGTTATGCTTTATTAATAATGCATCGCCTCCCAAACTAGTACTACCATGCTATACCCTTCTGCTTGAGTTTACCCTAAACTGCAGTTCTAAGCTTGCGTTTCGACCCATTTGACAATGAGAAACCGCTTCTTTTCTCATTGGTATGTTCAGAGAAGTTTTTGGCAGAGAGTCCGAAAAATATATACTTGATCTAACATGCTTATTTAAACTGACAGTTTACCCTGGTTGGAATTGAATCTGAGCATGAATTCTTCATCCAAAACCTACTAAGCAAGCACACGCTATGTTTACAATATAGAGCTCGAAGTAAGAACTACTGCTCCAATTCAAATTAATACCTAAAATACTTGCCAGCAGCTGCAAGAAAAACTTCTACTCTATGCATAAAATAACTCGTAACATGCATGATAAGAAGCTGTTTGTCTGTGGCTCGCATTCCTCTGCTATCAAGTGGGTGTCTGTCTCTATGCATACAGCCTGGCTGCCAGGGCATGATTACCTGAGCTGTCATTCGCTGAGATAGGACGGTAATCAAACATTACTCAACCTCAGCAAAACCTGGTTGGCGTTGCGAGTCATTGGAGATTTTATGAAACCCAGATTCATTTATTTGAGTCTTGTACTTCATACGGGCTGTTTTAATTCTGTCTACAGTATTGGACGCAATCGCAGAAAGAAAACTCTGATAAATTTGGTTTACGTTATGCCACTGTAAACACTCAGACTACTAGGCTCCTGCATGAATAATTGTAGACCAAACCAAGGAGTTTGAGAGACTCAAACTCCTTGACCAAACATGCTAAACAGTCTCTGCTTGTTTTGCATGGAATACATTACCCTGGGCAGTGTGAATAGTTTTGCATCAATGGTTGCATCAATGATTTTTTAGGAAAAGAATTCCTTGGTTGCATTGTCTTGCAAAAAGGAATTTTGACAAAATATCCTAATGTTTGATAGTATTGTGAATCCCTGGGTGGTCTCGGTTAGTATTGCTATTTTTTATGTTATATTACATTCTTAGATGACAGATTTCTTTGGGTGTGGCCTAAGACGAGTCACTGTGATAAAAATCTTCTGAAGGACCATCAAATCCTTGGTCATCCACGAAAGATTATATCAGTTGTGACATTGCTTCATGAACATTGGGTTTTCTGTTTGCTGTTGAGTTTTGTTGAAAAGATAAATAATTTTCCGTTTTTGCTGGTAATATCTCTGTGAGTGTCTCATTTCTTAGGCTTTTGATTAGAAGTTGCTGGTCTCAGGCTATCGTAGCTTGACAGCATTTTATTCTGTTTTATTCGGATGAGCATAGCTTGATGTCAAACTGCACTTGGGTTCTCAGGCAAATAATGATTATATTTCAAGCAGCATATGGCACATCCTAAGACTGGATTAGGTTTTCAACAACCCTGGTCATGACTCAGATAATTCAGAGTACAGGGTACGTTTGCCAGTTGTTTACTTTTTCAAGAACAATTGAGTCAGTGTTGCCGAACTGAAAATCAATCAAGTGGCATCATGAAGTTAGTCATGATGTTTACTAAATTCTTGCTGACTCATGGCGGATCAATGTAAATCACAGTATCTCACTTACATATGACCAGTAAATGGCCTCATGGGATAGTAGATGACTAAGTTTGTACTCTATAACAAGATTGTCAGTCGAAAGACGGAATTCGATGTATGGAATGGAGATTTTGGACATATTTCAAGCTGTAAAATTCTCTTTTTCATGATCTTGTCTACCACTAGGCTATGTCGTCTTTTGACAGAGTGTTCCAAGGTGCACTGCACATATTCCTCCCACCTAGAAAGCTTGAATTTTCTTACTGAAAAGCTGATTGTCACGAAGGCAATTAAAACTCTTTAATTGGTTGAAGAATTAAATTGAATTTTCCAATAACTTTGATTATTATTAAGGAGAAGAACATCTGTTAGCTATCTGTTCTTGTTGAGCTTGAAGTTGGTCTCGTTGGGCGAGTGTTGAGGGTTCTTTGTCACACATGTTCTGGCCATAAATTTTGTATGCTGTTGTCTGGCATGTGGGCAAGCAGACTATGGAAACTACGTTCCATGTTTATTGGTAGATGGTTTGTTGGTGGTATCGAGAATTAATGTGGCAAAATAGTTTGTTTGATCCTACGTTCGCTGTGAGAATCAGTGCTAATTTGTTTTATCTGTCAAGAATCATGTGGAATTTTGCCAAAACCTGAGAAGACAATGAAATTTTTATGCATGTAGAAAAGTACATTAATCATAATTGATGTAAACAAAAAAATTCTATCCCTTTATATTGCAATTAAGAGAGATTAGCCGACTGACTATTTTATGAAATACGTTTACACTTTTAATGTAATCCCTGACTCATCACTGTAATGTTGTTTGCACTCACAGATCAGAGACCTAGCAGTTAGATGGGCATGGACAAATTACTGGAGCCACCCAATATGTTAATCCACTATGTTGTTTTGTTTTTATTATACATCGCTGTTACTAACAAATGACTTTTCAAAGGTTTATGCTAGATTTGCGTTTGCGATGGTGATTGATTTTCTGCGTCGAATACGATGTCGAACTCAAAACCATGTTGGTATCCATAATAGTAAAACCATTTGCCTCAGGAGCAGAGACAAGGTATTACATTGAGGTGGTTTGTCATGTTTTTTTGTTATTCAGCTCTTTCATGTGTGCCTGGCATATGGCCAGGGTCCATCGATATTTGCGAACATGGTAATTTTGATGTTTGGCATTTTACCAGTCACCAATGTGGCGTGAAATCTGGGATGGTAGCGGTAACATTGACAGCATGTTTGAATATGTAAGTGTTATTTAGAGAGCTTATCCATTCAGTTGCCAATCAGATAGTTGTCATGGTTTTTTTCATGCATAAGGCTTTGAGTCATCTTTGAAATGCTGGGTTTAAAATTGGTGCAGAGTAATGTCTGTTTATAGCGTTGTTGGCTAGTTTACTGATAATCTATTTGTGGGGACAATTTCTAACTTGGGTGAGCTCGGAGTGCTGATATTAAATAAAGCGTCTGTCTATATCCTCTTAATAAGTTCCATAGCTAATGCTTTAGTTTGAAATAGTTGACAGCTGGCTTGTAGGCTATTTTAATTCATATCCTTGATTTTTTTGCCGTTATGTTTGCTGAGGTCTTTGTTGAGATTCACTTTAATTATTGCGACAGCTGCTATTTGGATCCAAGATAATCCTATGAGGGATATTCAATATGCCTTCATTATCATAAGCCTTTAGTATTGCTGCACAAATGATGTAATGCGATTATTATAAGCAGTGTGACACATGGCATGGCAACGTGGTATTCCCTTTTGACGCTTCCCTGATTGAATATTTTCCTGCTCTTTATTTTGAAGGATCAGTTGTCATGACAATCATTGATTGGTAGGGGATTGGTTAGGGTGGGTCGTACTGGCTCCCCTTGAGTGTCTTGCAGTTTTGGATCCTATGCTAGCACGATATTGGGACATAAAATTAGATTGAAATGTTATATTATACTTTATTTATATGAGTTACAAAGTCACATGTCTTTCCATTTATTCCATGGCATTTTCATTTATTCCATGGCAAGCGTCATGGGCAAAAGCTAACAGAGTTTGTAAAATTATATAAGTCTCAGTAATCAATATAAATTCTGTAAATCTTCGACACAGTTATATAGTATCATGATGGCGATAGACGCTTTTAGCTGGGCTGCCAGCGCCCCTCCATCAGTAGCCAAAGTGAATAATAATAACGTGGATAGAAATCTTAACTTTGTAGTATCTGCAGGTGGCGGCACTTCTCCGGTCAACAAGGGGGTTCTGATCACTCATCGCCCTAGAACTCCGCGTAAACCTCTCAAACGAGTACAGGTAATGTTATGTGATGTTGTTTAGCTTGTGAGTACAGAATGCTGTTTTGGTTTGAGGGTGCGCTGCTTGCATCCTACCAACAAAACCTGCTAGTGCTGTTTTGAGAATCGTACCTAAACTTTCCTTCGAATTTTCACTGTTGTGGCTGGGCGATCTGGTAGTAGATGAAAGGTGTTAATTTGCATTTCGATTTCTGTGAGAAAGTTAAGATAATCAAAGTGTTGTGATTTTATTGTTGGATTGTTTTATCTGCAATACCCATAGCTCACCTGATAGCATGGCTGTTGTTCTTGAGATTTCATCAACATGTGTACGTGAACCTGGAATTATTGGAGCACAGATTGTTTTTGGGTTGAGGCTATATTCAACCCTCGGCCGAGGCTACCCTACCCTTCCTACCACAGTACAAACCAGATGTTTTGGCTGTTGAACGGGTAGCATCCCCATTTTAAAATATCCTCTTTCTTGATCAAACACGTATACTAGACTCCGAAGATTCTAAGACTTTGATTTTTAGTATGTGTGCCCCTTAAGGTAAAACCCATTCTTGCAGATCTAACTGATGGATAAAACATTGAAAACACTTTAAATGCGGGTTGAAAGAAAATCAATTTTTTGTAATTTTCTCAGAACAGTTTGCGTCATTAGAGACATTTTCTCATGAATAGTACAAGCTGTTGTGTGTTTCCTGTTGATTCCCTCCTGCATTGTTTGTGTGATTGACGTTATATTCAAAGTGTTCTACAGCTCTGGTAAATATACTTACCTTTAATATCAGTGGCGAGTTCTCAGGTAAATATGCTTACCTTTAATATCAGTTAGGGCTTGTTGTACTACACGGTTTCTATGTTTAGAGGTTGTGGAGTAGCTTTGTACTTGTAGGGTAAGATAACTGTATGGTGGATACCAAGCTTTTCCTCTCTGGAGATGGCACGGTAAGATGGCCAGCCGGGATTGTCAATTATTGAATCATTAGTTAGGAGAGATTGTTTTGATTACCTGCTTGACCAGGCAGTTTAGTATGTAATCATGGTTATTATACAGCACAAGAGGGCATTCACCATTCCTCTTCATAGGTCAACTGATTACATGGCACTGTGACGTGGCTGCAGTAACAATAGTAATGGCATACACCTGGTGGTGTTTCACTACAACCCTACAATGCTGTAATTTCACAGAAACCATTGTGAATGCACATCTATAAGAACAAAGGTGAAAGAGTGGGTTTGGTTTGTAGGAAGCCCTGGTTTCTACCAACTTCTGTGTTTCTCAATTGATTCTAAACCCTGGATGTTGACGGTAGTGGTCTGGGTAACTTCTTTGTTAATGCTAGTCTGAGTGCTAAGATTCCAAATTGCGTGGAGTAAGGCGCTACAAGCTATAATTGATTTGCAGTATGTGCTCTTAGACTTAGTTAATGCTGGAAGTTTGTTTTGTGATTGTCATCATCGACATGGATGTACTCTTGTGACCTTCCTAGGTAAAGTCTTAAAACTTCTTTGGTTATAACGTAATATTTGGTAATTTGTCGTAACATTCGTGTTTCTTAGTACTTCTATAGTGTGAACCTTCGTGCTCGGTCAGCAGGCTAAAATGATTTAACTAAGTAGGGTTGTAACCTCCCAACCCTACCCTCTCATGTTCTATGGTTCTTCAGCTTTATTGGTACACAGAAGATAAGGAACATTGCCTAATGGACACAACATTGTTGTAATACTTGTATGTTCTGTTCTGATATGGATTGACCAACACTAACTAGTGATAAGAGCTTGGTTCTGATAGCAGCCAACGCTCAACATCTGCATTGCATACAAGTGTGTATTGCCAGCGAGGCTAGTAGGTATGTGTTCTGTTATTTTTTGTTTTCTGTTGCGATTGCTCAAAAGGAACTGCATTTTTGCTATTCCGTTTTATTTCAAAACCTGCTTCCTCATTGCAACAGTCAATGATTTGTTATACACCCAGTTCCAGGTACTTGTATATACAGATTGAATATTGTTTGCATGTGTTAGGATCAAAGGTTTTGACACGCCGAGTGCTTGTGTCGACTGGCTGTGCCGGCCTTCTATTTGTATTCAGTGTTCAGGTGTGTTTAGCGAGTGTCAAGTTGCCTACTGAGTTGGTTGAATGTTGAAGTTTAGTAAGTATGTCACTTAGCTATTATTAACATCTCTAATTAGAGTGTTCATTCACTGATTTTGTTTTAGTCGGCAGTTAAGTCTGGTTTGGGTTTTGCATAGTTGTTAGTCCGCAGTTGGGTGTTGGTGTGTCAGCATAGAATTGTTGAGTGATGGTTTTATCTGGGTCTAGCAAGCTAAACCACAGCTCAGTACAGGTTATGTAAGACTTATCACTTAAGTTGTTAGGTTGGTTGTCTATCACTGTTTAGCCCTGAGGGATTTTATTAAATTGTTAGTCAAGGGAATTTGCCAATTGGTAAATGTATTTGACGTTGATCATAGGGATGTAAAATTACACTTATGTTTAACTGAGAATCGAAATTTGGGCATATTCTGATCAAGGTTTACAGAAAACCGCTGTATCTGCTTTAGGATTGCCGCTAGCATTGACCTACACAGGTTCGTTTCACCACTGTTCTCGACTCGGGATTTTTTTCAAGCTTGGTTCAGCCCACCACCCTAAAAAATTCCGGTGGTTACTGGAATGGGTTCAGGTGTCGTGTCGCTTATATTGTGCCGCCCCCTTCAGTGGGCGAGGCACTACTGGCCGTTATAATTGTGGTACACACATCTTGGAATTGCACAGGCTGTACGGAGTATTGGCTCTCATGTGTCAGGGTTTTGTGGGTGTGTGATGTGGTATGTTTGCACAGGCTAGAAATCAAACTTTTGAATAATTGTTGGATTTTGGAGGGCGTCAATTCATTGGAATTCTCAAAGCAGATCAAGCTTTTTTTCAGAATGTGGTAGACAGGCATAGGCTCTTTTAGTAGTTGCTTTCATCGCCAAATGTTCTAAATTTGTAGCCAGTAACTTGCATTACATGACTGACGTTCTGTCCATAATTTTATGCTTAGGGAATAAAAGTATCCATCTTTACTGGCTGCATGCCCAGCAATCTCAATAATTGTATAAGTACCCATATCCTGTCTGTTTGCCCGTTTGTGTCACTTTCCTCTGGCTCTGCTCCTGATTTTCTGTGTCAATTTGTGTGTTAGTTTTGGGTGGGTATTTTCGAAACGTTAGGAAATACTGGCATGTTCTTTTATTAACTTATGGCAGTACGCCAGCTTGACTGTTTTATTAGTATATTTTCAAGTGCCATATACATGCCTGTATACCATACAGATATGAAGGATATGAACAAAATTTGAGGATGTCCTTTTCCTTGTTTCATTGTTATCTCAGTATTTCATACCAGTGACTCATTGCTATCTTGTAACTGGAGGGTGAAACAAGCTTGAGTGTTTCTCACTCTGCCTCAGTATTGGTAAAGCCATTACAGGCTGGGATGCAATGCAAATTGGTGAGGGATGCATGCGCATGGGATCACATTGATGTTTATTGTTCACAAATTTATAAATGAGCAAAGTGAGCATCAGCACTGGTAGGCCAATTATTGGTCAGAATGCAATACACATGAGTATTTGATCAATGTTATCATAATCATGTACATGAGACTAATTTTGTATATTGTAGGTAGTTCAGCTCCGTTTGATCAACTTGAACCATTTTGATGTTATTTTTACAAAGCCAAGTTTTTGTTGATTGTAGTTCAGTACTGCCTGGGAGAAACCTGCCCCTACTGACTATACTCAGGAGACACCTAGGATCAACACCAGCGGCCTCTCATTTACAGGTAGCTACAATAATCAACACTTTGGTTCTACATATAACGACTCTGATCCCGCCAATTCAACATTAACTGAGTCACATAACCAAGAAACTGTGCCACATGACCAAAACTCTGCATCTCATAGGTCAGGAAATCAACCACATGAGTCACATGATCAAAATCCTCATTCTGATTGGTCAACAAGTCAGCAACAAACATCACATGACTTGTCACATGATCAGATACTGAAATCAGAGCAGCCGTTACCTCCTGAGCCCATAGAGAGTGATAGTCCGGCTGTGACTGAGACAGAACAGACTGAAGAAGTCAACACTGAGGTGGATATGCAGCCGAGAGTAGAGCTATACGGATCTCATCCCTCGCCTCGTGTCAGACAGCGACATGATGTACCACCCCCTGAAAATGACACTGTACAACCCCCTGCCATAAACAGACATTCCAAACCCAACCTTCTGTATAATAGCCCGAGCAAAGCAGACAAAACGCCACACAGTTCTATAATTAGCAATGTTCAAGTTCAACCTGCAGCATCGCAATCAAGTCCAAAATCGGTTCATTCCACCAAGCCTGTGATAGAAGACCCACCGCCGCACCCTACTGCCCCTGTAGCCAACCCACCCAAAGTTGGACAGCCCGTAAGTGTACCTTGGGACAAACCACAGCCCCCTTCTGGGCACAGGAGGCCTCCACCTCCACCCCCAGCACAGCGCAATCAAACGGCCCCACAAGACCCTCAAGTTAGTCAAAGATCACCGCCTAGACAAGAACGACCAGAAGCCAGACCTAGTGCGGCTACTAGACCTAGCGCACTAAAGGTTGACTATGCTCACTCAGCTGGTTTCGACCATGAGCATCATTATCATCATCATGAGCAACCTGAAGGCCGTTATGATGCCCACTACCAACAACCACATGATCAATATGATGAAAATCGTCAATATCCCCCGGAACATCAGCAATACCCACACGAGCATCATCAATATCCTCCTGAAAATCACCAACAATATCCATCAGAGCAAAACATCAGAGGCAGATATGGTGAAATACGTGCCCATAGACAATTATTCACTGAATCCCTACACGATCAGGGAATGTACGATATTGATGAAGATAGGGTCGAAGGTCGTAGATTCAGACAAATGCAGCCTATGCCGCATCAGTATTATATGGACCATGCAGGTGGTCGTCCTGCTGGCTATAGACCAGACCTTAAAGACATTAGAGAAAGGTCCTCATCAGGGAGAAGTTTCGGTTCTCTCTCATCGTCTGATAGCCAGGATGATAAACAAACTCCAATAAAAATTCCTGGCAGGCGGCATTTATCTAGTGACAGTCCTAGCGAACCCACAACACCGGTTGCACCAATGTCGTTGAGGGATGCATCACGCATGATGCCAAAAACTAGAATTTCAAATGCCAGCTATAGAGTAGCAACCATGTCTGATATGAATCCAATTGACATGGAGCCCACCCACAGAGATAGGGCAACTGCACCTCATAACAGACATAGACCTACACCATCGCGCAGGCAGGGTGGTCTTCCTGGACATGTCAGAGAGGGAATTACCCAAGGTGTGTGGTCTCATTATAATTATATCACAAATGACTGGTAAAAGCAACTAGCCACACAACTTCACTTAATCCATGATAGAATAGATCAATTTTGATAAGTAAATGATAATTGATAAATTCATGAGTGTTATGCACTCCACTCAACAACGTGGCACGGTTGCTTTTATCAGTCATTATAATTATCTCACTATGAGAGCTAACATTCTATTTTGTTGATATGTTTTAGATGAACTACGAGCTTGTCTGAAAGGTAAAATTGTCCCAGCCAAAGGTTTTTTATCTATAGAGGTTTACTTCCATCTATCTTTATTGGAGTAGAAAATTCTCTTTTTAGAGGAGTTGTCAGTGCTTGTAAAGAAAGAGATGATAACTCAAACAAAATAAAAACAACCTTTAGACCTTTTGTCCCTCCTTATCTCTTCATTAGATAGAAGTTAGTGAACCTCTTCAAACTTAGAGAATGGAGTGTGTTTTGACCTGTACGAATAACGTCACGTTCTGCTTGCTACACCAGTCTTGTAAAACATTTCAGTGATATCCCAGCTGTTTGGGATATTATTGTTTGGTTTTACAGTGAGCAATTGCAAGCTCTCTCTCATTTGAAATTTGAAGTGTTGGACCTGTCCTTCATCTACTAATAGTGTCAAATTTGTGTTAGATTCATTCCACACTGTTTTGTCACAGTCTGAGAGTGTTAATCAGCTCCTTGTTAACCTTCAGACATGTATAAGATATTCTGGACCTTACTGTATTAGGTTCAGAGGCAAAATTATAATGATTGCTTTAATTTTATGAATTTTTTTTTGCTGCAAAATGCTTACAATCACAAAGCACACTCCTGTTCTTCCAATAAATGAATAAAAATGTTCCAGCTTCATTTTTTTTTTGTGATCAATTGACTATCCACTCTTTGAAATTACTTGCCTGTTCTGAAACTCTATTAAGTACCGAGTTGTGTAATATCAGTACTGTTATGAAGCTTGCTACAATTACATAGTACCTCGTAATAGAGATGAATTTGCTCATAGAAATAGAAAGCAATAGGAAATGTTTGGATAGATTTATTGCTTGGAGTTGTCACCTTAAGGAAGTAGCAGGCTTCATAGGGACAACTGCTCACTGCACACACCTGATTATAACCTGCTGATTGTCTGCTGTCCTGTAGGTAGAAAAATGCTGCATGAAGCTGCCAGTGATTCTTCACCTGTGGCGCCTGATTCTCAGCCTATGAGGAAGACACCCTCTAAATCAGAGACTGCTGTGTGATTTATCTCCTCTCGATACTATATGATCTCTACCCTCTATATAATCAGGTATCGATAGTATGTAGATTAATGCCCTTGGTGGTAGGCTGGCTTATAGATTAACTACCTATCAATAATTGGGTGCTAAGTATGCCAATGTGATGAAATAAACTGTCATGGCCTCCATATTTTGGCATTTTCTTGATGTGTTTAATCCTTGAACAGACTGAAAAGACGGTATTTGAATGTCTCTTTAGTCCAATTCAATAGTCGGTTTGCAGCTCCTTAAAGCAAACTCACAGCCACCCCTTAAATGCTGGGCAGTCCTGTTGTTCAAAATCATCTCCTGAGAGGACTGCTAAGCGTGTGGGGTGGCTGTTGGAAAACCCCGATTAGACAATACATGATGACTGATGATATAACCCTCAAACGCATGTTCTTTGACATTTTTCAGTTACAAGTTTCATGTAAACACGACAGTTAGTTTTTATCATGCCTAGCACTTCTTCCCCATTACCCCTCCCTTTTTACACGATATCTTCTAGATTGATCTTCACTTAGAAATCCATAGTGCTAGTCAGTTCATGAGGATAAGTTATTATATTCACATTCTTCAGATGATGAGCAGAACGACAATGTTGCTGACAATGATGACACATCAGAGCCTGAGATCCCATCATTCTCTCCTCCTCGTGTCAACACTGAACGCCTCAGTCTACCTCCCCCTCCACCCCCACCTACGTCCCCTCCTGCCATGACCCCCACATCAGAGAGCGGGGGTATAACTCCCGATGTGAACACTCCACCTGTCATGGATAGACAAACCTTGCACCAGTCTGATGATGCTCAGTGGGATGAGATGAGACAGGCCTGGCTGAACCAGATTCAGGATACTGGGGGAGGAGCTACAGCAGGAAATGATGTCATTGCTGAAGGGGCGGAGCCTGCTGCTGATACTCAAGGCAAGGATGAAGAGGAGAAAGCTGGTAAAAAAAATAAAAGAAAGTCTATTTTTAGCTTGATGTCTTCTAAAAAGTAGTATAGTTGGCATAGTTCAAAATTTACTTTTTTTATGAAAGTTGAGGGTGTTGGTTTATCGGTTTTATCCTAGCATCTTGCTGGCCTTGCAGACTTGTGCTATGTCTCTTTTGTGTGTTGTGAGACCTTAAATTATAAATTTATAATTATAGTTTAATTATGAATATTTTATTGGAGCAAAGAGTCTGCTTGTTTCTTTTATAGCCTTTTATACCTATCACCTATGTCAATGTCGACACAACTTAGTGCCTTGGTCTAAGTTGCTGAACACAACTTTTTTTCTTCACTGTATTACGTTGTGTTCGCATAACATTCTTTAGCTTCTTTTTTACCACAATACTGATGAATTGCATGGGAATAATTTTTGTCCTGATTTTAATTATAGTAATTGGCAAGTCTGTATTTTCAGAAGATTAAAGAGTTTGATGGATGTTCGGTTATCATCGGTTTTTTCTTACCGATTTTGTCTGCGTCATATCGTTATATACACTGTATATATTGGTGAGATCATCACCATACATAAATTCTCAATATGATTATATTTTTTTGATTATGATGCAGTCAAACATCCTTGAACGTTAGACTTGTTAAAGAATATATTTTTATAATTTTTCTATTATGATTACTGTGATTTTTAACATGATCGGAATGTAGATTGAAATTGTTCTTCTGATGTAAGTGTCAGCAGTCCGAAGACTTAGGCTACCTGTATGTTTGACGTTCGCCACTCATAAGTTTGGTCATCAAAGTTTTGTATCGATATCATCGCGCTAATAATTGATATTTGATGTCATAACGATTGTGGTGAGTGAGATATGTGAACTCCTTGAAGCCATTCATATCTATTTCTTTCATCAATCATACCAGAGATAGTGAGCTTTAGAGGTGGGACGAGGGTATTATGATGTGGTATTTACATTGCTTGTGATAAAAAGTCTAGTGTTTTAGCGTAAGTGTTCAGTGATTCCGTTTCGAACTTGTGATGCTACTGTATCTATGATATGGCTACTCATGACGAGAAATGGAACTTGACATCTTACTTTTGTGTCACAAATCTATTAGTCAGCCCAACCAATATTATTACTTGTACACACATTTTCCTTTTTAAAGTTTAGCCGCAGACCCTGGGTGTATTTATGGATTTTGGTTTGGTAGGGCCAAGGCGGGAAGGGAGCGGGATGGGCGCCTGAACGGGAAGGGGAAATTTTTGCAAACGAGTGTCAGAAGTGGAGCGTTTCGGTGCTATCTGAGCCGTTTCTTGGTATTGAAGTGCGCGTTTGATCTTGAATTTTTTAAAGATTTTTTGGACATTTTGGTGTTGCGTTGTTGCCGACATATTGAGTGGCAGTCAAATTATTGTTTTTCCCTTGGCTATTGTTATATTAGCCTGTCATTGACACAATTGACATTGTAGATCCCAAGCTATGATTGATAATTACTTTGCGCTGCAAATACAAATACAGCATTTATTATTTGATTGATTTATTGTGTTTCTAAGCCCCTTCTAAGCATTATTTGATAGATTGGCAAAATTTAGTTGAACATGGAAGAGGTGGTAGGGCCATGGATACACCCCTACTGTGGTGTCATCACTGCGATGTGTTTCATGAAGACGCTGTCATACCCATCGATCACTGAAATTTCCTCAAAAGACGCTTCATAAATTTTTGGCCCACACTTCTGCCGTTGAATTGTTTTACGGACGTATAGACGTTGTAATATGTTGGTATG
>ERZ1740062.755-NODE-755-length-15042-cov-5.933876_pt1 | contig 15042 bp, 15 predicted proteins | sample MGYA00581741_ERZ1740062 | MGnify/ENA primary metagenome ERZ1740062 (study PRJEB43018, sample SAMN04849747) | marine metagenome | isolation source: floating plastic debris | place: Pacific Ocean | collected 2008-09-01 | study: EMG produced TPA metagenomics assembly...
AAGCGACGGGCTGCGACCCTAAGGGCGTTTGGAAAGCGGGCCCCAATCAGCCGGATCTAGGGTAGGTTTTGCGCGCAGTGACGTCTTGCACTCAAAACTTGAGACTGAAGCAACACAACAGTCATGCTATGTCTCTTTTTGCTCGCGCAGCTGACTTTAGGTCTAAGAAGCTGAAAAACTGGAGCTTCATATGCATGTCGAGAGTACTTAGTTGCCTCTCGATAATCCTACGATCCGAAAGACTGTCCCTTTGCCAGGTTGAGAATGCGCGTGGATGTCGAGTCCGCTTTCATTGGCAAGCTCCTTTACGATGGCCAGACCGAGGCCCTCTCCAGTTGATGCTGTGCCAGAGACGTATGGTTTGAAAGCGTCCTGCAAGTCACGCTCGCTCATTCCGGGACCTGTGTCGTAAACTTCGATCATTGCTGCATCACCCCGGCGGCGGGCGCCGATGAGTATGCGACCAGATACGGTATGCTTGATCGCATTGGCGACGAGGTTGATCAGGATCCGCATTAAGATGACGGGTTCTGCTTTGACGACAATTGAACTGCGGACAGTCCTTAAGTCTATACCTTTGTCATGCGCCTCATCGGAGAACATGAGCGCGATATTCCCGATAATGTCGTCCAGGTTCGCTGTTCGATCGACGACAAACGCGTGTTCGACGTGATCGTTACGGTCCGCACGGACATCGTCGAGTGTCTTGTCAACGACGCTTTGAAGATAAGACACACCTTGGGACAGGGCCTCGACATCTTGTTTGTCGCGCAAGGACATTTGCAAGGACAGCAAAGGTTGTTTCAGATCATGTGTGGTTTCGGCGAGAGCTCGGCGGCGCGCTTCGGCGAGCGCGATTGCGTGATCGTGCTGTGTTGTCATGGTATCGAGCGCGCTAGTTATGCTGGCCTTTTCAGACAGCGCCGCAATCTCTGCCTCATAAGCGCTATCGCGTTCTTCACGAAGTGCCAGTGCCTGCAATGCAAGAGCGCCGGCGAATAAGAAAGCGTCGATAGAGAATCCGAGATGCGTGACGTCTGCGTTTAAGCGGGCTGAGACCAGATAAAAAGGTGGCCAGGCGAGCAAACCGAAAAAGCAGTTTGCAAACAACATAAGCGTCGCGATCAGGTAGAGGGAGGAACCTTTATGTTGATATCGCACGCCAATGATTGCGGCATATATACAAATCCCTGTGAAAACCAGAATGAAGGGCGTCAGTATCATGAAGGTCGCAGGGTGCGGGCCAAGAAACATTGCAATCAGACACGCGCCCCATCCCAGGATCATTGTCCACAACAGCGCTTTGTTTAATTGCGGATACAATCTTGGCGCAGAAAGAAACTCACGGCTCATGAGTCCAAAGAAGGTGAATGCGACCCCGCCGGAGCCTACAAAGAAGACTTGATCAACCGCGTATGACTTAAACACGTACGTATACGTGAAGCCATAATTCTCGAGAAAGAAAGCAAAGAGTGCAGTGCTAAACATCGCATAGAATGCAGCCACACGCGACCGCAAGATGATGGCAAAAGCGAGTACGGCCACGATCAGCGCCGCGCGCCATCCAAACAGAAAGCTCGAATAGCCGGCATCGCCCGTTCGGCGCGCAACAAAGTCATGCTCATTGATGAGCCAAAGCTCTTCACCCAGCATGAATCCATAAGGGTAATCAATCCATAGCTCGACTTCCTCGCTGGGGGCTAAAGAAAAATCGGAGGATGCCCGTAGTCGCATGCGTGGCCATTGCACGGCGTGGGGTTCGTCCAACCAATTATTGCGCCAGATCATCTCTGAACCGCCATCTCCTCGGACGATGTAAGCGTTGAGAACATTGTTAAGGATGCCCGCGCGGGCATCTAATCGCGCGCTGATCGCTGTATCACTCGTATTGGTCACGGCTAACCGAACCCAGGCAGGTCCATAGATGAGATTAATTGACTCGGGGTTATTCGGGCGCGTGGGGTCGCCGGTCGATGTTTTTGCGAGCGAAAAATCGCCCGCGCGATAGCGTGTAATCGCCTCTTCCAAAGATAGCTGTGTGAGATCTTCCCTGACAAATTCTGCGTCGGCGAGAATTTTGTAGTGAGGGGGGTCGGCGACGTCGAACGGCTCAGCGAAAGCGCAAAAATGAACAAGAATGGCGAAACACAAGACGCCAAGCCATCTGGCTGCTATGGTCGCGATTGGTGACAAAACGTTTCCGGTGGCCCCTCTAGCATGAAAGAGCATTCTCTGTCTCATAATACAAGCATTGTGATTGCCGACGACCACCAGATGGTCCGCGAGGGATTGAGCCAGCTGTTCGCATCCATGCGCGGGACTGAAATTGTCGGTGTGGCGGAAAATGGTCTTGAAGCCATTGCGCTTTGCCGCAAGCACCGTCCCCGCTTGCTTACGCTTGATGTCGGCATGCCTTTAGCAAACGGCGCAGAAGTGTTTGCCGAAGTGCGTGCTTGGAGTCCTGAAACAGCGATCGCAGTGTTCACGGGCTTTACCTCTGTTGGAATGCTGGCCGATTGGGTAACGGCGGGCGTTGAAGGACTGTTCCTCAAAACGTGCTGCGAATCTGAGCTTCGGCGTGGGCTCGAACTGATCATGGTCGGTAAAAACTATGTCGACCAGGAGATTGTCCGTTTGCTGGCGGAAGCCCCCGATGGACGGAATCTGACCCCGCGCGAACGCGAAGTTTTGAGCTTGATCGCGGACGGACTAACCTCGACCCAGATCGGTGATCGACTTTGCATAAGCCCGAAGACGATCGAGAAACACCGCGCCAGCCTGTTCGAAAAGTTCGAGACCAAATCCGTAGGCGCGCTGCTCTCTGCCGCGTTCAAAGAAGGTCTGCTCGATCATCTCGGGCAGACCTAACCTGATCAATCTCAAACGGGCGGCGTTTTGGGTTTAAACTTCTTGATCCACTTTTTGCCGAGCCGATTATAAATTTCATAGGCGTCATAAAACTGTCCGGGCCTCGCCCCTTCAGGCAACTCGTCATACATCTCATAGACCAAGTTGGCGCCCGGTTTGTAGACGTTGTAAGAGTTGTTATTGAACGTGGTTGTAGACGTTGAAGCGTATCCGGTCGATGTGTATCCGCCCGTATAAGTTGTCGTCTCCGTGGACGGCATAGTCACCGTTGAAGAGCTGCCAGTATTCTCAGAGCCAACTTCGATAAAGTAGCGATAATTGGCTTCGATGGCGGTTTCCGCAGCGCGGAGTAAGGCCATTTTGTTGAGTTTGGAACTGCTCGTATAGCCGTTTCCGGCAGCTTGAATTTCAAGCACATTCGCGCTGCGCCATTTTGGCATTTGGCCGCCCGTGAATCCGCTTGTTTGGTACCCGGTTGCGCAGCCGGTCAACACGAGGGTTCCGGCAACGATGATGGTCGCGATTTTCATTTCAGTCTCCTGATGTGTTTGCGTGATCCGGCTCCCTGTCCGGTGTTTCACTACCTAGATGCGGCGGCGCGGCGGCGGCATGGGGGCATTCCCCCATTGGTTTCAAAATCTTGGTTTCGAATGGGGGAATACCCCCATGCCACTCGGCGCTTCAATGAGGCTTGCTTTTTTCCAAAGGAGGACACCGCATGTCTGTTTTTTCTTCGTCTCATACGCGCCACGCACTGCACCGAAGCGCTAGCCTCGGAGCGTTGGCGTTTTCATTTTTAATGACCGCTTGTGGAGGCAGCGGCGGCGGGAGTTCGGTGTCACCGCCGCCGCCTCCACCACCTTCAAATGTTGCGCCCAACGCCGTCATTGAGACGGATGTAACAACCGGACTTGCCGCGCTTCCGGTCTCTTTCTCCGCTCAGGGATCAACAGACAGCGATGGGACCATCGCATCTTATGCGTGGGATTTTACCAGCGACGGAACCATCGATGCGACGGCCGAGGAGGTGTCTTTTACCTACGATATGCCTGGCGCTTTTACCGCGACCTTGACGGTCATAGATGATGACGGCGCGACTGATCGTGCCACCATCGACATTCAAGTTGACCGTCGTCCGGAGAAGATTGCGTTCATTGGCACAGAAGCGATCTCGACCGCGGATCTGTACCTCGTAAATGATGACGGAACGGATCTCGTTCAATTGTCACAGTCGCAAAGTGGATTGGAGTCTCGCGTTCTATCTTTCAAGTGGTCGCCGGACGGGCAATGGCTCGCCTTCCAACAGGCGCCGGATCTGACCGCGGATAATTTCGACCTCTTGGTGGTCTCGGTCGATGGCGGCACGCCGATCCTCGTCAGCGCGGCTGGAACGACAAATGATCGCTCTGCTGGGGCTGACTTTGTGTGGTCTCCGGACAGCTCGCAACTTGCGTTTACCCTGCAGACAGGCGGCGCATCGGATACGAGCCGGGAGACTTATACTGTCGGCAGAGATGGCGCCAATCCCATGAAGATAAGCGGCCCAGTTGGTCCAAATGCCAGCGTAAGCGTCGTCTCGCCGAGATGGTCGGCTGATGGAGGCTACATCTTTCAAATTGTCGAAAACGTTTCGACGGGACGGGCTGAAGCAATCAATATTTTTGATACCACGCTCGGCACTCAGAATAGTTCAAGGCTTGTGACCAGCTTGCGGGGACTGCGGGGCATCGAATTGGCGCTATCGGCTCCCAAGGTCTGCTACAGTTTCGAGCCGGGCGATAACGTTCGGCACATACGCGCGAGCGATGCCTCAACCGGGGTCTTTCCAAACAGTTTGACGATTGGCGGCGACACCGCAACGTCTCCCAATGAACGTCAATGCCGATGGTTTGATGATGACGCGCGGATCGCTTTTATAAATCAGAATTCGAATCGGACAGAAGAGATCATTATTCGCGATTCCGAAGCAACCACGGGGCCGCAAACCGTTGTGACCACGGATCGCGACGTCGTAATTATGGAGTATGCGGCTCGCCCCAACGCCGAAGATGAGGTGATGTATACACAACGTGAGACCTCGGTGGGTGCCACAACAGACTTGTTTTTTGTGGGTCTGAATTCGGCCGCTGTGGCGCTGGGGGAAACGCTTCCGAATGCCAATGGAACACAAGTATTTGGATCTTGGTCCCCGGATGGATCTGACTTTGCTTATTTCGGAAATCTAACCACGCGAGAGACCTTGGATATCTATGTGGAGCGACCTGGTATTTCCCCTTCCGTCCAAGTGACAGATTTTGAAGGCGAAGAGCTGGCGCGAATTGATGCAAAGCCCGTTTGGTCAAATGACGAGACACGCTTGGCCTACTGGACTGCAATTCCCGACCCCGATCGCTTCGGTCGCTTCATCGCCTCTGATCTGCAGATCGCAAAAGTAGACGGAAGCGGCGTCGTGCTTCTGACCCCGGGCCCCCTACAACTGAATGTGGGTGATTTTGCGTTCCAACCCAAATCTGGGTGAAGCCTGTCGACAAACACAGGAACAGTGCCTGGTTCATAGCTCGATGTTCTCAACCAGACTGAGAGCATCTTCCACTTCGACACCGAGGTACAATACTGTGCTGTCGATTTTGCTATGTCCGAGCAAAAGCTGAAAGGCTCTGAGGTTGCCGGTTTTGCGGTAGATCAATGTTGCTTTGGTACGGCGCATTGAATGCGCCGCATAAGATGATCTCGGGAGACCAATCGAACGAACCCAACCCTCAACGATTCGCGCGTATTGCCATGTTGATAGATGACGCGTCTTATCCTTTCTGCTTGGGAACAGCCAATCGTGTGGTCGGAGACCCTTCACTTCAAGCCAGGCCTCAACGGCATCACGAGTTTGTTTGGTGACTTCGAATTGAACCGCTGTGCCTGTTTTCTGTTGAATGACCTTGGCTCGGCTTCTGATCTCGCCACCCATTCGCAAATCCGAAACGCGTAGTCGCAGCAGATCGCATCCGCGAAGTTTGCTATCAATTGCTAGATTGAAGAGAGCCAAATCTCGCGTGTTGTCTGCGAGTTGCAGTCGCACGTGTATCGACCAGACTTCCTGCGGCTTCAGAGGCGCTTTCTGCCCAACCAACTTTCCTTTGTTCCAGGGAATCCATTTTCCTTCTGACTGATCAAACGGCATCGTTTACTCCTTTGCCGCCATTCTCTCGGCTGCAATGGGTCTGCCAGGGTCGAATTTCTAATGTCTGCTTTTGCTCGCAAGCCGGAACTCACATCGATTATTCGTGCACGTTTAGAGCACGTCGAAGAAAGTCGATCGCCGATCGTTGAAAATCGATCGCGATGTGAGTATCGGGCGCCAACACCTCAAATGCGTGCGGCACCCCTTCCACGCGATACACCTCACACTCGACACCCGCGACAGTGAGACGCTCGGAGTAGTCTTCGTTCTCAGCGCAAAACAAGTCGAGGTCACAGATCCCAATCCATGTCGACGGAAGTCCCGCGAGATCAAGACATCTCCCCGCTGCAGCATAGTCCGGTATGATTTCAGCTCCCGGCTTATGCGGTGACAAATAGGCCCGCCATGCTTCATAATTGGCTTTATTGTTCCAAATGAAGTGATTGATCTGATCCAGTGAACGATCAGCTGCGGTGCGATCATCGAGCATTGGATAAAGTAAGCATTGGGCGATGGGCTGCGCCCCGCCTTCATCCCGGATTTTCTGAGAGAGCGCAGCGGCGAGTCCGCCACCAGCGCTATTTCCCGCCAATGCGATTCGATCGGGATCAAACTTCAAACGCTCAACATTTTCGACCAGGTGCTTCCACACGGCGTGGCAGTCCTCCAGGTCCGCGGGGAACGGATGTCGGGGAGCGAGGCGATACGATGGGACATAGATTGGAACCCCGAGTTCTCGGGCCGCAAATCCCGCAATGGCATTCAAATGGGAGGGTTTTCCAGCCCAATGCCCACCACCGAACATCCACAGAATTGCTCCGTTGGACGTCCTCGCATTGGGCTCAAAAACCCGGACATCAACACCATTCATCGATGCGATTGATACAATTATCCCATCCGGCAATTTCGTGGCGGCGGCAACATTGTACACCAAACGCGAAACCGGGAGCAGAAAGCGATGCGCGAATGGAAGACGCGGCGTCCGAGCAATCACTTTTCGAACACCAGGATAAAGATCTTCGACCTTCATCACAGATACTTTTCGAACCAGTCTTGCGCCAGCTGGCTACCGCGTTCGTATCCGCCAAAATAGATGCCATAATGATCGATGTCCGGCAGGACTTCATAATAAGTGTCTATACTCCGTGCCTTCAAATTCTTGTAAGCGCGTTCGCCGCTCTGTGCGATGTCGAACATCTCTTCATTGGCGGCGTCCAGAATCAGCGTTGGTACAGTGATGCGGTCTACAAGGTCGCCGACGGTGTATTGCGCCATCCGAGCATAATTCACTGTCCCGGGAAGGCCCGGCATCAGGTCCGGCCCACCGTGTGGGATTGGTGGTGTTTCCCCGCGTGCGATTTGCTTCGCGCGGGCCGAACCGATTTGTTTCATCTCTGGCGGTGGATTGAATACCGCCGGAACTTGGATCGCGAGCGTCTTGATTCGGGCGTCTAGCGCGGCGGCGGAAAGTGCTGTGCCGCCACCAAAGCTTGTGCCCCAAGCCCCTATGCGCTCAGGATCGACATGCGGTTCTCCCTCAAGATAGTCCAGCGCCGCGCGGAAGGCGTCGACCCAATCCAGAGGATCGATGAGGTTGCGCGCCATCTTAACTTTCACAAGGCCGTTGCCATTTTCATCCAGCGAGGCAGTGTCGCCGATAACGCTTACACGTCCGTGCGAGTTGCCCCAGCTAGGTTGGCTAAAAGAAATGCAAATCCGGCCGTCGCTCGCAAACAGGGCCGCATAGCGTTCGGCAGTCAGTTTGTCGCCGCCCATTCCGTGGCTGAGCACGAGCCCCGGAAGCTTGTCGTCGGCGCCCAGTTCGATCGGACGATAAATGTCTGCGTCCAGCGCCATTCCCTGGCACCAGATTGTGACTGTTTGCCGCTCGACATTGTCCGGCATGACGAGGTCTGGATAGATTATTGGATTCTCTTCGGTCCCCGCCATCACGCCACCTCCTGCGCCCAGGCGCCATCAATTGTGTCACCATCGAGCGCCTTATCGGTCATGCGCGACTGGATGCCCACGACCTTCCAAACGCCGTCCATACGCGCGACTTCAAAGTGGACGACCAGTCTTTGAATCTCCGAATTGTCCGCGGTCTGCCGAGACCAAATCACTTCAATCGCAGCGCCGTTCGCATTGTAAACGAAGATCTTCTTGTCGGGGACTTCAGTATGATCATACCCGGCAGCGATCAGGATCTCTTGTTGCATGACCAGGAAGTCGACGATTTGCTGACCTTCCGTCGCCCACATCGCGATGGCGGGCTCATCATTGGTGACAAACATGGGCGTGCCCCAATATTGCAGCACAAATTCCGGGCCCTCATCGCGGCGCCCGGCGCCAACATCGACCCAGTGATTGAAGTAGATATCAAAGAACCAGTGACGGACTTCCTCTTCGATGGCGGTGCGATCAAGTGACATAAGATCCTCCTTTGGCGCGGGCGCCTACTTGCCTTTGAATGTGAATTTCGGGCGCGGCGCGTTCGCTCTTACAGCCTCAGCGGCGGCTGGAAGACAGCCCTGAGAATCTTCGGACATGACAATTTTGCCTGCCATTTCCGGCATCAGAGCGTCGGCGGCAGCAACCCCGCCATTTGACCAGGCGCGTAGCAATTTCTTGTGCGCGGCGTGAGACAGGGTCGCGCTGTCTTTGAAGCGATCGACCCAGGCCTCTGCGGTTTTGGCAAGGTCGGAAAGCGGCACGACTTCATTCACCAGCCCGGCCTGCAATGCCGTCTCTGCGTCCACTTGCTCAGCCGTCATGGCCCATTGCAGCGCACGGGTGCGTCCGACACGTTCGGCGACTCGCTGAACGCCCCCCAGGAACGTAAAAGCACTGATGCTGGCTTCCGAGTGGCAGAAACGCGCATTGTCAGCAGCGATGATGATATCGCCCCGCAGGGTGATCTCGAAGCCGCCTCCCCCACAATAACCCTGAACGGCGACGATCACCGGAAAGGGTAGATCCTGGAACATGCCGGTCATGCCGAGGCCGCGGGTAATGCTCTCCGAGAAAGACTCCTCGGTTGAGTCCAACCAGGTGGTGATATCTCCGCCATAGCTGAAATCCGGACCATCGGCGCTGAGCAAGAGAACGCGGGTATCCGTCCGCCCGGCAAGATCCTGGATCGCCGCGCCGAGCCCAAGTGCTAGCTCATTGCTCAACCGGTTTTGCGGTGGATTGTTTAGAACGATACGCGCAACGCCGTCTTGATGCGTATAGGTGACTGCAGGCATTAGTTTTCTCCTGGGTTGTAAGCGGCCCTGAAAGCCTGAAACTTTTTGCGGTCGATCTCAGCGATTTCAGCATCTGTTAGGCCTTCATCGAACACTTTGTCGGCCGGATCGAAGGAGAGGTTTCGCATCTCCTGGAAGTCGATGAAGGCGGACAGGTAGAGCGCGGTCGGGTGCTGAAGCTCGGGGAATTCTGTGAGCAATTGCGCGATCACTGCCTGCGAGGCATCCGCTGCGGCGAGCGCACGATCATAAGCGGCGACATAGTTTCTGGTATGAGAAAGAGCGCCGGCCGCGGTGAGGGCGTCGGCGCTGGTTTTCGGCATATGGCCCGGCACGACGATTGCGAAGTCTCGCGCGAGCCAGTCATCGAGTTGCGCAATCCACTTGGCGCGATGCTCTGCAGAGCTGCCACCGGTCATGACATACCCATTATAGTAGACGACATCGCTCGGGATCAGCGCATGCAGACTCGGCACATAGAGGGCGACATGTGGCTCCGTCAGATTGCCGAGACCAATATCACCAATAATGTCGGGCCCGATCTCGATGGTCTCGCCGTCAATCAGGAATGTGTTTTCACGATAGGCCTGCACGGGTACCGATGGGATCGCGGCATTGTCACCATAACGCGCCTTGGCAAAAACATCATCGATCGCCATGCGGTGTTTTTGAACAAAGGCGATTTCCGGAGTGGTGACAAATTCCGCGCCGGGGAAGCGTTCGAGCAGGATCCCAGCGCCTTGTGAATGATCCAGATGTGGGTGCGTCAAGAAGATGTAGCGTAAGTCGAGCCCAGTAGCTTCGATCCGATCCGCCAATCGGGTTGCCGCAGATTTTGTCCCCTGCGCAGAGACGACCATCATTTCGCTCGGCCCCATGATCAAGGCCGAAGTGACATTAATCTCATCGGGTTCGGCAACAAAGATTTCCAGGTTGAGATTGGATCTCTGTTGCTGAGAAGGCTCAGTCGAACAGGCGGCCACAAACGCCGCAAGTGCGATTGCTAAAGAAAGTGCGTATCGAAGCTGTATCATGGCACGGAGCTCGAACGTTCGGATGAAGATGCGAAGAAGCTAAGTGCTTCCTGAACAAAGGCGTCATGATGTTGAAAGATGCCGCCGTGCCCGGCATCTTTGTAAAGAATTAGCTTCGAGCCCGGGATCGCCAAATGGAGATGAGCGGAGTTCACGCTCGGAACCATAACGTCGCTCTCGCCGTTCGCGACGAGTACGGGATGATCCAACTTCGAGAAATCTGGCATCCGTTGTGCGGCATAGTCGCTGATCGCAGCAAGTTGCTTTCGAAACGTCCCAAGGGAGACGCTCTTGTCTCTTTGTTTGGTGCGCTCTTTTAGTCGCCGCAAGAACGCCTTGGCCTGCGCTTTACCATTCTCAGTCCGCGTAAAGAACAAATAGGTCAGGACGTTGTTGAAGCTCAAAAGAGCTCTGAGTTGATTCTTGTAGGCCATAGTTGGGATATCGCTGATGCCGATCCCTCCTTTTGGACCGATCCCTGCCAAGATGATCTTCCGGAATAATCCTGGCTCTTTGAGCGCAGCTGTTTGGGCTACAGCACCTCCAAGCGAAAAGCCTAGGATGTCGACTTGATCATATCCCAACGCCTTGATGAAGGCGATCGCATCATCGGCCATCTCATCCACGGTGGACGGAGTCTTTCCTTTCGAACTGGCAACTCCGCGATTGTTGAAGACAATCACTTTGTGTCGACGCGCAAGTCCATCGATGACGCGCGGGTCCCAGTTGTCCAAGTTGCCCGCGAGATGGTTCAGACAAACAATCGGCATGTCCGTTTCGGAGCCGGTAACCCGGTATGTAAAGTCGGTTCCATTCACAGAGACTTTGCGGGTCAGGGAGGTCGCGTAAGCGGCACTTGGTTCTGACATTGAGACTGACTCCAATTTTGGTCTTGTTTCGAGACCATTAATCTTTTTAGTCTTGAAACGCAACCATTAATTTGGCAGAACGCTAATAACGACGTGGAAAGACCTATGGCGCAAAAACACACACAGACCTGTGCAATCGCTTCGGCGCTCAACATTTTTGGAGATCGCTGGACTTTGCTCATCATTCGCGAAGCCTTCTATGGCACGACGCGATTTGGTGACTTTCTCAAGAACACTCAGATCTCAAAAAACCTGCTGACAGACCGTCTCGGCAGACTCGTTGAAGACGGAATCATCGAGCGCGTGGAGTTCGCCGACCGTGGAACGAATTTCAAGTATGCACTAACCGAGAAGGGCCTGGCGCTGGATGTCGTTATGGTCGCCATCCAACAATGGTCTGAGAAGCAAATTTACGGCGCCGGCAATGAGCCGGTTCTGCTCACGGATCGCTCCACGAAAGCGCCACTTCAAGAGCTTCGCATCACGAATGCGACGGGCGATCAGATCTCTTTTGCGGATGTCGACTTCGCGCCTGGACCAGGTGCCGATAAACATGCTCGGGCACGGATCAACGAAATTGATCGTTCCGATACCGAGGATCCAACATGAGTAAACACAAAACCTGTTTGATAACGGGGGTTGGCCCGGGAACGGGACGCGCCCTGGTCGAGCGATTTGCTGCAGATGGGTATCAGGTGGCAATGATGGCACGGTCGAGTGATCGGTTGCAGGAGATTGAAAGCAATACGCCAGGCTCACGCGCCTTTCCCTGCGATCTGTCCGACACGGCGCAATTGACGGCACAAGTGGATACGATCAAATCCTCACTCGGTTCACCCACAATCGTGATCCACAATGCGGTCGGCGGCGCCTTTGGCAGCTTTCTCGACATTCAACCGGAACAACTGGAACAGAATTTCCAGATCAACACGATGGCGCTGTTGCACCTGGCCCGGCTCACGGTGCCGGACATGATCGCACATGGCGGCGGCGCACTCCTCTGCACGGGCAACACATCGGCCTATCGCGGCAAGGCCTTGTTCGCGGGGTTCGCACCGACCAAAGCGGCGCAGCGCATCTTGCTAGAGAGCATTGCCCGAGATGCTGGTCCAAAAGGCGTCCACGCCGCCTATGTCGCGATCGACGCTGTGATCGACGTTCCTTGGACCAGAGAACGCTTCGCAGACAAACCAGACGACTTTTTCTGTAAACCGGCGGATATCGCCGAAGAGTGTTTCCACGTCGCGCATCAATCAAAGTCGGCGTGGGCATCCGAAGTCGTCATTCGTCCGTTCGGTGAAAACTGGTGATGCGTTGACGAAAGAAGCTGCCTCTGAACTGAAACATCTGAGCCTGGCCAAGCCAGCGCTTGATATCGGACTGTTCACCAATCAAGCCGATCAGCTTGCAAGCTTCTGGCAAGAGGCCATCGGAGCTGAGTTTGATCATATCCTGCCCATTTCAAAGACTGTCCGACAGCACCGCCATACGTTCGGGCATGGCGTCTTGAAGATCAATCAGTCGAAGCAACGACTCAAACTTAGCGGTCCCTCTGGTTTCGGCCGCATATTAGTGGCGCAAGACGGCGTGGCAGATGCGGTCGCGCAACAAGATCCTGACGGCAATTTGTTTCAGCGAACCCCGATGGGAGATCGCGGTCTGAAGCATTGGGCGATCGAAGTCAAAGTGCCGTCTCTAGACGTGTTCTTACGATTCTATCATCAGGCGCTGGGTCTCACGCGAGCCGAAGAGCATCCAGGCGCGGTTGCGGTCGGTGACAGTTTGATCATTGCAGAAATCGATCCGGATCTTAAAGCGCCCGAAGCCAGCCATGCGCTCGAGTATCTGGGACTACGCTACTTCACGATTCAGGTCTTCGACGTCGATGCCATTCATGCGCAAGTGACAGCTTTGGGCTGGCAGGCGCCTATGCCGCCGACGACGCTTGGATCAACCGCGCGGATTGCATTCGTTACCGATCCCGCTGGCAACTGGATCGAGCTTTCGCAACGCGCGTCACTGACAGGTCCCCTTCCAATCGATTAGAGGTGTATGGGTCATGGCATCCAATCTTCCGAGGCTTTCTGGCAGCATGCTCAGCATGGCCGCCAAGGCGATGCGCATATCATTTGTCCGCCAGGCCATGGCCAAGCGCATGCGCCACCAGCTTGGGATTGAAGCCCTCTTGGCTTTGGGTCTCGATGAACGCAGCCCCATGCCTTTGGACTACCGGCCTGTACAAGCGCGACCCAACCGTGCTGTCGCCGGTGATCTTGCTTTGCCGGAACCGCCAAAGGCGATCCCAACCGCTCGCAGCTGGACAGCGCTTTATAAGTCTCAAACAGCCACGCCGACGGAGCTTGTTAAGCGAACGATCTTGAATGCCAGAAAGCTGGCGGACAATAAGCCTTCGATGAATTGCTTTACGCATATCGATGAAGAAGGTGCGCTGCGAGACGCCGCCGCGAGTTCGGAGCGTTGGGTAAACGGAATTCCCAAAGGTCCGTTGGATGGCGTCGTCGTTCCGATCAAGGAGATGACCGATATTGAAGGCGCCGGTGGTCAAATAGGTGCAGGCTTTTTGCCCGAGCGCCTAGATGCCTCAGATGCCACAAGCGTTGCCCGTCTCCGTGACGCCGGAGCTATTATCCTTGGGCTTACGCCAATGGTCGAAATGGGAATGTCGCCGATGGGGACGAATCCAAACCGTGACATGCCTCGAAACGCACACGCGTTTGATCGAGTTGCAGGCGGTAGTTCGACGGGAAGTGCAGTTGCGGTTGCCTCTGGTCTGGCGCCGGTCACGCTGGGCTGCGATGGCGGTGGGTCCTTGCGGATCCCAGCCGCTTACAATGGCATCTTCAGCATCAAACCCACTGCGGGCCGCGTTTCCAGACACTTAGATGGGTTCGGTGGTTCGATGGACCATTTCGGTCCGATGGGCGCGTCACCACATGATCTCGCGATTTTTCTCGAAGCCTGTGCTGGACGGGATCCGCTTGATCCAATCACCGATGTCAGTCCCGAGGTTCAATCAGGAGAATTCACGTCGGCGCTGGGGCGCGGTGTTGCCGGAATGAAAATCGGCGTGCTGCAGTCCGAGTTGGATGCTGCGAATCCAGCGGTCGCCAAAGCCTGCCGCAATGCGCTCTCAGCGCTCGAAGAAGAAGGCGCAGAGCTTGTCGACATCTCGATCCCCCTCGCGCAGCACGCTGCGGCGATCGGATTCGTGGTGATAGGTCTCGAAACATATGTTGAGTTGCTCGATCAAGAACGCCAAGGTTGGCGCGGCATGACACCCGATAATCAGGTCATGATGTCTTTGTTTGAGGCATTCCACTCTGCCGACTATGTCGACGCTCAGTGCTTTCGAACGTCATTGAGGCAGCAATGTGCATCACGTTTAAGAGACGTCGATGTTCTGGCGCTCCCAACAACCGCCCGCGTCGCACCAACCGTTTCTGACGCTCAGATGAAATCAGGTTTTTCTGACATCAAGGAAACTCAGGCCGCATGCAGGTTTACTTTTCTTGGCAACCTCACAGGTTTGCCGTGTGGACAGGCCCCGATAGGAAGCGGTGAAAGCGGGATGCCTGTTGGGTTGCAGATCATCGGCGACGCTTACGCCGAAAACGAGGTTCTAACCGTTCTCGCACATTTGGAACGAATAGAGGCGGCCAGCGTTCGACAACCGCTAATCGCAGCTTCACCACTTGATTGATAGTCGCCGAATTTGGTCCGATTTCTAATGTCTCTTTTTGCTCGCGAAGCGGATTGCTCAACTGCTTGGGCATTCCAAAACTCTTCAATCTGGAAAACGGTTGAACACCAATTCGCCATCCACGAAT
>ERZ1740062.756-NODE-756-length-15019-cov-8.946939_pt1 | contig 15019 bp, 10 predicted proteins | sample MGYA00581741_ERZ1740062 | MGnify/ENA primary metagenome ERZ1740062 (study PRJEB43018, sample SAMN04849747) | marine metagenome | isolation source: floating plastic debris | place: Pacific Ocean | collected 2008-09-01 | study: EMG produced TPA metagenomics assembly...
ATTGATTGATTGATTGATTGATTGATTGATTGATTGATTGATTGATTGATTGGTAATTATGTCACGATTGTGTGCAGATTATTTGAAGATCGGATTGTACTAATAGTATGACTTAGAAAGTAGCTTTTCAATTCAGCCAATCAGTCTATGATATAATTGGTCTGAGATTGTTGCAGACATTATTGAAGCCAGGAGTGTTGTTACCTAGGGATGCATTCTATGGGAATAGTGCAATGCAATATGCGTGTCAAGATTTTCAGTTGCATTATAAAACTGCAGACTACTTGTATAACATAGCTATTGTGTAATCTCCTATATTTTGCATTAACATATATCAAATATATGATACAATATCCATGAAATATAATATGAAATATAATAACAAAATATCCCCATTTTGCTAGAACCTCTCAATATCGAGCATTGTTACCCAACCTTCTGCTGCACACCTAATTTCGCGATTTGAAAAAAATATCCAGTTGCCAGCAACACCTTTATTTTACTTTCTCTCAGACACAAACTCTTGTGAAATATCAGAACTACTTGGAAGTGTGTGTCTCCAGACAGTTAACCATCAGACTGCAACTCAAACAGGAAGCAAATCTCCCTCTAACAGATCTGGATCTCGTGATTCCAAAGAAAATGAATCAAAGAGCCCAAAGGAACCTGAAAACCGTTTCACAAAAGAAGACAAGCCATGTACCGATGTGATTGGTAATTGTGAAATGAATGGCTCAAATAAACTGACTGATGCGGATCTAGTCAAGAAGCTGAGGGATAAATTTCATCTCAATGTTCCATACACGGATTTGTCACCACTAAGCTGGGACGATTTACCCCATGAGCTGGATCCAGCCAGAGGTATTGTTCTTCTTAAGCTTGTTTTTACCAGATAGCTGTAGGTCGCAGCTATGAGTTAGCTGTTGACACAACAATAAATCAATAGAGGAATATCGCAGCCTTGCCCTTAAGGTAACCATATTTTCACCGCCCGATGCCCAACCTTGCGATTTTAACCAAACTTCTAAAGTAGATAATTATGTCTACACGCAGTAACTTTGCTCTGTGGTTTTTTTCCACATAGAAGAAGCAGTTAACCACTTTGACTTTGAAAAATCCTCCAGTTGACATAAATATCTAAGCTCCCTGTCATATCTTGAGATGGTGGCTACTCTATAACACTGTTAACGCATTACCTGTAGAAATATAATATGGGCCTGATGGTCATGCTATGCACATTCTACTGGGCATCAGACCTATTGGCCGATGTGAGGTACCCAATCAGAGTGCAGGATCAGTTTGGGTGTGAACAACATGCTCCAGGATCCATGCACACCAGTTACTTTTGATACATTGCGTTCATTTTTAATGTTTTACAAGCGTTTGTGAAAATATATATGAGATAAATTAAAATCCACCGTATTGTGAGTAAGGGATAACTCCAAACTTGATAGGATTGTCCTAAATTTATCTGATTTTTCTGTAGGTGGGAAGCTGCCTATGAAGAGAGCTGTAAAGAAGCGACAGCAGTTAGAAAACATGTACCCTCATATCAGACGATGTATCCTACATCAGAATAAAAGTAAGCATGGCGGGTACTATCAACCAAATTGTTTTGGTTCCTGAGTTTTCCATGCGCTGAATATTTCTGATTCACTGTTTTCTTCAGAGATTATTCAAGAACATCCCATACATTGGTCAACTGCCATCAAGTTGATGTTTAGGTTTTTGGGAATAATTGCATATGGAAAATAGATACAGAATTTGGAAATTTTTAGGTTACATCGCTGGCTCACGAAAGAAAGTACTCATGAGCTGTCAGGTATTTATTGCGGCCTAGTGGTTGTTTCGAAGATACTTTGGTCACTGTATGAAGTACCAAGTCAAGAAATAAGTGACATTCAAGATAAATTACTCTGGACATAATACCGGCAGTTTGTATTTCAGAGGATGGTGTGTTGGTTGATTTCTGTGCTGGGGGTGGACATGTTGGTTTACTGGTAGCACATTTTCATCCTGATATACAAGTTCATTTAGTGGAGAATAAAGAAGAATCCCTGGCTAATGCCTCACAGAATATTACAAGTTTAGGACTCAGTAACGTCACAATGTATCAGGTATGTATAACGCATCATCTCAATCACAAGACTGCAAGGTCAGGGGTGTATTTAATCATTTTGCCCAGACACAAAAAGGCATAATTAACTCATTAAAAGGCTTAAAATATAGTAAACTATTGGAAAATTACAAAATCCAACCTCGAAGTAGCCCAGATTTCAGCCATCAAAATTAGATATATCTGGGGGACTAGGGTGTTCAATACGCCCCTAGGTATATTACAGAGATACAAATCTGATTGCGCCTTTCATATCTTCAACTTCTTGGCCACAGTCAGCAGATTGTTGGAAGATTAAAAGCCTATCAGGACTCGTGTACTGATTGGATATGGTATAGAGTCCAACAGTGAGAAGTTACCTGCTCTTGGATTTCATTACCTGTATCTACATGAGACAAATTCTTCCTCGGTATCCTTATTATTCCATGTAAATCAGCTGATATTGATTGTGACAAGACAAGGTTAATTTTTAAGGTTTCCATAGTTAATTTTTCATAATATTTATATAGTTTAATACAACCTGTATGTTTTAATATGACACTAAGCTTTACTGACAGACCAGGAAATAAGACTAATGAAGCCTGCCTTGCCAGGCTGTATCAAATTTTTGTTGGATCAGAGGCCCTCCGTCAGATGCATGGCAGGCTGACAGGACAGTCTAATACCAATGCGTTGCCATAATAGATTGTATGATTTCCTTGTCTAGCACTCTAACAGGTACGTTGGTCCTATTTTTAGTGTAATCTGACACAATATCTTGGAAGGTTTGATATTGGAGTCACGCTGCACGCTTGTGGATTAGCCACCGATCTAGTCATAGACAAATGTATCTCCTCCTCTCTAGCAGCGATGGTGATCAGCCCATGCTGTTACGGTACTATACATAGTAAAGACTCTATAACATTGCCTAGAAGTGATGCCTTCCAGAGACTAGTCAACAGAGAGGTATGGTTATGAGAGTTGTGGCTCCCAGCTCATGAGGGCAAGATCAAAGTCTTCAGTATTAAAATCCTCTATCGATAATATAAATATGCTTTCCTCAGATCTTCAAAATTTCCAACTGAATTTGCATCAGATTTTGCCATCTCCATTGTTTAAGGAAATGCATGGGGAACCTAAGACCAAGAGTTGTTTGAGTTTGATAAACATGTAGACTGGTGTAAATAGACTCATGAGATGTAGCCAATTACAAAAAAGAGGCGAAGTAACTGAAAATCCATGGATGTTAACCAAGCCTCCCTTTTTCTCCAATACCACACTCTTGTTATGTGTAATTTGATAGTTTTATCAAGGAGTATTACTCCTTGGTTTTATTTATGTGTCTATGAATTCTTGAATCAATATGGCATAAGGACTCTCCTTCGATGCTGATTATTGCAATTCTGGGTGCCCTACTAAACATATATCACAGATTTCTTGCTTTTTTATCATTCAAATCATGATGTCAGTAGCTTAATTGAGATATCTGCAGTGTATTATGAAAAATTTGCAAGATTCCTCCCAGTAGTTTTTTGACTTTTCCCCAGTTATCACTGCCAAAATCTTAATAGAAACTCGTAGCAATTCATTTCCTTTGTGCACCGTTGTGATCATGGATCACAATTGTTATTGCTATTGCTACCTTTTTACTGGTGGCAACTGGCACTAGTAATATTCAATACAATCATTGATGATACTGCTTCTGGTCTTAGGAACTTGTTGGAGGCTTTGTTAACACCTACTGCTTTACCCATACTTTCAAGTCATGAGTCAATTTTCTAAGAGTCACGAGTCAAGGGTTAAATGCGGGTGATTCAATTCATGATTCAAGTATGGACTCTTGACTGGAGTCAATAAGTTGTCATACTATACATGTATATACCATATCGTACTGTATTGTTTTCCGCAGGAGATGATATTACTGAGACACTCATCTGATAAGACAGAGCGAGGAATAGAACAGCAATCACTTGGTAGGTTCAGCAAACGGCAAACAACACTAGATTGTTACCTAAGGTGATATCTCGCTTCATGGGCTAACTTGAGAAACCGCTTGTCGGATTTCGATGAAATTACCGCCATTGGTTTCGTCATAGCTGATTCAGTATCAGAATTTTTGTTGGAACTATTAACCCATACAGTACCGCTACCAATAATATTAATATTGGTCAAATTGACAATGGTCCAAAGTACCGGTACCAATAATATTGGTCGGGATTAGTATACAAAACCATTGAATTTGAACAATGGGCCGGTACCTAGGTGCGCACAATCGATGTTATGGAGCGGTTTCCAATGGGTTAAACCCTCAAAATGGTTAGACCTGAGAATGACCTTTAACATATCTAAAAGCCAAAAAAGGCGAGATATCACCTTAAAATAGCATTGATCATTAGGGATTTATGAGTAGATTTATAATTTTATAATAAGTGTGCATACGTTCTACCCACAAACCACAGCCCCAACCTTCAGACCCCTACCCCCAAACCCAATATTATAAGTTATTAATGTACGGTCAATTATTGTTAGTTAATAAAATTCATTATATTTATCTTCACATGAGATCTGGTCTATCAGAGGAGCGTGGATATCTCAATTTCTCTACCCACCCTAGCAAATTGAGAATTTCGGAAACTCGGCAGTTGTCCCCTCATGAAGTAGGAGAAGATAAAAAAACTTTATCTACGCGGTCAAACACAAGGTGTTGATAGGGTTTCTTGGCAAGCCGAGTCCAAAGTTTGTCTATATTTTCGGCCAATTATGCTCTTTTATAGGGTTTGGCCACTTTTTGTCCAAATTAATTCAGTAAGTTGTATCCACATTCTTTGTAAAATGTCCAGTTTTGTCTGTTAAACCAGGCAGTCAGATTCTCGACACTAGTTGGAAACTCTTCTTCTTGTTTGATGTAGGAAAAGAATGTATGGTGTTGGCTGATACAGACAGAGTGTTGTATATATCACAACTGCACACAGAAAAGGCAACCATACACGTTATGAACCCTGACACTTGTTCACCTAAAAATCATATGATAACTGTATGCAAAGGCAGCTAAGTTGACTGGGGCATGAGAATAAAATAGGGCATGTTAATGTTCAAAGTTGCCCTCCCATTATTTTCCAATATCAACCAATCGGCTTGCAGTACCTTTGACTGAATGTTGAACAACCAATGAGATTTCGACTAAGTGTTGTATGTATGTATCATTTGGAAAAAAGTTCAGTAAGGAACTTGTAGGTCTACTACATATTCCAAGAGTCCTGATTGTGTTTTCTATCATAAGATACATTATTCTATAGAAACATGCAAGCGGGAGGAAACGCAGCATTTCACTTTGTACTTGATACTTCCTACATTGTACATTTTTACATACGTATGTTGTGATTGGGAATTTTCAAGTAGCTGAAGTAAACTCCCTCTAACATAAAATCCATTGCAATGTGGTGCAATTAAACTCCAGCTAAAATTAATCTTGAACTATGCATCGCTTATCAATCTACCCTAAGTCCGCAAGTCCCCGACAAGAAGCTGCACAGCTTATTTGAGCGTGGCTTGCAGAATGGGTTCACAAGCCATGGCTTCTTCTTGGAAATTGTTTTCAAACTGAATGGATGGGGTGGCTTGTATACGAAATACAGCATCTTCCTATCTATATGATTTACAAGCCATGGCTTGTAGATAAGGGTGGCTTATCTATGAGAGTGGCTTATCCAACAGATTTTTCTCTCCAAACAAATGTAAGCTTTGCTCAAACAAACACCCATGGGCTTCTGATCGCGGACTTACAGTAATGTCATGTTTCCTATCTCGCACCGGCTTATCATAACCTAATATAAAACTCACATAATTCATTATTTGATTAATTTCCTAGTACCGCTTTGTATCTATGAAACTGATAACAACATCAGCGTTTGCAGTTTCGGTTAGCTAGTTGTTCAAATTTCTGTTGACAACGGGAGTGGTTTACTGGGGTTTTATTAGTAGACATGGCCAGTGAATACGATTTCCGGCTCAAACTAATGCTTGTTGGGAACTCCGCTGTAGGGAAAACAGCCATAATAGACAGATACGCTCGTGAGGAAGACTTCAAAGAAAACTCAGTACACATTTCTGGTGTGAACTTTACTATCCAATACCTCACATTGGATAATATGAGACTTATGGTAGGTGCAAATTAGCACTTTATTTAACCTCCAACGAAATGCAAAATTAAAATTCAACATGAGTAAAGAGAAGACAACTCATAATTTGAATGTTAAGCATTCTTAAAATCAAGGCAAAGAGATCTGGGATGAACAAAGATTGATTCACATGTAAATACATTTATGTTATTAGCTCTGACATGAAGCTACCTATGTGTAACCTTTAGGGCTTCATGTGAGATGGTCCAACTCCAACTAGCCTGAGTAGGCTTCAGGCTTTAGGGAGTCCATGGAGACAAGTCAGGTGAACACTAGCCAAAGGATTTTACTGTAACATTATGGTTCCCTCAGCCACGGCTGCTGTTCTGTTGTTGGGTATTCATTGGGACTTACGTGAAGAATGTGTGCTTGTCATTTCTACCCTTTCTCCCCTCATTGTGAGCTAATTTGACAGAATTGTTTTCCAAATATCTTTTTCACTCAATACAGCTACAGATATTTGATACTGGAGGTCTACTTCGGTATAAGATATTATCAAACTATTTCCATGACGCTGATGGCATCCTTCTTGTATATGATGTTACATGGAAATTGTCCGTAACGGACATACTTTATTGGGCTAACTACGTAACAGAGAATGCTGGGGATGTTCCACGCATCTTGATAGGTGAGAGAATTACAATGTCATGAATTTTCTGGATTCCACTCAGTTAAAGTGTGTAAGGGCTGCCACATGTAGCCGACTTGGACTGGACCCGTAGGGTGTAGAATTGGGTGTTTTTTGTTAAATCCTCGACCCGGTTATAGGTTATCAGGCCATCGCCCAGCTGTGGTTCTTGTACCCATTAAAGTCAATATCAACTGATTCCAATATCTTAATGTCGTTAAAGTACAGACTAATTCTTTGACCTCGAAAAATTCTTTGAGTTGATAGACTGATAAAGCAAGCGCGTTCACCTTGAAATACCTTTTCGGGAACTTAAATTTTATTAACACCAACAATAACAAACAATGAAGAGGAAACAACAGCAGCATTTAAAACATTATAAGTCATAACCATGGGCATATAATAACTTATTTATAAGTTATTATATGCCTATGGTCATAACCTAGTTATAACAATGAAATAGGAGGGGTATTCCATTGGTTATAACTAATAATGTGCTACATAAAGATTTTCAACAGGAAATAAATCTGATGACGCGCAAAAGAGAGAAGTAACATGGGAAGAAGGCAAGAAAATGGCTGATGCAGTGAATGCTGTGGATTTTTTAGAAGTATCTGCTAAAACATACAGTAATGTAGATGAAGCATTTAGAGTGCTTGCAAAGGTAATAATGATCTCCCATACATCAGCTTGGATTATTCGGATGTGAAATTAGTCTGAGGCATCAGACTGTGGCGAGCGGAGCAAGCCCCAGTCTGAGAACTTAGTTAACTGGAATTGTTTGCTCTCAAAGTTGCCATATTTGCTAATGCTAATAATAAATTCCTTTTAGAGTCCTTTTAGAACAACAATCATATTTTAATACTGGTAAAAAATATTAAAATTTAGATAATTTAATTTGTAATCACAAGTCTTGAATGTCCCTTTTGAAATGCACTCGCTACTACTCTCTAGTCATTGGGCCCCCCTCGTTGGTGGGACTTCTCACAAAGTTAGCCTGAATTGCCGATCACTGTAGTTATAGACTGACTGTAATTCTGCAAAATACTACGATTGATGACTTAGTCGCTCTTAGATTGTTTGATTTTTGCTAAGTTCAGTATTCATATCTTCAGGGCCTATGAAAAAGAGAAGGCAAAATTCACCCAATTTCGCTGGTTACAAAGTTTGCTGCTTGTCAGTATTCGGATCCATGGCTTTCTATATAGTCTTGCTATAAAAATAGTCTACAGATCCACACTGTTTTGTTTCAGGCTGTGCTCCTGCATAAAGGAATTCCTAAAGAAATTGAGACGGTACTCAAACAGGAAAGCCCTGTGGTGCAGGCATATCTTCAGATGGTGGTAAATGACAACCAGTCGAAGCAGGCAACAATTTCACAGCTAAAAGACGAGAATGAGAATTTAAAACAGACAGCAGAAGTTTTAGGTCGGACTGTAAAACGGTTTCAGAAACTTTATCAAGCTACTGAGGAGCCGCTTGGATTGAAAACCTATAAGCAGCTTGGGGATGAACTTGAAGAAAAACAAGAAACTGTAGAAAAGCTCAAACAAATGCAAGCAAAAGCTTTAGAGGGACTTCAGGCTAAGAGCTTCCAGCACGAGAAACTGAAAACTGAAATGGAAGAGCAAAGCAAAGTCATAACACAACTTAAAGACCAGGTAACATCACAGGCTGCGATCATTCAGAGACAGGAAAAGAAACTGTTTGAGGCTCGCTCACTCTCCGCCTTGATTCGCAAGTCACTTGACGGGCAAGTTATCCCGGAACTTAAAGTCAACACTGTACTTGATGGTGAGTAATTTCGTTTGTGTCTTGTCTGTCTGTGGGGGAGCCAGGGGTGCAACAGGTGCAAATGCACCAATATTCAAAAGATCTTAAACAATTTATTAGCCATTTTTGAAGCTGAATGGTGTCTGTGTGTCATACTACTGAGCATGTCCCAGCCACTTGAAATACGTGGGCAGGAACTCAAAAAGCCCCCTTAACATTCAGAGATTAACATAAAAACACCTTTCTGAGTCCTTTATCACGCTACAAAATGATTATAAAGAAATGTCAAGTGTTGGTGTTAGAGTTATCCTCCATGTGAGGGTCAGAGGACAACTACTTATAGTTTTACAAACTGAACAAGACCAATTTAACAGTGATGATGAGAGAAGCTACCACTTGTACTTGGATGGACCATTTTTGCGGATGGAGGGAAAGGGAAGGCCGCAATACAACCTTACTCTCTAGAGGTCTCCTGTTAGACTTATGCTTAGTCCCAAAAGTTGGGGCAAAGCACTAGTCAAGTATGTAGCAAAAATGTTATTCCAAGTGCTCAAATTGTCTTGCTTATGGCGGTAGTGGCGTTGGCTATCACCCATGTGACGAATGGTGGATTGTTGGTGTCACTACTGCCACATGTGAGACATGAATGTATACCCATGCTAATAAGGTTGTTCATGCCATGTCTGGTAATTCTGTATACCCTTAGACATATAAGCGAACCATAATACAATGTGGCAAGATAGAGCGTTGTCACCAGGATTGCGATTTGAACACCCTCTGCAACAGTCTGGATTCACCTCTGTCTGTCCAACTCGAAAACGATAAGCTGAACTAAACTAAAGCGATGTCATAGTGCATGTGTAAACAATGTAGAAACAATAATTTAACAATCACAGTAGGGCGGAAGAATCTTATGCAAAGTTATGCACAAACCTTCAGATTTAAATTAATTGTCTTGGTCACTATGACAAGAAAAACAACGAGTCGTGCAATGCCACATTTCTGTTTTTGCAGTGGATGGATTGAGTGCAAGTACAGCACTATCACTTGGTTCTATTCTGCAAGCCCATCTTGATCAAAGAAGCAGTTCGACTATCTCCTCATTGGGGGCTACATCGTCCCATGCCACACCAAGATTATTGACCAGCAGAGAGGCTGTACCTTCAATTGCTGCCAGAGCACATACCCATGACCAGATGAGGGAGACTCTGACGTCCTTTGCAATAGGAGAGCCTGATCAGGTTTCAACAGTTACCATCAGCACAGGATCTGCAGCTGTTTATCAACATCAGGGTGTAGATGACCCACCATCACTCTCCTCGACTGGCTCTGCTGCAGAGTCACAGCTACAAGAAGTTGAAGTGGATGGCCAGAATCAAAATGACCGCAATGGAGGTGTCTAACAACCAACCCCGCAAGTTGCCGTGATGAATGTTGAACTTGTATCAGATCAGCAGCCTTGTGATATCACAATACCATCATCTGAGGGGCACGATAACTCAACAGCCTCTGAGGGCTCAACTGCTGCTGAGAAGCATCCAGATGAGAGTCCCTTTAGGTCAGTATCAGCAGTTTTAGCCTCAAACACAGAAGCCCAACCACCTTCATCCACAGCAGGCACCTTCAATTCTGCAGAACAACTAGTCGAAAGCTTTCCAAGTTCTGTGATTCCTGCACACAACTTGATTGCTCAACCATCGTCCACAACACCTGGTGAATCGATTGCTGTTGAGCAGGTCTCTGAAAACCTATCATCTTTGGCCCAACCAGCATCCACTGTATCACAGGGCTCGCTGCCTGCAGATGGGCAGCAACAGCCCGATGACAACCCAAGCATGTAGACAATCCATTGACCTTCTACTTTCTGGTCAGACCATTGTGGGAGTCTCTGGTGGCGGCTAAGCACTGAGAATAGGATTTTATCCAGCCAATCCATTTCAATTTGTTTGATTCATGCTCTAAATCATTATCACTAAACATTATCTTTGAACCAAACAACAGTCTGTGGTACAATTATACAAATTTACTACTAATAGTAGTAAGATGGCTTTTGATTGAATAAAATTTTCCTCTTTTAGATATTTTTAATCACCTTTTCAACTGATGTTTCAAATGAAGGCTCATGATCATTTTTAAGCTTCAGTAACATGCCCACCCATTGATATGTAATCCATCTCAGTTTTCCCAACTGTGGGCTGTCAGCCACTCATAAGCCCTTCTTGTGACTATTGGCTTAAATATTACTAGTATTAATACAAACTACAACACACTTTAAGATACTCTAGCTGATAATTATTTTTATTACGTTACCGTTTTAATTGGTTTGAATTCAATTGATTTCGCTGCTGAATTGATCATTTGCTTTTTAAGGAAATGGCATCGCACATTCCCCACTCCATATTCATCAGCATACGGGTGATTGCTTATTGGAAACTATTATATAATATTTTTTGTTAAAATTATTCAATAAAAGTAGAATAAAACACACTACTTCAGTTCTGCGTTGTGTGTCACTTTTTATTGGCGCCCGTAATATGCACTTATGTGACACTATTATAGTCTTTAAAAATTAATACTGAAAGATATCCAAAAACTGATGACCGGGTTGACTTACAATCAGCGGGAGTTGTGCCCACAATAAGATTGTGTAGATAACTTCAATCTATCAAACACAAAATACGTGGTACTCGCACCAGTAGTGGCAGACTACCTTTTCAAAGCTCTGACATTATTGCTATTGACTTTTCATGTACAGATTTCAGTTTTGGTTTAGGTCACGGCTGGAAGCATGAAACTAGTGTCAGTCATCATCGATGAAGCAATTTCTCATCATTCTTGCCAATAGCAGTGTTGTCTTTATACGGGCTGAAATGACAATAACAAAATCCATTTAAAGCTCTGCTAATGCATCATTTGAAAGCTTTACACAGGACAATGGCAGATATGGTCAGAGATAAGTGTCTCTAAATATTTCTGACAAAATGCAATATGCTTTCAACACATTTTTTCCATGGTTGTTGGCGTTGTTGTTTTGCCCGATACTAACATCACAACAAGAATATGTAACATCGATATCAATGCTTTTTAATCAGCTAAATAATGCTGTTCTAATTGGCTGCTTGCTATGTACATGCATTCACACAACTTTTAGAACTTGGAGGCAATTTTCACTTTCTGGAAGGAGTACCAAAAACTTATGCATTGATATTTTGTTTAACTAGCAAACTAATAGACTTTTTCTCGTGTGATGGATATGTGGCATGGGAGTGAGAACAATGTACTACTATCATATAAACGTTGGCCCAAGAGCTAAGTGACACTTACGTATAGCTTCTATCTGGAGTATTTTCTTAACTTTGTCTTGTTCACATGTAATCAGACTCGCCCGCTCAATGTCAGACATTTTCTCTGCTATCTCTTTCTCGAGTTGATCCGCTTCTTTCCGGTTAGGTTTTCCTCTTAGTGTCTTGATCTCTACCTCCTTCTTCTGAATCTAAATGAGCAAAAATTCTCACAACCTGAGCTGAGACTGTAATGACTATTCCTACTTTGTAAAGCCTCTCTACACCAGGGGAGTATATTCCGGAAAATCTGACTGCCTAGTTTTGCCTAAAAGCTAGTCGTTTTACGGAAAACATCATGTGTTTGAACTAAAAACAGAGTTAGCACAAAATAGTGGCCAGATTTGGACTCAGCATGCCTAAAAACCCCTCTAACAACCTTTTGTTTGTCCATATTGATGGATTTGAAGTTTACTTAATTTTTTGGGTTCCGAATTTGAGTTATCTTCCCCTAGTTCAAGAGGGACAGCTGCCGTGTTCCCGGCACTCGCCAGTAGTCATAATCTCCCCTGTTCTACACCTTGTAATCATAGCCAAAATGAAGGCCCTTACATGATAGGACTGGAGCCGCACAAATGGTTTTTGAGAAAATTGTTGCGAACATCTCTGCCTGTATATAAAACTGTTGACAACTGGTTCCAGTTGTGAAAAAAAGATGGAGAGTGTATGGACGACAACGGCATTTTCTGCATTTTCAGTTGTAGTGTGCAAGGACCTTAAATGTTTTAGTGAAACCAAAAGAAATAGATTGCTTTCAGATACAAGTTGTGCCTTCAATGAGTCGATGTTTGTTATCATCGTACAATGATAAAAAAATATTCACAGACTTGAATTTGGAGAACCGGTTTCAGATATTAGAGAACAGTTTCAAATAACCACCTTTTTCAAACTATTTTTTTTATTATACAGCCATACCAACTTCAGGTACCATATTAAGAGGGGAAATTTAAACGTTTCACAATAACTGATATTTGGTATTATACCAAGTAGTTACAATGATTTTAATTAATTATAATTGACCGTGTCATTAGTACCTGAACGTTTAAACTCCAATGGAAATGATACTTCGTATGGCTTCTTACCTGTTCTGGGATTCAATAACATGTTCTTACATAATTTGCCTTTTCATTATTTCCCAAGATCAACCAATCAGCTTGCAGTACCCTTGAGGAGTGTTGATAGCTAATCAAATTTTGAGTGAGTGTTGTACAAGAATCATTGGCGATTTCCAGTCCATAAGAAGACAATTCCAATGCTAGCAGGACCGTCACTACCACCACACAAAAATTCAGATTTACATTGTATATGTCACCAATGATTAGGACCGTTTAGCCCAAACCATAGGCTTTCCATGCATGTACTTCCATACTTATGCACTGTATGTCTGTATAGCATTACCTCTTTTTGTAGAGTTGAGAGGTATACTTGGAGTGCATTGTCTACTTCTTCCTCTTCCAAACTCAATTCTCTTGCTTTATGTTTCTTCAAGCTTCCGTCCATCATTCCGCAAAATGATGCCGATTCACATCTAATGCATACAACATACACGTATTTACATCTCACTCGCAAATAAAACGGCGTGACACATATAAAAGCACTGTCACAGCCAAAGAATTAATTTTGCATCTGTGTTCATAATTTTATGTAATAATTTATCTTCATTCTCATCAGTCTTGTCTGAGCCAAGCCCTCTCTAAGTACACAGACACCAACTCAGGGGAGGTTAGTGACCACCACTATCAAACACGGTTGTGATATATAGTGTGCGCCACTATATCCCCTCGATTTAGGACTTCTGGGCAGCAAATACTGTATAGCACCGGATTTTTGCTAAAAAATACGTTCTGAAAATCTTGTTTTTTTCTCAACTCCAAACTCGCCATCCTTACCTGTAACATAAAAACTTCCAACATCGTAAACATCTGGCCCCTAAAAGCTTTTCGCAGTTGTAGCACTTCCTGCATATAGCTGTAAGAAAACGACTATAATCTTTATAATTATCATTTTTGGATCTCTAGGCTTTTAGACAGGGCATAGATTTGTTCAAACTGCATGGCTGTTGTGATGGGAAAAGAGGTTAATAACCTTCTTGAATGGCAGAGAAAAGTTTATAATATTATTGTTAGAGTTATCACTACTTTAACAGAAGGGAGATAACTTCTGTAAAGTATTATAAGAAACGTAATAGACAGTATTAGGTTGTTAGCCAGGTTGTGACCGGGTACGGGTAGGTTGGCCTACCTCCCTGTTGTGGCATAGTGTTTTTAGTGAAAATCCAGTATTGGTATTCAATAAAGTTTTTTCCATGCTTCAGAAATCATAGTGCATTGCTGTTAACGAAATAGAATTTATAGCTAAAAACTGGACACGGGCTGCTCACCTATTGATGGAGTCTGTTGGTCATTGCTATCACTTTTCCTTTGCCCCAGGTTGAACTGTTCTCGTAAACGCTCAGACAGTCGACATATCGGGAAACAATAAGCCGGTAGTTGGTGGTTCTGCCTACATTCAGGGCATTTCAGTCTACCTTGGTCACTTATATTCACTAAAAACATTTTCATTATAAACTTGACACCCTATCGTGACAACTGACCATACATTGTTTGTTTGTTGGCCCGTGTAGATCTCGGTCTTCACCATATAATTAAAATATCACGATAACTACTATCAGAATTTTTGTTGTTGCTGGAATATGAGTAAACTGAGCTTTTGACTTCCTGAAGCAATGGTGCAATTATTTTTAATGGCAAGGACAGCTCATTTTTATTTTCTCTGGGATCTTGTGCAAGGTTTTTGATGTAAAGGGATGTTTTTTTCCAGTCTGGCCGAATAAGCATAATAGTCTTCAGGCAATTTTTGAGACATCAAACACTGCGTGTACTCCTTTTAAATTCATGATGAGGAAGTGACAAGCAGGGCTGCAATCATGTTTTTATGTTTTGGTTAAAGAAGTCATATATATATATATATATATATATATATATATATATATATATATATATAT
>ERZ1740062.757-NODE-757-length-15017-cov-7.180323_pt1 | contig 15017 bp, 17 predicted proteins | sample MGYA00581741_ERZ1740062 | MGnify/ENA primary metagenome ERZ1740062 (study PRJEB43018, sample SAMN04849747) | marine metagenome | isolation source: floating plastic debris | place: Pacific Ocean | collected 2008-09-01 | study: EMG produced TPA metagenomics assembly...
TGAAGATCCAAAAAAACTTGACTTTATTGCGCGCCTTACGCGGAAGGCCGATCAAACGTTACGCCAGATTTTTTGCCAGCTTCCGGAGTTCAAATTTCTGGATTTTGCCGGTCGACGTTTTGGGCAACTCCCGAAATACGACTTGCTTTGGTGTCTTGAACCCGGCCAGCCGCTCCCGGACAAAAGCGATGATCTCCGTTTCATCCGCTGTTGCACCATCTTTCAACTCGATGAAGGCACATGGTACTTCGCCCCACTTTTCGTCCGGTTTGGCGACGACTGCGCAGAGGTTCACCGCCGGGTGGTGCATCAGCGCGCCTTCCACCTCGACAGAGCTGATATTCTCTCCGCCTGAGATGATGATGTCCTTCGCCCGATCCGAGATCTGGATCGATCCGCCCGGGTGCTGAATGGCCAGATCTTCAGAGTGGAAATAACCGCCAGCAAAGGCCTTGTCGGTGGCTTCGGGATTCTTGAGGTAACCTTTCATCACGGCATTTCCGCGCATGACAATTTCGCCCTGGGTCGCGCCATCGCGTGCGACTTGACCCATTTGGTCATCAACGACAGTGACGTCTTCCATCATTGGGAAGGCAACCCCTTGGCGTGCCTTGATGGATGCCTGTTCATCTGCGGATAACGTGTCCCATGCAGGGTCCCAGATGCATTCGGTGACATGACCATATGTTTCGGTCAGTCCATAGACCTGCTTCACGTTGAAACCCAATTTGCTTATTGCTGCCAACGTCGCTGGGGCCGGTGGTGCGCCTGCGGTGAACACCTCGACGGTGTGGTCGAAGGGGCGCCGTTCTTTCTCTTTCGCGTTCACGATCAGATTTAGGACAATAGGTGCCCCGCCGAAATACGTCACGCCTTCATCGGCAATCGCATCATAGACAGCTTTTGCGCTGATATCACGGCAGCAAACAACCGTACCACCAAGTGACGGCATCATCCACGTGTGGTTCCAACCATTGCAGTGGAATAGCGGAACAATCTGCAGATAGCGCATGAAAAGCGGCAGTTCCCATGAAATCGGTGTCCCCATCGTCATCAGATATGCGCCACGATGGTGATAGACGACGCCTTTGGGGCGCCCGGTGGTACCGGACGTATAGTTGAGCGCGAGACTTTCCCATTCATCCTCTGGCATGATCCACGCGAAGTTCGGATCGCCGGTGGCCAGAAAGTCTTCATAATCCTGCTGCTCGGCGATGGCATGCACGCCTGCTTCGTCGTCCGGTACTTCGATGATTAACGGGGCAGTGCCTTCCATCTGGTCGATGGCAGCCATGGCGAGAGGCAGAAACTGACTGTCGACCAGGGCTACTTTCGCCTCACCGTGATCGAAGATGTATGCGACCGTATCAACATCCAGCCGCGTATTGATCGTGTTCAGCACAGCGCCACATGCGGGAACGCCAAAGGCGGCTTCCGATTGCGCGGGGACATTAGGCAGGATTGTTGCGACCACATCGCCTGTTTTCACACCCACTTTGGTGAGGGCGGAGGCGAGCTGCGTGACGCGTTTATAGTAATCTGCGTAAGTCCGGCGGATACCGCCATAGACCAGTGCCTCACGGTCCGCAAAAACAAGCGCGGCCCGCTGCAGGTGTGACAATGGCGTCAGCGGTACGTAGTTTGCCGCACGTTTGCCCAGACCCGTTTCGTCACGCATCCATCCCATCTGGCGATCCTCCCAAATCTTTCCGCATAAGAGAGGATAATGATGGGCTCTGACAAGCCCGAATTGTCAGACATTTGCAATTTGACTGCGCTGGCCGATTACAACTGGTCCTTGCGTCAACTGTGCAGGCAAGCGGCGCTAACGATGCAATGTCATGATACATCAGAGGATCATCGCTGCCGACTTTACATTGCCCGGAACAACAGGATGATTACACGCAGTGTCAGAACACTTGTAAGCGTTGCATCTGACCCTTCCCAGTAGACCTTCCAGATCCAGCAACAGAACGCAACAGTGGCACTACGCGCCATAAGGAAAGCCAAAATGCCGCATTTCCGGCCCAACGGAGACATCTGTCACGCGTCTCTCCGCTGCAGTGCCGGATCACCAAAGCCGACGTTGGTGGGGTGTGCCGCATCTGGGTTCTTCGGACGGCTACATCACGCAAAAACGGCCATTTCAGGGGAGCAAGGCACACCTTCAATCGTCTTTTCAATCAACAAAGCCTCAACGCTTTCGATTTCAGGCATCGATCGACCTGCGATCCCCTGCAAATCACCGTGCATCTCAACCGTTGATGCGATCACTAAATCTATCTGTTTAGCACGCAAGGCCCATTGCTTTTCGATGAAGACGCGTTCCTTGCGCAGGTTATCTTGCATGTCCTCGAAGCGTTCGACGATCGCATCGACGCGTTGCTTGAATTGCGTTCCCGTCAGGTAGCCATAGATCATTTCCATCTTGGTTTCCTGCCCCATCGTGCGGCCCTTGGCGTTTGCGACTTCAATCAAACTTTGGCGCAAGGAGGATGCCAGCGGAATTGCGTAGCGCGGCGCACAAACCCAGATGCCGTCAAGCATGCCGAAACTTTCGATCCCTTCGGGTAGGGCTTGGGAGGTAATCACAGCCACCTTGCATCCCGAGGCCCGTTGGTCATCGCACAACTTCGCCAGCCAACCGCCGGTTCAGTTCTTTGTACGTTTGCTTTCCCATAAGATACTGCATGCGATGCCTTTGGCAGCGGTTACGTCCTGACGCACATCCGCACCACTGACGCCTTTTGCAACGGGCACAAAGGCATCCATCGGAAAAGCTTCGTCGAGGGCTTCTTCCAATACAATCTCCGCCGCTTCACCCTGGGTCTGCATCGAACCCTGTTCAGATTTCTGTTTCAAAGCTTCGATCTGACGTTTCATGCCCTGCATGACTTGTTCTTGTTCGGCCAGTTTCAAGTCGGCTTTCTCATTCGCTTCGCGGGTCAGTTTTTCGGCCAATGCCGGACGTTCCGCAGCGAGCATTTTTTGCAAGGTCAGCTCCATCTTAGCCTCCTTGTCTTGAAGTTCTTGTTCACGTTTCAGCGCAGCAGCTTGGGCCAGCTGAGCCTCGCGCAGCATTTCGTCCTGCGCCTTGATATGTTCCTCGAGGGCGGCCTGTTCTGCTGCAGTTTCAGCTTTGGCCGCATCCTTGGCCTTCGCCTGTGCGGCAGCTACGGATCGTGGGGCCCGGCGAGTGCCGCGCAGGCAGACTGAATATCTTGCATTGGATTTGTTCATCCCGTTTTGTCTGCAGACGCAGCCGTTTCGGTCACGCCCGACGTATCGGGCGCGTTTTCATTTGATTTCTGAGTGTGGTGATGGGATGAAAATAGGTGAGATCGTGATAGACAACGATTTTTGAACGCCCCGCGGATCGCCAAAATCCCGAGGCGTCACTTATTTCAGATCCCTGATGTCATGAGGGCTCCTTTCCATTTTCAGGATAGCGATCCGGCCATAGCTCCGAAGGAGCAACACCCAGTTTGTATGCGATCGCCTGCTGCACGCGAGCAGACACACCTTTCGAATTGCTGACCGCGAGAACCGTGCTGTGAGTTACGCCCAATTCTCGGGCAATCGCGCTAAACGATGTGCCCACTTTCTGAAGCTCATTTTTCAATCGCAAACGCTTGGCTTTTTCGGGCTGCAAATGGAAACCTCTTATGGTGATTTGCTGCCAAGCTACGCGAATCGGTTACTCTTAGATAATAAAAAAACCATAAGCCATTGATATATAGTCAAAAAGTGTAAGTTCTAAGAAGTTACACCATTGGCTGAGATCAATTCCATCGGTACGATTTGTGGCTGGCTGAATACTGGATTGATCACATGAATATTCACAAAACCTATAAAAACAAAGACCTGTCTTGAGCTCTCATGGTCAAAGTTAGCGATCCGATTGCTTGCTGCTGGGGATCGTAAGTTGACGACATCAGCAAACTTCATGGCGCAAATCCGACATTTATGCGCGAAGCAGAGAAAGCGAAGATTGAGCCCAAACTCACAGTTGCAGCACAGCGCACCAATGTCCGAAGTTGGCTCCAAAACCGACGAAGGTGCAAATCCTGAGTCTGCCCGGTGAAGGATGGTTAGTGGTGGTTGCGGTTGGATTTCAATAGGTTACAGGGTACCGTGTGCAGCACATTTTCATGTTTCGGTCGCGTGACTTCGTACTGGGTCGAACGTTTGCGCAGAGCCGTTAATGACGAGAATGCCAGACTCCAGTGTGGGACGTCACGAAGGCACATAGCGGTAGAATCGAGCCATCTTCCGACGCGGGTAGCACCGTCTTAGTCTGATGCGCCATCATCCGCCACGACGACACATCGTTTGATTGAATGCCATGTGTTCGCGCCACCGCTGCAAATAGGGGGCACAAGCTTCGTGTGATATTGCGAACAATCCCACTGGCATCTCAGGGATTAGCACCCGCCGACACCACGTTTTGACGACATTAGTTTTGCTTTGAAAGTGGAATCGTATCGAACTGCGCCTTATCCTCCACAAATCGTCGTGAAGGTGATAAAATGCGAAAGATTTCATCTCCCATCAGCGGTATTTTGATCTTTATTCCACCCCAGACGACCTAATGTCATACGAGAAGCAAACAGAGGCTAAGATGACTGCCTTTCAAAACAAATTGACCGAGTTGCGCCGGAGCTTTCACAGGGATCCAGAGGTCGGTTTTGACGAAGTCCGTACAAAGGCCAGGATCGCCCATTGCCTGTGCTCGCTCGGCATTGAAGTGCATGAAGGCGCCGGCGTTGTCGGTGTTTTGCGGTCTGGCGGTGGCAATCGTACCATCGGCCTGCGTGCTGATATGGATGCGCTTCCGATAAAAGAGATCAGCAGACATGATTATGTCTCGCAAAACGCTGGCGTGATGCATGCCTGCGGCCATGACGGGCATATGACCATGCTGTTGGGCGCGGCAGAGCTGTTGGCCCGCGATCCCGATTTTGACGGTCAGGTCATCTTTATCTTTCAACCGAACGAAGAACATGGGTTGGGCGCGCGGGCAATGATCGACGACGGCCTGCTGGACCAATTTCCGCTGGACGAGGTCTATGCCATCCACAACCTCCCCGGCGCGCCTCTGGGCGAGGTGTCGACCCGCGCGGGGCAAATTTGCGCCAGTGAGAGCCTGTTCGAGATCAAGATCATCGGTCAGGGGGGGCACGCGTCCATGCCGCAGGTCGGTGTCGATGCAATCACGGTTGGCGCGGAAATGGTGTTGGCCTTGCAGACCATCGTGTCGCGGAAACTGGCGCCGGGTGCGGGGGCGGTTGTGTCTGTGACCGAGTTTCTGACGGATGGACAACGCAATGTTTTGCCGGGCGCCGCTGTTTTAAAGGGCGACGTGCGCGCCCGACTGCCACAGGACAGGGCCGACGTTGAACGTTTCATGCGCCAAATCGTCGATGGCGTTTCGGCGGCCCATGATGTGCGCGCCCAGATGACATTCAAGACGGAGTTCATCGAAACCATCAATGACCCTGGCCCAACCGAAGCCGTGGTTCAGGCCGCAAGAAACGCAGGCCTCACTGCGATTGGCGATCGCCCTGCGATGAGCTTTTCAGAAGATTTTGCCCATTTCTGCGCAGCGGTGCCCGGATGTTTCCTGCTTCTGGGAAACGGAACGGAGCCGCCTTACAGCCAACCGCTCCATGCCGCTGACTACGATTTCAACGATGCGCTTCTTCCCATTGGTGCCGCTCTTTGGGCGCAGCTTGTGAAAGACCGCCTGCCAGAACGAAAGACCATATAATGACCACTCTTCTCCCCAAAGCGCACATCCGTCATATCGCCGCAAAGCGGACGCAGGGGGATGCCGCGCATCGCGTCCTGACCGCCGACAGTTTTGCGACGGCGCAGAAGGAAATCACCGCATGGGAGGGTTATGGGCCAACGCCATTGGCCTCTCTTACTGCAATCGCTGCGCAGATTGGTGTCGCTGAGGTACTCTACAAGGACGAAGGCCCGCGCTTTGGGTTGGGCAGCTTCAAGGCGTTAGGCGGATCCTATGCCGCGCTTCGGGTTCTTCAGCGCGAGATTTCCAAGCGCCTCGGCAAGGATGTGTCCCTGGCGGACATCAGAAACGGGCACTATGCCGAGGACTGCGCCGCGATCACGCTGGTCTCTGCGACCGATGGTAATCATGGCCGGTCGCTGGCCTGGGGCTGCAAACGCTTTGGTGTGCCCTGCCGCATCTACATCCACGCCGAGGTTAGCGAAGGCCGCGCCGCTGCCATGCAGGACCTTGGGGCGGAGGTTGTGCGGATCGACGGGGATTATGACGATTCCGTTCTGCTGGCCAAATCCGAGGCGGAAGAAAACGGCTGGTTCGTGGTCTCTGACACCTCGTGGCCCGGCTATTCGCTGCCGCCCCGCGACGTGATGAGTGGTTATGGCGTCATGGTTCAGGAAATTTGCGAGGCGCTGGATCAAGCCCCGACCCATGTGTTTTTGCAAGGCGGTGTCGGCGGCTTGGCGGCCGGGGTGATTGCGGCACTGCGCCAATATTGGGGCGATGCCTCCCCCCGTGCCATCATTGTCGAACCTGAACTGGCCGCCTGTCTGTTTGAAAGCGCCAAGTTCGGTTCGGCGACAAAGGTGGATATCGCCGAGGAAACCCTGATGGCCGGATTGTCCTGTGGTGAGCCGTCGGGCCTTGCTTGGGAAATTCTGTCCGAGGAAGCCACCGACTATCTGACGATCCCCGAGGCACTGGTCGCCCCGACTGTCCGCTTGCTGGCCAAGCCAACGGGCGGTGATACGCCCATGGAAGTGGGGGAAAGCGCGGTTGCAGGGCTGGCCGCTTTGATCGCTGCGATGGAGGATGCACCCCTTGCCAGCAAACTTGGTCTGGGGCCAACATCGCGGGTCTTGCTGATCGGATCAGAAGGCGTGACGGATCAGGCAATCTTTGACATGATCATGCAAGGTAACGTGGCCGCCTGAAGATGCAAAGCGTCTGACATGTCAAAGTACAAACCCGGCGACGATGTCGGCCCGCTGGAATTCTGGCCCCTCGACGCGCCTGAAAGTGATTACGTCATCGCCAAAGGCGCCCCCAAGACCTATGGGCGCATTGATGCAGGCGGGCCAGGACACACAATCCGCTATGGCATCTGGCGCTGCACACAGGGCGCGCTGACCTGCACCGAACAAGGTGATGAGTTGTTCACGGTCCTGTCTGGCAAATGTCGGCTTATTCAGCAAGACACGGGGGACGCCATAGACCTTGGGCCGGGCGACAGCTTGTTCGTGCGGGATGGCCAAAGGGTGACCTGGGATGTCAGCAAAGACATCACCAAGGTCTTTTTTTGCCATAAGGCCGAAGGGTGTTAGGGCAGCAGATCCGTGCCGGGGTGTAGGAATAGCTGACCAAATCCGGTCAGCTTGTCAGTAATTCCCGCCCGGCGCAGGCAGCTCCAAAACTGGGCCTGATTGGAGGTGATCACGGGTTTGCCGATGATCTGCTCAATCTCTGCCGCCACTTCCAGCGCACGGATGCCCCCGCATGACAAAAAGACCGCGTCGGCGTCGGGTTGATCAATCTGGATGGCAAAATCTTTCCAGAAGGCAGGTGTGACCTTTCCAAACTCAAGCCCAGTTTCCAGATTGAGCCCCTGAATATCAAGAATGCTGAACTCCTTCTGAACAAGGAATTCCGCTTCGGCTGTGTTGATCTCATCCAGATAGGGGGTGCCCACCACCAGCTTTTGCGCCCCCACGGCCCGCAGGGCATCAACAACGCCGGTCACAATGCACATCGGTCGCGCCCAGGGTGCGCCTTGGACAATCTGATCAAACACAGCCTGTTCGCCGTTGACGATAGAGCCGCTTGTACAGCCATAGCTGATCACTTCGGGCTTCATGTCGGGCTGCAACCGGGAGGCCGCATCGGCCACGTGTTCGATGTGCCGCGCGAGCGTTTCACGGGTGGTGTAGTCTTCGGTTTTGAGCCGGGTGATGTGAATGCCAACCCCGGGGGGCGCCATATCAAAGAAATCCTGCTCACTCGCCAGATCGGTCGACATCAGGATAAACCCAAGCTGGGCCCGGTCATGGCGTCCGTTGTCGAGGACTGGCGCCCAGGCCTTTGACCGTATGTCGTCACCAGTTTTGAACATGAAACGCCCTCCGAAAATGGCAATGAACGATCAGATAGCTTCTTTGACCGCGCTCAGGAATTGCTGCGTGCGCTCGCGTTGCGGGTTTCCGAAAAGCTCGGCAGGGGGGCCTTGTTCTTCGATCTTGCCACCGTAGAAGAAACACACCCGATCCGAAATGTCGCGGGCAAACCCCATCTGGTGCGTGACCATAAGCATCGTCAGATTATGTTCTGACACAAGCTTGCGGATGACATTCGTCACCTCGCCGATCACTTCGGGGTCCAGCGCCGATGTTACCTCGTCAAACAACATCACTTTGGGGCGCATCGCCAGCGCCCGCGCAATAGCGACGCGTTGCTGTTGGCCGCCCGATAGCCGCGACGGGTGTTGGTCTTTCTTATCGACCATGCCCACAAGCTCCAGCAATTCCTCACCCCGGTCGCGCGCTTCGGCTTTGGACAAGCCAAGAACCTGAACCGGCCCTTCCATGCAATTCTGGATCGCGGTCATATGCGGGAACAGGTTGAAGTGTTGGAAACACATGCCGATGTCGCTGCGTCTTGCACGCAAATGCTTGTCATGCGCCAGCACCAGCTTGCCGCCTTTTTCCATGTGGGTCAGCGGTTTGCCATCGACATAGATAACGCCGCCGTTGATCTTTTCCAGCGTCATCAACATGCGCAAAACGGTGGTTTTGCCAGACCCCGACGGCCCGATCACCGACACCATTTCACCAGCGGCAACATCCAGATCAAGGTCATCCAGAACCACCAACGACCCATAGGCCTTGCGCACCTTTCTGAAGCTGACCATCGGATGTGTGTTCCCATCCATCTTGAGCGGGAATCCTGACAAATCTTCCATTTCCTACATTCCTAGTTTGCGGCGCACGAAACCTTCGAATGCGCGAATAATAACTGCGGCAGGCAGTGAGAGCGCCAGAAAGATCAGACCAACGATGGTGTATGCCTCCAGATAGCGCCATGTTTCCGAGCCGATTGCGTTTGCCGTATGGACCAGTTCGGCGACGCCGATAACCGACAACATCGGCGTGTCCTTGAAGATCCCGATGAGATAATTGCCCAGACCCGGAATGGCGGGCGGGATCGCCTGTGGGATAATCAGACGTCTGTAGGTCTGCGCGGTGGTCATATTCAAAGCGATCGCCGCTTCCCATTGCCCCTTTGGCACAGAATCCAGCCCGCCGCGGTAAACCTCGGACAGGTAACACGAATAATGCAGGCCGATGGCAATCATACCCGACACCCAGGGGCTCAGCGTGATGCCAAACTGCGGGCCCACGTAAAAGATGAAAAAGATTTGTAGCAAAAGCGGGGTGGAGCGGACAAATTCAACGAACTCGCGTACAACAAAGGTCAGAACTCGGCTCTGACTTCTCTGGGCCAGGGCAAAGACTAGGCCAAGCACAAGCGCGATCAGATACCCCACAGCGGCTGCGATCAGGGTATTGCCTGTCGCTTCGATCAAGCGTGGCAGGATTTCCCAGGTGTAATCCCAACGCCAGTCAAACTTTGGAAACCATTCGTCCACGAACAGCCAGTCAAACATGGCCTATGCCCTTCCCAGTTTGCGGGCCATAAAGCCCTCAAGCCAGCGCATGAACGGAGTCAGCAAAAAGCGCGCCAGCATGTAATAGATGATCAATGCGGTGCCAAAGATCTGCGCCGACAGGTATGTGCTGGCGTTGGTCTGTTTGGCCTGAAACATCAGGTCGGCAACGGAGATCAATGAAACCAGTGCTGTCCCTTTGAGGATTTCAACCATCAGGTTGCCCCACGCCGGGAGCATGTTCACCAAGGCCTGCGGCAGGATGATGCGCCGCATCCGGCGGGCGGGGCTCATGTTGATGGCAGTGGTGGCTTCCCACTGACCTTTGGGCACGGCCATGATGCCGCCGCGCACCAGCTCTGCGCCATAGGCCCCGGCATTCAATCCGATGGCCACCCAGCCCGCGGTGAACTTCTCAAGCGTTAGTCCAAACAAAGGCAGGACGAAGAAAATCCAATAGAGCTGCACCAAAAGCGAGGTGCCGCGAAAGACTTCGATGTAGACAACCGCGGACCCTTTGACAGCCCTGTTCGACGACATCTTCATCAAGCCGAACACAAGCGCCAGACCCGCGGTCAGGATCGCGCCAAGCAGGAACTGAGCAATCGTGACGCTGGCGCCTGACATCAGGCGCGGCCAGTACAGGCTCAGAAATTCAAAGTAGCTCATGAGGCAGGCCTAAGTGTGGTGGTCATCCGAAATGTGGCAGGCCCCCGTTTGGGCCTGCCACGTGATCCGTGAGGGGACAAAATTCAGCGGTTGGCGCAGGCCCATTCCGCAGTCGTGTCACCCGGCAAGTGTACGGCTGTGTACTCATGCTCACCCGCTATCGCCATCATGTCGTCCGTGCCCATGTAGCCCGCGAGTGCCGTATTGAATTTATCAAGAAAGTCCTGATCTTCATGACGGAAACCAATCGCGGCGTAGTTCTTGCTCCATTCTTCCATTTGCGATGGATCTGCGAGTTCGATTTCCGCGTGATCCGCCGCAAGGTTCTGAGCCTCAAAGTCGGTCAAAATCGCAGCTTCTGCACGACCTGCTTTCAGGGCCGCTACCATTTCTGTTGGGCCGGGAACCTGCATAATTTTGCTGTTATCGATGCCAAGCTTCTGGGCAGCTTCGACGGTGTTGTATCCCGTACCGGTCACCATGATATGGCTGCCATCCAGAATGTTGGTATAGCTGTTGATGCCTTTCGGGTTGCCTGTGGGAACCAGAATGCCATCGCCAGAGGCTGCAACCGGTTCGGAGAAGGACACGTTCTCGCAACGCGATCCGAGGATATACATGCCGCCTGTAATCAGGTCGAAACGTTCCGCTTTCAGGCCCGGGATCAGTCCGCCCCAGTCGGTGACAACGGCTTCGACGTTCGTCAGACCCATTTTGGCCAGTGTCTGAATGGCGATATCGTTTGTAAAACCATCCGCATTGCCGTCGTCATCCGGATATGCCCAAAGCGGAATGTTTGCAAAGCCGATGCGGATTGTTTCGCCCGCGTCAATGCGATCCTGCAAGGGACCTGCCAAAGCTGTCGTTGCCGTTGCGATAAGAGCGATGCCGCTTGCGAAAAGGGTTTGCTTGAGTTTCATGAATAGTGTTCCTCCGCGCCATGTTGCGTTTGACGAACGTCACATCTGTTGCGCCCGTTTTTTCGATGTTTGCGTGCACCATACATCCGGGGTTTTCCCGCCGACCGTATGATCCGGTGCTGCAAAGTTGTTGATTTTCCCCGACTAATAACCTTCACATTAGAGGCGATAAGGGAGGAAATTCGTCAAAATATTCGGCATCGCGATTAAATCTGTTGCCTTTTGCGTGTATGCCGACGTAAGTCGGCGCATGGATGATAAAGACCACGAAATACTGAAACTCGTGCAAGGCGATGCCCGCATGACGGCCGAAGTGATTGGTTTTGAGATCGGTCTGTCGCCGCCAGCGGTTCAGAAACGGCTCAAAAAACTGCGCGAAACCGGCGTGATTGAAAGAGAGATTGCCGTTCTGTCAACGAAAGAGCTGGGTCGCGGCATGACGGTGATTGTGCAGGTCATGTTGGAGCGCGAAAGCCGCAGGCATCTGGATGAATTCAAGCGTCGGATGCGCACCGCTTCGGCTGTCCAACAGTGTTATTACACGACCGGAGAAGCCGATTTCATCGTGATCGTGATTGTGAAGGACATTGCCGAGTACGAGGAATTTACCCAGGAATATTTCTTTGACGAGTCAAACGTCAGCAAATTCACCTCTTCCATTGTGATGGATCGCGTCAAGGTATCACTGGATATCATCTAGACCCTAAGTCACCACCATGAGTTCCGGCACGGCCCGTGTTGAAAGCAACTTTGCTTCCCCTTCGCCTACAACGATGTTCTCCTCATGCACCATCATTAGCCCGTCACCATAGCTTAGCGAGGGTTCGATGGTCAGCACCATGTTTTCTTTCAACTCGGTTTCATCAAACGCCGCATGGGAAGGCTGCTCGGTCAATTGCATGCCCAATCCATGCCCGAGCCGACCGATATCGCCGCCAGAGCTGTCCATTTCAGCGATGACCGCAGACATCGCCATGAACAGATCACGGCAGGTGTTGCCGGGTCTTGCCGCCTCGATCCCGGCCTGGGTGGCGCGCCAAAGGACATCGTAGGCGCGCCGGGCGTCATCGCTGGCCGCACCGATGGCCCAGTTGCGATCAAAATCGCAGAAATACCCGTCCCAAGTGCAGCCGGTATCCAGCATCAACACGTCACCCCGTTGCAGCGGCCGTCGCGACGGTGGCGAGATCACATCAGCATAGCCGCCGTGATCCGCGGCACCAACAACATAGGGCGCGTCATCCGCTCCAGCCCCGATCGCGGCCTGGCGGAATTGCCGAAACACTTCTTCCAATGGCATCCCTTCGTGGATGACCTCTGGCACTTTGCCAAAAGCCGCTGAACCGATGGCGCAGATATGGGCGAGCTTTTCAATCTCGGAGGTGGATTTGACCATGCGCAGCCCTTGGACAAGACCTGTCGCATCCGCAATCTTAAGACCCGGCAGTCCGACCATCAGCCGTTCCCAATCGCCCAGCGGCATCTGCAATTTGGTCTCGTGACCCTTCATTACGCCGATTCCGACTCCGGCCGTGGACAGCGGCCCCAAAAGATCGGTCAACAGGCTGATCCCATCGTCCTGTGGTGTCGGGGCACTCCATGTCCGAATGTCATCGATCCAAGTGCGACCCATCAATTCCGCACCGATTTCTGGGATCACGGCGATGGGCTTGCCCTCGGCAGGCACAAAGACGAACCAGGGCCGCGTCGGGCTTTGCCAGAACAGCGTATGAAACCCGGTGAAATAGCGCACGTCCTGCTCGCTCATCAGCAACATGCCCGCAAGGCCCGATGCCGCCATGGCCGATTGTGCCTTGGTTGTGCGGGCACTGAATTCAGCGTGGTCAAATCCCCGCTCTGGGCTGTTGCGATCGTGTTCATTGTGTTTAGTCCTTCAAACCTTGTCGGCGCCTTGCCCGGCAACAATCGCGTGGGCCGAAAACTCGGCCATTTCCCCGCGCCAGACCTGATGTCCAAAGCAGAACGGCACGCCTGCTTCGTCACGGATCACCTGTTCCAGCTCGATCACGGTGTGATTGGCGGAAATGCTCAAAAGCGGCGCCTCATCAGACTTCACGCCGCGCATGCGGATGACGATATCGCCTGTGCTGGCGATTGTTCCGAAGCGTGTTTCAAGGATCTGCGTGGTTGACTGACGCCGATCGCACTGCAGAAAATCGGGGAAGCGGTCGGCGATCAGATACTCCGTCTCGAGAAAGATCGGATGGCCGCCGGAATGAAAAAGCCGGGTATGGGCGATGATCGCACTGCCCACGGGTTGCTCCAGCAGGGCGGCTAGTTTGCTGTCTGCGAATGCTTCGCGCGTCTCGACAACGTCGATCTTGAGGTCAACATCATTGGCCTGAGCGGTGCTGACAAAGCTGACCATGTTGCTGACATTGTACTTGAGCCGCTGTGGCGACACAAAGCGTCCGCGCCTGTCCGCGTTGTAGACCAGCCCTTCGGTTTCCAATGCTTCCAGCGCCCGACGCCCTGTCATACGGCTGACGCCATAGAGTTCCGACAGTTTACGTTCAGAAGGGAGGATATCGTGTTCCTTTAACGTACCCGTTGCGATCTGGCGCCGGATTTCGTCCGCAATTTGAAGAAAGCGGGGGCGAGACGACGGATCACCTAGGGTGTCTTTGCTTTTGTGCTTTTCCAACAAAACAGCGCCCTTCGAATCGCTCGTTCGAAGAACGGTATTTGGTATATACCAGTTCAATCAAGCGTTTTGTTTCGACAGGTCTGGGGCATTTTCTTTTAGTACTCTAAATCTATCTGGTATATACCAGATTACAAGAGAAACCTCGACATGGGGTTTTTTTACGCAAGAGCAGAAGGACATCTTCTGGCGCGACGGTGTGATTGTTCTGGAGCACGCTGTCAGCACAGAGGAACTGGCCGGATTGCGCGCCGAATTTGCGCGCTGGGTCGCGGAAAGCCGCGCCTATGAGAGGACCTTCGTGTGGGGCGCGGCGAAATCCTGCTTTGTCCCGCATTAACGACATTGAAGCGATTACCAACGAATGACTGGTCACAGATATCAGTCCAACCGCTTGTGTTAGCTGCCATTTGCAGCATCATTATACATAATCGCCGCGTGCGATAGCTTGCAGGCGTCTGAGGACATGCTTCTTTTCTCCATCTCGCCGACACTGGTAGTTTGTGGTGTCACTGCCGTTGGGAAAGATTTCGCAGAGGATACGGTAGGCCGTCGGTCCCTTATTGCCAAGGATTGCGAGAGCTTCTTCCAAACCATCGATGAGCGTCCCGTCAGGATTGAGCTGCCATTGCGGGTACTTGGTTTCGCCGTCTAGGCCATCGACTCGAAGGATATTATATGCGCGATGCAGGCCATCGACATCTTCGGTCGAAATACCCATACTTTCCGCCATCTCTTCTGCCGTCCTCATATCTTTGCGTGACAACATCTCTGAAAGCCGTCGCACACCTCTTGCGCGTCCCGCTGCGGGCGGATCATTGACACCATAAGGCGGTCCGGTGCGTTCGTTCACCGCTTCAGTGATGAGGTTTCTTGCATATTCCTCCACCGACATCCCGCGCTCTACGGCGCCGTTATGGAAGTCAGTCGACTCGGTTTGCGTGATCTTCGTTACGACAAATTTTGGCATGGGTCACATTTGCGGTCTGACAATGTATTTGATTTGAAAGGCAATGCCGTTACCGCGTCGGAGAATGCGCCATGGTCAAGACGGTACGGCAACAACCATATTGG
>ERZ1740062.758-NODE-758-length-15013-cov-4.360008_pt1 | contig 15013 bp, 11 predicted proteins | sample MGYA00581741_ERZ1740062 | MGnify/ENA primary metagenome ERZ1740062 (study PRJEB43018, sample SAMN04849747) | marine metagenome | isolation source: floating plastic debris | place: Pacific Ocean | collected 2008-09-01 | study: EMG produced TPA metagenomics assembly...
CATGGATTCGTAGAGTATCCAAAGGGCAAGATTGTCGCGCGATTCGACTTCCTTGGAGAGTACACAGATGATCCCGATACTTTCATGGATGATATAGGACCCTTGCTGGGCGAAGTATATGTTTTCGATTTTGATGCAGCCTTGGGCGAGCAGAACGCTATAAAACGTTGGCTGAGTGAGAACCAGGGAATCCGCGTTTATCGGGATGGAATCCGTGTCTACAACTATGGAGAGCCAAACGACGACTGGCTTGAGTTGGACAGTCGTCGCGTCAATCGCTTGGGCAAGGGTATTAACCGCAGAATTGCGGTTGGAGCAATCTCATTGGAATTAGAGAACAGCGGTGAGTTAATTGAGAAAACTAACCGGGAAGGGTTTATTGTAAACAAAACCTTCTCGAAACTGAAGACGGTCGTGAATTCTGCCCTCGGGAAGTTAGAGAACCTTAGACATCTCGATAAGGATCGCTTGCGCCAAGTCACAAAGAAGACCACTTCGATAAGACTGTCGGGACTTGATAATCCTCTGGATGAATTAAAGCATATTGCTGAATCGAACGGCTGGGAAGAACAGCTTGCTCCCGCGATTGAGCGAACCGAAAAACGGTTCAATGAGATGCAAGAAATCATGCTCACGTCTGGGATGGCCGGCTTGAACATGACATTGGCTTTCCACGAAATTCAACATGGTATTGCTAACGCGAAAAAAAACCTAATTGCCGGAAAAGATATAAAAATCATAATCGAACAGTTCGATCGGTTTGAGTTATTGTTGGATACATATGCGAACCTTCTCAAGCAAGAAAAGGTTCGAGAACACGAATTAAAATCCATCCTTCAGTCCAATATCGACTTGGCTGAAGTTCGCTTCGCTCTGCATGATGTTATCCATAGCTGCCCAGTCCTAACTGGCGAGGAGACCAATTTCCTTGTTAAGGCACGGCGCAACTTAATTGTCTCCGCGATCAATAATCTGGTCGACAACTCAATCTACTGGCTAGATCACCGATGGGGTAATCATGCCAAGAAAAAATACGTCTACATTGGCGTCAGCGAAGAGTTCGACAAAGGTCCGGCAATCGTTGTCGCAGATAACGGACCTGGATGGAGAGACATCAGCAAGGAAGAGATGGTCAAACCCTTCAGGACTACCAAGGCTGCCGGTATGGGCATTGGATTGTATTTTACCGACACCGTGATGCAGATGCATGGAGGTGAGTTGCTTCTTCTGGAACCTGGCGACGTAGATGGGGTTCCGGAGGCTGCCGACGGCGCGATTGCAGCGTTGGTGTTTAACGGAGGCACTCCTTGCAAGAAGTAATCAACGCGGTTGTAATCGATAATGACGCTGAAGATGTCTTGGGAGTTACCACGGCTCTTTCAAAAAATGGTATATCTACCCTACCGATTCACTACCGAGACCCGACGACGGCACTTGAAATGTGCAGGCAGGTTTCTGCCGCGCGCCCGCGGATCATAATCACCGACATTCAGCTAAGGGATGGAGGCGCTGAGCCGACCAAGTCTGATTTATCAGCCGTTGCCGCTTGTCTTGAAAAGATCCTTGAAGGAACCGAAGGGCCTTATGTGATCCTAGCATGGACCACCAAGCCAGAAGCCCTGGAAGGGCTCAAAGAAAGGGTTTCTAAGTTATTTGCGCTTCGTGAAATCCGAATGCCTATGTATTTCGACCGGATCTGCAAGGACGATTGTAGTGTCGGCGAAGGAGAGTATTCCGCGGACGAGATCCTTGCTCGGTTTCAAAGCCATCTAGAAAGCGAAGCATCGACTAGGGCTCTCATGCATTGGGAATGCAGCGTCTTGCGAGCCGCTTCGGACAGCTTGAACACGATCTCTATTCTCGACCCTGATACTCTTCCACAGAGCTTAAAGGCTTTGGCCGAAGCGGTTGCTGGATCAAACCTTAGAGGATTTGAAGCCACAGCGATAAACGAGGCATTTGCTTACGTGCTCAAAGATAAACTGAGTTTGCTTAGCTTGGAAGGCGAAGCGTCGGAACGTTGGGATAGTGTATTTCAGGCGGCAGCGGGCGAAGTTCTTGAAATCTCCAAGCATCAACTCAACACGCTGTTGCATATAGATGCGAACCCACACGAGGAAGTGATCTGTCCCGGTGACGTTTGGATTGTTGAAAAACCTCAGGCCGGATTACTCCGGTACGTGGGAAAAAAGTCGGATGCTCAGAGACTATACGACAAACTTTTGAACGAGTTTCTGACCTATACCGAACACGGCCATCGCCTAAACCAGTCGGTCCAGGAGGAAAGGGACCCTGAGCTTAAGTCCGAGCTTGCCGCACACTTTCGGCACTTGTACGAGGATCCTCTTCGCGCCGCGAAGGAAGCAACTCAGATTGCTATGGTCGAGATAAGTCCAGCGTGCGACTTCGCCAATCAGAAAAAACCACTTAAGTCCATCGCGCTCGGTGTTTTGATTCCGAGCGATGCCGTAGATATCAATGTTAAACTGAAGGACTCGGATTCGAACATACGCGTGAAGATCATGCATGAAAACAAAGAGCAGATACTTGGGTTTTCTGCCAAGTATATCTCCGCTCTGTCTGAAGATCTTACAAAGGTTGAAAACCTTAACCTTACCAAGACCATGAGGATTAGGGAGAGTTTGCTACAAAGTTGGATCCACAAATTCTCCGCCTATAACTCTCGGATAGGTACAGTTTCATTCAGTTGATTCTATCCAGCTGTTTTCCGTGGCCTTGTTGGGCGTTAGAACAGTTTCAAATCAGAGTCGAATGTCCGGATTGAGCATTCAGCTTAAGATTTTTGGCTCCTGCAGCGAATGACCGGTTTCCGCCATTATGTCGGAACACGAACTGGCAGGTTGGGCTGACTCTAGACATTCGCTGCGCGATCTACGAATGACGGCTCTGGGACCGAACTCAACCGATAAAAGCAATTATCAGATGCTAATGCTCTGATAATGATCCTACGGTTCGAACGACGGCGATTCCAATTCTCACGGGTGCAGACTTCAATCAGAGGTGGCCTGGGAAATCTGGTGTCCGTCCGGTCTGAGCGCTCTGCCGGGTGTCGTTAGTGAGGGTTAGTGTCCGCTTAGGTTAAACGGACACTTAGGAGCCCTGGTTTGGCGAAGAGGCGCAAGCGTCGGAAGTGGAGCGATGACGAGAAGCGGATGATCTGTGGGCAGACGCGGTTGCCTTTTCGACAGCGCTACGTCTGATGAGAAGTGTGCATCCGAACGTCGATTGTGGGTTCGCCCTGGAGGCGGCTCAGCGCAGATTGCAGGCGTTCTAAAAACGATCGAGGATAGGGATTGCCGACGTTCAACTAAGATCCGCGGGACGGACCGCGGGTCACTGGGACCGATCCCGACCGACGCTATTGGTCATCAGATACAAATGAGAAAAGCGAGTGGAAAGACCGAGCAAACTCGGCCTTTCGTTTGGTCAAAGTCGCCGAAGCGGCGCTCAGGCAAAAATGAAGTGATCTTCAGAAAGGCTATCAGAATCCGCACCGTTGATCACGATTATGTCTGAAAAGTCCACCAAGTCGTAACGCACCTGAATGGTCGAGCCCGTATCGACAAGTGCGATATCAGCAAAGCTCAAGCCCGTACCGCTCAAGTCGATACGATCGACGCCAATCTCGAAGTCCAGAATGGTGTCGATGCCATCACCGTGCATGAATACAAATGTATCAACCGCACCATCATTCACCCCGCCTTCCAAGATGTCGTTGCCGAGACCACCGACCAAGACATCACTGTCTTCGAGGCCTTGCAGCCGATCCGCTCCATCTTGGCCGTGCAACACATTTGCTGCGTCATTTCCGGTCATCCAGTTTGCAAGCGCGTTACCCGTGAGATCGACTGCTTCGTAGGAGTCAGTGCCGATGTCTTCAACATGATCAGGGAGCGTGTAACTGACCGACGTTGTGATTAAATCGTCGCTGCCTTCATTTGCGAACTCGATTACAACATCGTCGACATGTTCGACAAAGAAGCGATCATTGCCCTGACCACCGAGCATCGTGTCGACACCGGCACCGCCCCAAATACTATCGTTTCCAAGGCCGCCGTCGATTTCGTCATCGGCGATAGAGCCCAGGAGATTATCGTTCCCATCAGTGCCTTGGATGACCGGATGTGCATTCGCAGATGTCAGAAAGTTCGCGAACGTTAGAGAAGCGTGATCAATACCAGGCATCCAGATTATACCAGGATCGACCGTTCCTGGATCGTAACTAATCGATGCGCCCCCAGAGTAGCTTCCGATTACCACGTCGACGAAAGCGATCTCAACCGACGAGTTGTCGATAACATCTCGAGCAATCTCGAAGTCCATGATTACGTCCTGACCGTCCCCGGAAGTAATAGAGTACGTATCCGATCCACCGCCGCCAGCACCGAAATCTCCTTCGAGATAGTCACGGCCTTTGCCACCCACAATGGTGTCATCGCCCTCATAGCCAATGAGCCGATCTCTCCCGCCACCACCCGCAAGCGTATTGCCGGCGGCGTTGCCAGTGATCCAGTTGTCACTGTCGTTTCCAGTGACATTAAACTCAAACTCCGTGCCGATGCCTCCTTGAGCCGCGACATACTCAATGTTTGGCGTAAGTACGATCGACGTTATTCCGTAAGCATAATCTGTTCCCTCTCCCGCGGCCTCGTATGCCCAATCGCCTGGATCGTCAAAGAAGTACCGATCATCGCCCAGACCGCCGATCATTGTATCGCTTCCAGATCCACCTACGATCAGATCGTTGCCAGCGAAGCTAGAAAGGTAGTCGTCGCCGTCTCCGCCAAACAACTCATCATCGCCCTCGGTGCCGAAAAGAGTGTCATCTCCACTGGTTCCAACCTGACGAATAAGGAAGTTCGTTGCGTCAAGGGATGAAGGTGCGACATTACTGAGAGTGATCTGACCGTTGCTCGGCACCGAACTGTCGAAGACGATCACCGTATCGGGACCGCTAGCGCTGATCAGGAGATCGTCGTAGTGCACATATGTATACCGAATGTCGATTAGATCACTGGAAGGATCAAAGTCTGTGATCGTATCACTTCCAGCATTGAGGTAGTACCTGAACGTATCAGCGCCGGTTCCTCCGGTTAGGAGATCATCTCCGCTGCCACCAACTATCACGTCATCACCGGCGTCTCCGTTCAGGAAATCGTTCCCATCGTCGCCATCAAGCAGATCGTTCCCGCCGCCAGCGAAAATAGTATCATTTGTGACGAAGGTACCTGTGATCGTATCGGCGAAGCTTGTGCCGATGATCCGCTCGATCGAAACAAAGGTGTCGCCTGCAGCGTCCCCCGAGCTAGAAACACTTGATGCGAGGTCAATGGTCAGGCCGGTTGTGGAACTTGAGTAGTCAGCGGTATCTGAACCAGCGCCACCGAAGTATATGTCGGACCCGGCCCCACCAACGAGTATGTCATCTCCATCATCTCCCGAAAGGGTATCATTGCCATCTCCGCCCGACAGGAAATCGTCGTCAGCTCCACCTAGAACAACATCATCACCATTGCCACCAAACAGCGAGTCGGAACCCGCTCCGCCGTAAAGCTCGTCGTCACCCTCAAGACCTGAGATCGAGTTTGAACCAGACTCACCGAGAATTACATTTTTTGAGTGGTTTCCGATGGCATTCTCGACATTCACAACGTCGAGAACTGCACCGAAGTTCTGAGAGCTCAGCTTACCGGTGTCGAGATTAAGATCAATGCTAAGATTGAACAGCGACATATCGAAAGTGTCAAAACCGCTTTGTCCGTCGACAAAGTCCCCTCCAGCACTGAATACGATCACATCATCGCCCGCCCCGGCGTAGATGCTGTCATCATCCGCACCGCCATTTATAGTATCGTTGCCAGTTCCTCCGTAGATGAGATCATCGCCATCATTGCCGTTGATCACATCGTGACCATCATCTCCTGCAATACCATCGCCAAAGTCACTTGCCTGGATGACATCATTTCCACCTCCAGCCCAAACGAAGTGATGCTCCGTGGACTCGGTTTGACCATCAATGTGATCGTCTCCCTCCCCACCATACACATACTCAAAGTCTGGTCCGGCGATGATGACATCATTGCCATTGCCACCGTAGAGGCTACCAAAGAGCAGCCCCCCTTTCAGCGTGTCTTCACCATCACCGCCGTAAATGACATTCTCGCCGTAGAAACCATCGACCGCGTCTATGCCTTCGCCAAGATAACCAATGTCCTTTCCGCGACTAAGCAGGACTGAGTCGTTGCCCGCGCCTGCCGAGATATAGTTCGCGCTATAATCGAAAAGACCACCGCCGCTGGCATGAATGCTATCGTCACCACCGCCACCAAAGATTGAGTCGAGACCATCCTGTCCGACCAGAAAATCACTCCCAACGCCACCGAAGATGAAGTCTCCGTCGTCCCCGCCAAAGACAGCGTCTTCGCCGTCACCGCCATAAAGAACATTGTTTCCGGTCGTTGCGAGGATGTCATCGTCGCCAGCGCCACCGTAGACAACATCGTTGCCGCCGTACGCGAGGATGGTGTCGTCGCCGCCTAACGCGCTAATGAGGTTGTCTGAGCTGGACGCATAGACTGCGTCATCGCCCTCAGTGCCTTCCGGCGTATTAAGACTAACAAACTCCGAGGAAATAGCGGATGCAATAGTCGAACCATCGTTCGTAAGCGCAGCGATCACCGCGTTCACGTAGACTTGCTCATCTTCAGCAAGCTCATGCCGCAGCAAGAACAACGTCGCCGCCGCATTCGCGGCATCGAGAGTACCAGCGGTCGTGCTAGAGACCACCGCAGACACGAACGTGCCGAGTTCGTCTTCGTAAGCTTCGAGTGACAGTGTAGGAGTACGACTGCTCATCGACCATGAGAGAGGCACCATCGCCAGAAATGGCATGGTCGCTGGGTCGAGTGTCGCGTCGAGCCGAAAACTCGACATACTTGATTGCGCTAAAAACTGGCTCGCAAACCGATCAATCGACTCGTCGTACTGGGCTTGCAAAAGCGCCCCGTTGATCCTGCTCGGCAAGCCATCATAGTTGGAGCCGTGAAGCTTTTCGACGAAGGCGAGCGCCTTGCCTGACACATAGGATCCCCCGTAACTGTCGGGGACATCATCAATGCCTGCCCATCGATGTGCAAATGCTTCAAACTCCAAGCGAAATAACGACACATCCCCTGTGTCTAGGGTAGCAAGTAGGTCTATCGCCATATCCAGCAACACCGGATCGAGCGAAGCAGCTACACGCGATGATGCGAGCGTTCCAAACCCGAAAAGACGTGGGAGTTTTAAGGCATCCTCAACATACTCGAAATCATCCGGCAGGATGTTTCTAGATATGCGAGCGTCGACGTCAAAGCGAACATCTTCTATGAAAGTCTGTGTCCCATTGCTCCAGGACACCGTGCTGCGATCCGTAACCTCGTGCCCTTGGTTCTCGTAGTCTATCGACCACGAATTCAGACTGACTGATGTAATTCCGGCATCGGTAAGACTTACAAGTTCACCGTCATCCGTAGCGGCGTCCGAATTTGCATCCTGCCAGACAACGAGGTCGGTGAAGCTGGTGTCTCCAGCGTTGATTGCTCCGTCTCCGTTCGTGTCAAGCTCTGCCAGATGTAGGAAACCGTTTGCGTGACCTTCTGCGTCCCCAAACAGCTCCGTGTTATCATCATTTATCCCATTTCCGTTGCGATCCAAGGCGAGGAATGCGTCATCCGGTGACACCCACCCCGTAAATTCAGCGGCGCCATCAACGTTCAGATCGAACCACGTTCTGGTCGCGCCTATCGCAGAAAGTTCAACCCCATCCCCGTCCATGTCGATAACCAGCGGTGTTGGTTTCGGACATGGAAGTGGTGAATCAGGAGGCGCTTGAGGCGTCGGATCTTCAGGTGTTCCCGGGTCATAAGGCGGCTTAGGGACTGGCAGTGGAGATGATTTTACAGGAACGCCTGGATCGTTGAACGGATTACCGTCGAAGTATAAATTCGTAGTTCCTGGAACCGCACCAGCAAGTCTTTGATCGAGCTGAGACTGTATGCTATCCGCAGATGAGTCTGATCGGTCGCCCAACATCCCAACACCAGGGATTCCAGAGAAGAAATCCATCCACCCAAAAAAATCAGAATACGATTGATACAGTTCTTTCCAATCCTGAAGCTCCCTATCAGTAAACGGATCAGGCCTTTGAGGGATATTTGGTTCGTACGGTATGTACTCTTCTGGACGGTTATCGTGATAATATGGATCATCGGTCGGCGCGTTCGGATGATTAGGCGGAAGATCGTAATCCTCCATCCGATCAGGATAGAGCGGTTCACCGGAGTCTTCGCCTTCAGGGGGCAGAATATCATTGTCACATGTACTCATGGCACACTCCACTGCAAAAGAATTAGTTCATCGCGTAACGCATCTACCCGTAATCTTCAGTGAGAATTCCCACAGTTAGTTAATTGCAACCTAGAGCTTATTGGAATGAAATTTCACAAGCTTTAGTTGCATAGTTGCGAGCTTCTGCGAAGCCTGCACCGCTGAACACGACTCCATCCTGACCGGAGACAACACCTATTGTCTTGAAGAAACCGCCCTCAGAAAAAATCTCCATCATTTCCTCTGACTTCAGAACGCCGCCACCATCTCCAAAGAAACCCATTTGATAAGAATTATTTCCTATTTTTGCATGCCCGAATTTACTTAAAAATTTTCCATCTTCAATTCTTACAAACACGGATCTCTTTATAAAATCAATGTACATATTAATACTAACCCCTCTAATTCTCTTCGATCTGTAAATAGATTTTGTTTCTGCCCAGCACATCTCCTTTTCGTTGCTACTCCCATATTTTAACAACCATGCTCCAGATTCAAATTCGGATAGATTTGCCTCCGAGTCGAATCCATGCGACTGTACGACAACAATTAATGCTGCAAATGATGTTACTAGGATTATAAATATTCTTTTGATCACTTTTTTTTCTTTCATCATACCTGCGATCGATCCTCACTACACTGTGTCCCTCTCGTTGCGCCCGGCGCAGCAATTAGACTCATCGAAGACTTCGAGATCCTACCAAACTCTTCTAACGCAGTCACTCCGATTGCAGGCTGTGGCCCCAATCTCATGTGATGCCTCCGAGTGAAGTGGACGAACCGATAGCATCACCACATTCTGTCGGCGAAGCGGCGCTCCTCTGGACCGATAACTCGCAGATGGATCGATGTGGTCTCCAGTTTGGTGTGTCAATCCCGGAGCAATTTGGGGCAGTGGGCCGGAGTAATGGTGGTCACTTTGTAAGAGCCTGTCCGGAAACTCCTTGAATCATTGGAATCGTTTGTGATTCTGTGTCTGACGCCAGTGAACATGTGAGGCGTCAGATGTGGAGCAAGGAAGATCGGGCAAAGTACGAGCGGCGGAACCTTCGGTATCCGAGCGACCTGACCGATGCCGAGTGGGCGCTGATCGAGCCCCACATTCCACCGGCGAGGCGTGGTGGAGGACGGCGTGAGGTTGAAGTGCGGGAAGTGCTTCAGGGCGTGCTCTATGTGCTGGAGACGGGCTGCCAGTGGCGTCATCTTCCGAAGGATTTCCCGCCGCGCAGCACGGTTTGGGAGTACTTTGATCTCTGGCGTTACGACGGCACGCTCGACCGCATCCACGAGAGGCTGTATCTGGCGTTGCGCGAAGCCGCGTGCCGCGATGCGTCTCCGACCGCCGCCATCATTGACAGTCGGACTGCCAAGTCGGCTGAAAAAGGGGGCGCAAACGCCAGGGAACGGGTTTCGATGCGGGCAAGAAGACCAAAGGCGTCAAACAGCACCTGCTCGTCGATACACTCGGCCTGATGCTCAGGATTGTCATCCACCCGGCCAGCATTCAGGACCGGGACGGCGCGGCCCTTGTGATGAACCGGCCGACACGGCGGCGGTTTCCTTTCATTGAAGTCGTCTTCGCCGATCAGGGTTATCAGGGTGCGAATGCCGCCGACGCCATCTCACGCACCGGCAAATGGCGCTTTGAGATCGTGCGCCGGGAACAAGGCGCAAAGGGTTTCGAAGTGCTGCCCAAGCGATGGATCGTCGAACGCACACTGTCCTGGATCAGACGCAACCGTCGCCTCGCACGCGACCTCGAGCACCTCGCCAGCACAGCAGAGGCGCTGGTCAAGCTCGCCATGATCAAGATCATGCTAAGGCGTTTGGCACGTTGAGATACTTCACGGACAGGCTCTAAGATCTCAGTCCCGCGTCTTGGCGCGCGTGCTCCCCATATAGCTGACGCGTGCCAAGGCGCTCTGGCGATACGACTACAACAACGTCAGACCACACTCCGCTTTGGGCAACGACACGCCGACATACGCGCGCCGGACGCTTGAGCAAACTGAGGGCTCCGCGCCCGGCGCACTTGCCCAATCCGGAGACCACGAATACCAAAATCCAACCCGCAGACTCTCGTTATGAACGAGGGACGCTTGGGGAGCAGGTCACAACCGATTATCGCAACAAGACTAAATCAGCCCTTGCCATAGGCGGCGTCCACATATGAAGCACTTCTCAGCCAGAATGTGAATCCTGTTTGTGGGTCCTGAGCCTAGTTCGCTTCTTCGCCATGTCTGGCGCTCTTTTTTGCTAGCATAGCGGTGGGACAACCCAATGAGAGAGAGCCAATTCATCTATTTTAGTATCCGATTATCACTTTTAGCAGATCAGTCTTAGCGCTTAGGACCGCAGATGTTGCACAGCAATGAATGTCGGGTTGTCCGCATCTCAACAGGCACTACGAGGCGAATGCTGCACCGCAACAGAAGTTGAAGAGCCGACGTGGAGAAGCTTCATCGCTTCTCAAATTTGCACCCGCACAGCCAAAAATTGTACAATGGAGGGGCGGTATGATTGGCCATGATAGTATGTGAATTTTAGTGAAGGGTGGGTTCCTTGGGGCGTGAACTGCGAGATATTGAAGCCAGAGCAAACAGCTTGACTGTTTGCTCTCGCCAAGATTTAGCCCGGCGCGGGGTTGCGCGGATCGGGGGCAGTCATGCCCTTTGATGATTATCGCAACATTGCCGAGACAGACGCTAAGCACATTCGGGCCGAGCTGATCAAGGCATTCAACGATACGTCTGCCGGGCGCGAGACCGGGCGTCTAGAGGTATCTCACACGCATGCCACCGGCGAACGCACCGAACAGAACAAGCGCAAGAAGTCTGCCCGGCAATTCCTGCGCGATATCCAGCGGATCATCGAAGATGGCGAACTCGCCGGATACATGGCTGACAAGATCATCGGTGCGAAGAGCAATGCCGACATTGCCGATATGGTCTCCCGCATCAAAGCCAAAACCGGCCTGACCCTACAGGAATACGCCGCCGGGATCATTGGTGCGGACGATGCTCTGCGCAGGCCGGGTGAGACTGAAGCCCATTACAATCGCCGGATCATCACGGCGGTCACCGCCGAGATCATCGATCCCGCTACCGGACGCATCAAGAAACAGTACGAGAATGATGTGCTCGCGCAGATCATCCTGGCCGACGAAGCCTATCGCGACATCCTTGCGAGCGTTGACAGGATCAATCGGAATGAATTCGATGCAGATGGGCTGGTGCAGACATTCGCCGATGCGGGATACATTGAGGCCGAGGCAGCGGGCCAACATGTCGAAAACAATGCGCACAAAGGCAATCTTCGGGATGCTCAAAACGCTCACGCAGACCAGAAAAACAATAGCGAACAGATCGCTGCCGACGCTGAGAGCTTCTTTGCCTCAGTACCGCCAAGGACGGTAGTTGGAACAAAGCCTGGATAGCTACTTCGGTAGGGCTTTAACCAGCCTCAGCTTCTCAATCACCTTTGGCGCGTCGTTCCAAGCAGTCTGCAATCCGATGATCGGCTCGCCGTGCGTTTCATATAGAAGGTGGCCGATGTGATAGGTGAGCCCGGTCGCTCTCGCATCATTCTGCCAGTAAAAGTAGCGAGCCTCGACGCCTAACTCGGCAAAACGCTGGACGAACAGTTTGCCGAGGTCATCGCCATTCTTGACACGCGCGTTCGGTACATCCTGACCAAGATGGATCAAGATTCCGACACCATTGTTACTCTCGGCATATTTTCGCGCCGCCGATGATGCCTTATCAAGCGCGATCGTCTCTGCCGTCCAGTTCTCCGATGAGTACCGATCATCATTCGCCATTATCTGTTGGGGATAAATCACAATCGAGAGCAGAATTGTGATTGCTGATCCTGGAAGGAATCGCGTATACAAAAGGGAAGGGTTTTGAGTATGCAGATTTATACAAGCGCAATTATTGAATTTGTATTGAGACGGCAGAGTTTCCGTGCGAATCTCGACACCATCCTGACACGGAGGCGCGATCTCGATGGCATGCCAAAACCCTTCGGTTTTGACATGCGGGGAGGTGCGGAATGAGGGACTTTGTAGCGATGCCGTGGCCCGGGCCGGAAGCAACGCCGGACTCACCGCACGGGCTGCGGAGCGGCTATGCGCGGGTCTCGACCGAGGATCAGCGGCTCGACTTACAGCTCGATGCGCTCGCCCGCGCCGGATGCGATCAGGTGTTCCATGATCATGGCGTGTCTGGGGCCAAGGCTGCGCGGCCCGGACTGGATGCTGCGATGAAGCAACTTATCGAGGGCGATGTGCTGATCGTCTACAAGCTCGACCGGCTCGGGCGTTCTGTCCTACATCTCGCCGACCTGCTGACGCGCATGGACAGCCAGGGCATTCACTTCTGCTCGCTCAGCGAAGGCATCAACACGACCACGCCCGGCGGTCGGCTCGTCTATCATGTCTTTGCCGCTGTTGCCGAATTCGTGCGAGAGATGATCCGTGAGAACACCATCAATGGCCTCGCCGCTGCCCGAGCGCGCGGATCAAAGATTGGCCGTCCGCTACTGATGGACGATGCGCGCATCCTAGAAGCGCACCGCTACATGCACCAGGAGGACAAACCGCTGGATCAGGTTGCGGCGCGGTTCGGGGTATCAAAGAGCACGCTTATTCGCGCGCTCAGTCGATTGGATCTAGCTCTCGTTGCGTAAGCCGCGGGGGGGATGCAACGGGGACTCTGCCCCTTGCCAAGAAGGGATTGTATTACAATCCACAGCTTGCCTTTGCATTTGATTTTGCATTCGTTTTCATTTTTGAGACTTTGAACTGAACGTCGTTCGTGTAATCTTCGTCGGATCAACAACCTGACGAACTCAGGACGCAAGCTTACGCGATGACCGCGCGACCATTCTTCGACGCATTTTGTGTTGTAGCACATGATCTTTGAAGTAGATCACCTAGCTATGACGCGGCTCGGATGGCGTGATCAAGGCCTAAGTGTCGGCCTCTGCCACGGTTGTTTTGATATCTTCCATATCGGTCACGCCCTTCATCTTGAGGAATGCTCGAAAAAGGTGGATCGATTGATTGTATCAATCACGGCAGATAACTTCGTAAGAAAGGGATTGGGGCGTCCGGTGTTTGATGAAAAAGAAAGAGCTGTGGTGATAGCTTCAATAAAGCACGTGGACGCGGTTTGCATCAGCCACTCGGATACTGCCATACCTGTGCTAGACGCGCTCATGCCAACGATGTTTTTCAAAGGTAAGGACTACCAATCTGAGATCGCTCAGCCTGGGTTCGTCGAGGAGAAGGAATTCGCGAATTTGCACAACATATCTGTTTGTATCACAAAGTCAGAAAAATATTCATCGACCAATGTACTTAAATTAATTGGTTACTGCTGAATTGAGTTTTGAAGAGAACTTCTGCTTTATATTTGACTTGGATGGTGTTTTAGTCTCGACAGCCATCCATCACGCGGTGGCTTGGTCACGATCCCTCGAACAGCTCCGTATCGAGTATAAGAGCGGAGACGTTGAAAGGACGAGGGGAATGTCGCGGCGCGCTTCTGCTCAATCACTCCTTCACAATTCGGGACACGTGACTGAGCAAAGAATCTCTGATCTGATGGAGATCAAAGACTCTCATTATCGAAGTATCGTCCTCAATCCGAACGCATGCTTAAAATTCCAACGTTGCGATGAAATATTGGCTGGCCTGAAGAACTTCGGGTTCAAGCTCGCAGTCGCGTCCGCAAGCAAGAATGCTCAGGAGATCTTGGAAAAAGAGTGTTTGCTGAAGTTCTTTGATTATGTATCAACGGGTAATTTTTGCGGCCCAGCGAAACCTCAGCCAGATCAACTAATTGACGTTGCTGAAAAAATCAAAATCAAAACAGAATGCTGTATTGTAGTCGAGGACTCGGAAAATGGAATTCGTGCAGCAAGTTCTGCTGGAATGTGGAATATCTCAATCGGCGCTCATTTGAAACAGAATGATAGAACGATACTGTCATTTGAATCGTTGGATAATATTATTATTCAAGATATTAAGTGTCTCTTACATGATTTATACAAAAAAATGACAATCAAAAAATGATTTTCTCTCAACAACACATGATTTACGTGAGCTCCATGACCCGGTAGACTGATTTTTTTATCACGGATACAAAATTTTCTGGCAAGGGCCGCTTAAGTCTTTTCGAGAAAAAGGTAGCAAAATCCTTCGATTGTTGCGTACGAAGCGATTTCATTGTGCCGATATAATCGAGGACCAGACTGGACTGAACCGCCATCACGTCCTCCAAGTTCGATTGTATTTCCAAAATCTTAACCAAACCATCTTTGCGAGCACCGATCAGAACATCACGCAGAAACAAACTCACATATGAGCTGAACCCAACAATCGTCGGAATCTCCGCGGAGACAAGCTTCATTGGTTCTAACTCTTCAAGCGGATTGAACCCTGCGCGCTCAGCAAAGTGTTCGCAAATCGCAATCTGTTTTGATCGATCGGCCTGCGCTTGCGCTGCAACGAGTCTCATACTCGCCGTTCCAAGATAGTTCTGCGCCGAGCCATGCGCAGCTTCGGCAGCATCGAAGATCCGCGCCGATTGCGGACTACCTCTTGTCGTGTGCGCAAAGG